>Ga0114977_10000349_pt1 | contig 31600 bp, 44 predicted proteins | sample S_130805_MF_Meta_FD_87026 | JGI IMG/M metagenome (GOLD analysis project Ga0114977, IMG submission 87026) | Freshwater microbial communities from Lake Simoncouche, Canada to study carbon cycling - S_130805_MF_MetaG | ecosystem: Environmental > Aquatic > Freshwater > Lake | place: Lake...
AGGAATATGAAATTCATATAAACTTCTACCATTATCATTTACATCCATAATGGTCATAATATAGTCTTGATTACCACATGGTTGGAAAACAATAAAAACATGTTCTTTCTCAATCTGCCTAACTCCATTTGTATTATAAGCCATTTGAGTATCTTCATCTTTAAGACACAATCTCCAAAGACGGATAGCTTTTTCCTCATAAGGAGTTAACTTTCTCTTATTAGATGTCATTGTATCATCAATAGACATCTGCCATTGTCTCCAATAAACCAGAATTCTCTTATAACGGTATTTTAAATTATATCCTAACATTTTATTTAATTATTTATGTGAACAACTATCATCACAAGTGTGATCATCTTTTAATTCTTCTTTACTCTCATATGAATTAGATTGACAAAGTTTATCAAAATCCGGATTTTGTTCAAATCCTTTTCTTAACATCTTTGAAACTAATTGATGCCAAGTTAATGTTCCACGGTATTCAAATGAACCATCAACAACGGTCATTTTACCAGTTACATCAAGAGTTGATATCTTCTCATAAGCTTCTTTATCTAATTTAAAATCTTGATTAGTGATATCATCTTTCTTAGCAATTTTGATTTTATAAAAACCACCTGTTAAGTAATCAAAAAGAACATCTTTTTTAAGACTCATTAAATCAGCAATCTTATCAGCAATAGCCTTTGTATTTTCATCTAAACCTAACTCATTCTTTTGTTCTTCTGAAACATAGAATACAAATCCATTAGGTTCATCACCAAGTGACATTGTTTCTAAACGAGTCTCAAGAACTCCTAATTGTTCAGTAGATTCTTTTAATTTCTTATCAGATTGAGAAATCTCACGATTACATTGAACAATCTCTTTTTGTTTATCTTCAATTCGTGATTTAAGTTCTATAACTTTTCCCTCATTCATTTTACGGAATGATTCTTCCATATATGAAGTTGATTCATTTTTCAATTCACTAACATCTTCTGATAAATCAGCAACCATAGAATAATCCTCTTCTACGGGTTCCGGTACTGGCATACGGAGTGTATTCAAATCTTCATCAGAACCAAATAACTGATCTAAAATAGATAATCCTTTTTCAGATAATTCTGGTTTATCAAATAAGGCTTTTAGCTTATCAATAGGTTTCTTTTCTTCTACTTCTAAGTAGCAACGCTTATCATCAACATCTGTGAATTCAAATCCAGATACTACAAATTTTTGTGCGTATCCAGTAGTTGGAGTTTCACTAAGTTCATCAATAAATCTTTGAATCATTGCTTTATCACAACGGTCGGTATCAACTTCTTCAAAGTTAATTGTACCTTCATCACAGATTGTAATTTTAAATACTACACCATCAAGAATACCTGATAGTTTTTCTGCCTTTAAGAAGGCAATATCTCTTATAAAACGAATTTTAGCACCATTTACAGCAGATACAAAATTTAAGAATTTGCGTTTAGGTTTAAACTCTCCGATTATTGATTCTTTTACTTCTTCAGTTTTAGTTTCTTGTTCAGTCATATTATTTTATTTTAATTACAAATATACAAAAATTATTTTAAATAACAATTATTTTTTGATAATACCGATTCTAATATCTCGGATTTCTTCCTTAGTATAAGGATCGGGTAGTTTATCACCATTTGAATCTACAATATTATCTGTTTCAATATATTGATTATCACTTTCTTCAATTAAATCTAAAATTGTTTGATTCTGGGTTGATTTTTCATCTTGAACATCAAATATCTCAAGAAGGTGTTCTTTAAATTCCGTGAAATTACTACTAACCGTTGGATTTTCATCTGAGTGTTTATCTAAACACAAAGTTAAGAGTAAATATAATTCTCTTTTAGTAATGGCTTTCATTTTATGGACTTGATTACCTACATTAAAGTTTCGGTAGATATCTACAAACTCATTGCTTACTACAATTTTATTATCTTTTTCTTCCATAATTTAATTTTTATACATACAAATATATTTAATGTTTACTTAATAAACAAATTTCAATATAAAATATTATTCACTAAACATTAAATTGTTTTATAAATTTAATATATAATTCATGAAACATATAAAAAGGTTTAATGAGTCCAAGGAAAATGAAAAATTAGACATCTTAGAAAACTTTGCCTATATAACTGATAAGTTTGGAGAACCTAATATCGGATCTCATAGTTATGGAAAAGGAACTAAATGGAATTTATCTTGGAATATTAATTTAGACCTTTCTGTTCTACAAGAAGCCAATCAACTTATTCAAAAATTAAAAGATATTGTTGAAGAAATTGATGATGTGCTTTCAGCAGCTGATAGATTAGAAAATTATAATATCAATATGAGTTTAACTAGTGAACTTAGGATTGAATTAGTACCCAAAGATACCGGTGATAATACATTCAAATTTATTAAAGGTTATGAAAGTAGACAACTTACTGTTAGAATGAATGAAGTTGAAAGATTCTTTAATTCAAAAGGAGTTAGAGTAGTTAAATGGGATAATGAATCTAGTTATGACGAAGGTAATCAAACTAATGAATTAGAAATAGTTTTAAATAAAAGAGATAATCAAGTTACTGCTGAATTTTATAATTTAGTTATGGCTGAGTTAAATCCTTTTAGAGAAGAAAGAGAATATCAAGTAAGAACACAAGGTGATAGTGTTGTTATATACCCGAATGAAGAAAAAGCCTTTGTAGAAGTTACTACTACTTAATTTAGTATTTCTTTTATTTTATTGTCTCTTAACTCATTATTTATTCTTATTTAAGTATGGAAATGGATTATTAGGTATTTCACATTTTAAAAACTCACATATCTTTTTCCAACCATCACCTTTTTCCACATCAATTACTAATAAGTTATTTTTGTCTTTGAAGTAATTTGTAATCTCATTATTTCTTTCATTATACTTAGTAGTGACTACCAATTCTTCTGATAGATAACTATCAACACCATAACAAGTTTGAGAAACTATTTTATAAAAGTTTGAATTTATCAATCCTATCTTATTTCCCCATTTTTTCACAGAGTTAATCCAACTATATGTATCTCTAATTGTTAATATAAATTTAGAATTTGGATATTTATTATTTAGTATCTGATAAAAGTCAGTGTGATTCCAAGGTCTATCTTCAAAAGCATCAAATTTATCTACCATATCAAAAAGATCTTGATATAAACCATCTTGAAAATTATTTAAAATTTTTGAATCTGGATGATAACAATACTCTGGACAAACATTAAAACCTAAAATACTTAATGATTCTTTTAACGAAGTTGTTCCTGTTTTGTTACTTCCTATTACAAATATCTTACTCATATAACCAATTCTTTACTCACTAAATACCTAACTTCTCTAATTTGTAATTTCTATAATCTTGTTTACTAACAGAACCAAGTTCATAAGCTCTTACAAAAAATACTTCAAAAATATGTTCTTGATTCATTTCTTTAGCAGCCATAGATCTATTTATCGCTTTCCACTCATCAGTAATTCTAATAGCTTGTGTTTGAGATAAAGCGATTGCTTTATCTTTATCACCTGCTGACTTATCAACAATATCCTGAACTCTTTTGAAATTTTTATCAAACTCAGATTTAGTTTGACCGTTGTATTTACCTTCTTTTAATCCTCTCATATTTCTTATTTTTATAATATCAATTACTTTATTTAAATTAGTTAAACTTCTAACAGTAGTATATCTTTGATAAACACCAAATAGATAGTAAGCGTCTTTTAGGAGTTCTCTATCCAATTTTAATTTATCATCAGATCACTTTTCCACTACTTATTATTAATCATAATACCACCACCTGTTAAAGTAAATCCAATACCAACAAACAACATTATATTACGTGGAAATTGCTGAATGAAAGGTTTTGTACTATAGGTTTGATTATATGTATTTCCAGGTTGAGGATTATTAGACCAAGTGCCATAAGCACCATCATTTTCAAGAATTGAAGCAGTTGTGAATGCCAAACCAGCCAGGAGTAAAACTAATCCAGTTGTTCTTCTATCAGATGAACTATATTCCTTATACATACTCATTTTTAGATTAATCTTTTGAGTATTATAATTAAAATTTGACTTTGAAAATAATATCGGTGATTTTATATCAAAGATTGAATCATTGCCTTTTGCAAAAATAACAGAGGTAATTGATAGTAGCAGAATTGTTAGTGTTTTTTTCATAGTTGTTTTATTTTTAGTGCGGGTAGCAGGATTTGAACCTGATACCATTGGTTTCAGAAGCCAACACGAACACCACTTCGCATTAAGTTCTACCCGCAATTATTTACAAAGATAGTAAAACTTTTTCAATTGTCAAACATTTAATTTAAAATATTTATGATTGATAGATTGTATATTTTGATAAATCTGGATAAGGTAGTTCAATATCTTCATTTGATTTTTTTGAACCATCATATGAATAGAATTGTGACATTAATAAAACTCCTCTGGTTGCCAATTCAGGAATCATATAGAAGTTCCATCCCAACATATCAAAAGTATCATCATGGTAAGAACACTCATTTCTCCCACTATATCTTGCTCTTTTGAACCATATATAAGCATCATAATCATCTGTTAGTATTGCACCACCTTTTGATAATTTAAGATGTTTATATGGACCAGTGAATGATATACACATATGAGTATTTGGAATATACATATCTGATGTAAATCTTAGGGCACTATCCCATACTTTTGTAGGTTTTAATTGATAAGCTCCTTTTAGTGTATTTGATTCTGATGTTTCAAATTTAACTTTTCCGCCAGCATGTATTATCTCACAAGGAACTGATGGATATGTTCTTGAAGGTATTGATATTTCCTTTCCTTGTATTTTTTCGTAATATAGCGATAAGAAAAGAGCATTTGATTGATTGTCTAATGCAACCGCATAAGGTGATCCTGTGTAATCACATAATAAATTTTCAAAATCCTCTGTTATTTTATATGCCCCTTTAGCCATTTTCTTTAATAATTTTACAAGGTGATCCATAAGCCACCACATTGTCAGGTATATCTTTTGTTACTAATGAACCAGCACCTATAATTACATCTTTGCCTATTTTTATACCATCTATTACATTTACACCCATTCCAATTGTTGTACCTTCACCTATTATAACATTACCAGCAATATTAACACCTGGATTAATAGAACAATAATCTTTTATTATAGTATGATGTCCTATAGAAACATTTCTATTAATTGAAACGAAATCACCAATTGTTGTATGAGCAGCAATTGAAACTTTTGAATTTATTAAAACTCCTCTACCAATTTTAGACATTTTAGATATTTCTAAACCATCGTGTATAATATTAGTGAATTTATTTATATCAGGATTTAATGATTTTATTATTTTTATTTTATGTTGGGGTTGGTAAACTCCAAGTACAAATTTACCATAATCATTTAATTCTAAGTCTTCTAATACTTTTATATCAAATTCATCATGTTCAAATGTATTTAGTATAGATAATTTTAGATTATTGTATATGTGAACTTCAGGTGTATTCTTATTAGAATACAAATTATCCAATATCATTGTAATGATATTATCCCCTTTACCTATTATTAATAATTTTGTTTCCATATCCTAATTCTTTTAATTCCTTTGATGTATAATGAGTTATATCTAACTCATTCATTATTCTATGTAATCTTTTTAATAATTCACTATTTGTTGTTTTTTTCTTTTCTTTAAGATATAAATTATCCTCAAGTCCAATTCTAACCCCATCAAATTCTAAAAATCCATATAAGTTACTCTTTAATTGTTGATCACCTATTCCACCTAAACAAGTATATGAATTAGATGGTAGATTAACTTTAATTGATGATAAATTACTTAAATCACACTGACCATTATAAATGTTACCTAATATAAAGTTTATATGATATGGTGGTGTTAATTTACCTTTTGATATAAGATAATTAGTATAATTCAACATTCCAGTATCAAAACATTCTATCTCTGGTTGTACTCCATATTTATTCATTTCATCTATTAATGATAAAATCATATTAGGTTGATTAACTGATGTACCTGATGGAAAGTTTAATGATGACATTGTTAGTGAACCCATATCAGGTAGTAATTGTAACACTTCAGATCTTTTTTCTAATTCAGAAAAATTTCTACCGGTTAGTGATACACAAATTAGTAGTTCAGGACAATGTTTTTTTATACCCTCTATTATTTTTTGATATACTTCTTTCTTATATGTATTTTCAAGAGTAATCTCATCTCTTGCATGTAAATGAACAATTGATATACCTAACTCGTTAACCTCATGCACAGAATCAATTATCTCATTTGGTAGTAAAGGAGCAAATGAGTTTTCTCTTGTGGTTTGTGTTCCGGTTGGAGTAAAATTTATTATTTTTTTAGAATAACTCAATTGTTGAATATTTTTTTATTTTAGATTTAAATTCTTCTGTTATATTAATATATGATGCCTTGGTTTCATTTCTAAAAAAACTTATAAATTTGACCTCATCAATATCACCTAAACTTTGAATGTGAAATCTTTTAGTTTGTATAGTTGTTTTAAAGTTAACTTTATTTGATTCTACTTTTATATGTTGATCATCATTAAATATATTTGTATAGAAAAAATAAAGTTGATTGTTTGATTCATTATAACAATAACACCAACTTAAATCTTGTGAAACAAATTTTTTATACTCAATTTTTTCCTCAACCATTTTTTTACTTATAAAAAGATTGTTACCAACATCTTGAAAAATCTTTTTTGTAAAATTTTCTAAGGGAATTAGATTTTGTTCTTTGATGATTTCTGTCATTTTTTCCCTATTATAGTTTTCAAATAAATATGGCAATTTACTGACATTAAAAGACTTTAGTCCACCTAAAATCATATCTGAATCTTCATCTATTTTGTAGAAAACAGAGTCATATTGATTTAGAAAATTTTTGTGATTTGTGAATATAGATTTGTCTTTAATAACAAAGTCATACTCAACATGATAAATTCTTTCATATCCATAATTTTTAGCTAATTTACAAATAGTTGAAAACATTCTATAAATAGCAAATCCATAAAATGGAGTTTTCTTTAGATATTTTGATTTAAGAAAATGATTTTCAGTCCTATGTAATTCAAAGTGTCGCAGGTCTTCATCATCTGATAATTCATTTAAATAATCATAGATATAAAACTGACACTTTTTTTGAATATCCAATGGAATGTGACTATGAGATATTAGAGCTATATCAAAACTATCATTTGGTAAACTATCAATACATTCCGATAATCTATCAATCTGATCCTGATTTGGACAATAAGCTGTTACAAAAATTAAATCTTTCACTTCTTTCACTTCAATTAATTTAATATATCATCTATTCTACTATTTCTACTATAACATAAATCTTTTTCTCTGAAATCTAAAACCTCACCATAAGTTATAACAGAACCATTATTTTTTGTCATTTCACTTGCTACATAATCAATAGAATATTTACCATCCATTTTTCTATAAAGATAATCTAAAACTAAATAATCAGTTGATTTATCCTTTAGTGTTGATACTTGAGTTCCTATTGGAAACTTTAATAGGCAAACTTCTGATCCATCTTCATTATATCCAAATATCTCACTTAGGAAATTAATAGCATCTTCTAAATACATAACATAAGCCATAATACCAGATAACTTACCAGAAAAGTGGTAAGTGTATCTAGTATATACCTTGTCGGATACTTTATGGTTTATTTCTTCTTTACTCTGAATAATATCATCACTGAATTTAATATCAGATATCTTTTCATTATTTAAATCAACATAGATTGATTTAGTACCAAAAGGAATTTTAGATAGTTTATTAAAAATTTCAAAGAAAGTATTAGTTTTATTACTGGATACAGAAAATGTGAAATCATATCTGATAAAAGGATCAGTAGTAACCACAAATTGTTCACCCATAGGGTTAGATCCTACTTTTTGTCTAAAGCTAATATATGGTTCAGCTGATTTATTATTAGGCATTGGATAGACAGAATATCCACTACTATCTAATCTCTTATTCCACCTAAGTATTTCACTATCTGATAAATATTTGTATCTCATTTTAATATTAATAATTTTTGTTAGTTTTTACTTTGATTATCTAAAAAATCCTTTTCTTCTTTACTCAAAGACTTGAATCCTAATTTAGATATCTTATCTAAAATAATATCAACATCTAAGATTATCTCAGAATTAGTTTCTTCAACAACTTCTTCAGCATTTGCTAAGTATTCAGCTTTTCTATCTAAGCTTTTAGTTTTAACATCAAATCCTTTAGATAAATAATGTTTATAAGCCCCAACAGACCTTTCATCTTTCGGCATTTTAGGTGGTTTAATTGGTTTAACCTTAAGTATAGAATCTCTATCCTTTTTTGTAATAGGACAATATAATGAATTTATTGAAAATTCACCACCAAATTCACTTGCAATAATATATTCACCATTTTTATCAAGCCAGATTTTCTCAAATCCATCTTTTTTAAAAGTCATCAAAGCTGTAAAAGCAATTGTATATGATTCAGAAACAGCAAATAATTGTTGTTCATTCATTGATTTTATTGGTATACAAATTACATTTTGTATTTTAAATTTCAGAGGTTCCATTTAATATTTGTTCTATTTTATTATTTCTTAATTCATCTATATCTGTAAAATACTTATCAAATTCTTTTTTCTTTATTGGATACCAAAGTGATTCTCTTTCTGATTTAATATAATAGTGAATACCCATTGACCTCTCAATATCTTCAGGAATTCTAAATAAATAATATTTATCCTTTTCCCATTTTACCCAACTTTCGCCATATTCTTTACCATTTATAGAGTAAGAATATGTGTTTTTTTCAAAAACTGTTCTTTTACAATAAACTTTCAATCATAAAATTACTTTTTATCTTTAGTATCACCTAATATTTGATTTATTTTATTCTCTCTTGTTATTTGTGTGAAAAATCTATCAAGATCCCCTTCTGATACAAACTCAACAACTATTGATTTATTGTAATCACTATTTGAAAAATATATAAAATTCTGTTTTGTATAAATGGTTTCATAAGAACAAACACCAGGTATAATAATTACACTATCAATCTCATAGTCTCCTCTTTTAATTGATTTAATCCTGGTTGTTTCTTTAGATATTCTCCACATAATTACCAATTCTTTTTTCAGCAAGTGGAATATAATCTTGCTGCATTTCAAAACCTATCCAATTTCTATTTAATAACTTAGATGCTAATCCAGTTGTACCAGTACCCATAAATGGATCTAAAACTAAGTCACCTTCTTTAGTTGATCCTTTAATAAAGTATTTAACTAATTCTAATGGGTAAACAGCCACATGATTATCAGCAATTCTTTTAGACTCAGATGATATACTAACTAAAGTAGTAGGTAAAGCCCCTTTTGGATTTGGAGCCCAATCTTTATATTCATTAGCATCTTGATTTTCTTCATTTCTAGCAAATCTCTTTTTAAGAGGATTCTTCATTCTTTCAATAGATTTTGTAGCATATTCGGTTCTCATTTCATCAATATAAAATTGAAATCCTTTTTCTTTAGCAAACCAGAATATGTATTCAACTCTATCACCAAATCTACTTCTATTTGGAAGGCCTTTCATTTTATTCCAAAATAATCTCTCAAACATTTTCAAATCTGTTTTCTTGTGAATTGTTGATATTAAATCATAAACATAAGGATGTCTAAATCCATTTTCTACTTTATCATTAATATTTAGAATAAAAGATCCTGTCGGTTTTATAACTCTACATATCTCATTACAAAATGGTAAAAACCATTCTACATAATCATCAGCAAGTATTCCTGGATCATCTATGTAAACTTTTAATGTTGAATATGGAGGTGATGTGATAACAAGGTCAACTGAGTTATCAGGCATTTGTTTAAGTAAGTCTAAGGAGTTACCCTGGTATATTTTATTTAGTTCCATTATTATTTTAGAATAAAATAATAATAAAGTTTATATTAATATCCATAATAAAGAAAATTAACGGTGTCTCCTACTTTATAAATATTTCTAGAAACACATGTGTTAATTGAATCATCAATATTGATGGTATACATAGTGTGATATTGTTGAGTAACTGGATCAAATACCTGATTGGTATCAATATTAGTTACAACATGAGGAACAACCTCTTTAATTTTTGGACTATTACAAGCTCCAAAAAATATTGATAAGATTATTAGTTTTTTCATAGGATTTACGTATTAAATATTTTTATTAGTTTTTCTTCTCTATTTTTTTGTAGATTTTATTTATCTACCCATTTATTAAATTCATCAACCGCTTGTCTATATATAGATATTAATCTATTATCTTATTTATCTTATTATCTCTATAAGTAGAAATAGAAATACCCTTACATATTTGTTCAAGTTGATCTTCTAAATCTTGAATCATAGGATTCATATCTGAACAATATCTTTCTTTAATAGCATCTCTTAAGGAAACAAGATTACTAGAGATATCAACACTACCACCATATATGTAATAAGTACCACCAGGTAAATCTTTATTTTTAAGCCATAAAGAAGGAGTAGATTCCAACACGAAGGTAGAACTAACAATATGGAATCTAACTTGAGTTTCATATTTAGTACCATCCTCACCTAAGGCATACATATCTCTTTGATGTTTTCTTTTATCAGAAGTAGGATCATTTTCTAACCACACTAACTCACCACTTTTGGTTACCTCGGTAAGTGTATCAATTATTTGTTTATTTTTATTAACTAACATATCTTAAAATTTTTTAATACCCATTCTAAATCAAAATCACTATACTCATTCGCATATAAAATATGATTTATACAAACTATTGGTATAACACCCTCATTATCAACATATAGAACTTCATAAACTTCATCTTTTTTAAAAAGAGGCTGATGTAGTGAGTTACTTATGTCAGACAAACATATTAATTTATCACTTTTTTTCATATATTATGAAATAGTTTTTATATAAACATGTTTTGTTTTACCTTTACCAGTTTCTCTTTCATCAATCTCAAATTTATTTAGACTCTTTAAGAATGGAAGTAATTTTTCAAATCCATAATTTCTTGAGTCAAAGTCTGGTTTCTTTTTTAAGATTAAAGTTCCTAACATACCTAAGAAAGCCCATCCAGTTTCATCAGCTAAGTCAGAAATACTATCATTAATTAAGTGAATTAATTCTTTATCTACTTTAGATGTTGTCTCTGCAACCACAGCAACTGTTCCTTCAGCACTTACATTTTTATTCGCTTTTAAGATTTCAAAGTAGATAAACTTATCACAACTAACAATAAATGGTTTTAAAGTTTTCTTTTCACCAATACCAATTACTTTCATACCAGCTTCTCTTAATCTTGTAGCAAGTCTTGTGAAATCACTATCACTTGATACAATACAGAATCCATCAACTTTACCAGAGTAAAGTATATCCATCGCATCAATAATCATCGCACTATCACTGGAGTTTTTACCAGTAGAGTAACTATATTGTTGTATTGGTGTAATTGCGTTTTCAAGTAGAACGGTTTTCCAACCAGATACTGTTGGTTTAGTCCAATCAGCATAAATTCTTTTAAATGTAGGGGTTCCGTATTTTGCAATTTCCTCAAACATTTGTTTTACATTAGAATACGGAACATTATCCGCATCTATTAGAACTGCTAATCGCAGGTCTCTTATTTCATTACTGAAATTATTATTATTATTTTCTTTCATTATTTGTTTTATAAAATTTACCAGTATAAGTTGAGCTTACCCAACATTTTGCTTTAAGCCATCATTTATCTCACCCTTCGGTGGTCCCGAAGGACTGCCACAACCCGACCATTATAAGGGAACCGATACCCTAAGTCTGTATGTGTTGCTACCTCCTCGGTGATAACGAACTTTCAATTTCTCTACTTATTCTTCCGTGTTGGGTTCTGTAGTGTTGAAGTTTCTCTAATATTTCTACCAGCGATAGCTTCTCTGACTTATACTAATAAATTTAAATTATAATTTAGTTATTTAATACATTATACAAATATACTAAAAATTAAAACAATATCAATATTTTTTAATATATAAAAGAAAATATGTTTTCATTATGAAGATTAAACATAAAGTAATAAATGATTTTCAGTATTTAAGTCCTGATAAGAAAATATTTATCCTTAAATCTGGAACTATTTTAGAAGAATATATTCACAAAGTTAAAAGTGAGTTAATACCTATTGATAAAGCAATTATTGATAATAATCCGGAATTTTTCGAAATCATCGATTGGAAAGCTGAGTTATTAACATTCATGAAGATTAATAAAATGCCCCAACCTGCTCAATTAGGTAAAAAATTAATTCCTTTCTTTGAAGATATGATTATGTCTTCTATACAACAATCAAGTGGAACATCTATTGATCCTAACTTAATGAAAGATGTTGAGAAAAGAGAATCTGAGTTAAATACATTTAAAAGAGATTTAGATAGAAAAGATTCTGACTTAGATTCAAGAGAAAGAAGAATTAAGGATAAAGAAGATGAAATTGATATCAGAATTAAAAGAGTAGAAAAAAGGGAAGATGAGTATAAGTTGGATCTTAAAGTAATTGAAAAGAAAGATGATGAGCTAAGATCAAGAACAAGAACTATAACTGAAAAAGAATTAGATATACAAGATAAAACTCAAGAGTTAAATGAAAGAGAAAGAAATATTGATAGATCTGCTCTTATGTCTTCTAAAGAAATAGATTCTAAGTATACTGAATTACAAAATAAAATTGATTTAGATTTAGCTGACCTTTCTAAAAGAGAAAAAGAATTAGAATCAGGATTCAAAAAAGTTAAAGATTTAGAATCTAAGTTAGAGTCTAAAATGAATGAGATTACTGAAGCTAATAAGAGTAAAATTTACTCTGATTTAGAAGCTGAGTTGAAAGGAATAGAAGGTGAGATAAGAGATATAGATTTACTAGCAAATAGATTATCTGGATTAGAACCGGCTATATTAGTAAATCATCCAATTGTAGCTAAGATAGCAGATGATCTTGTATTGTCTATTAAAAGATTAAGAGAGAGAATTGATAATAATATGATTAATTAAAATAAAAACCCTCTCTAAAGTGGGTTTTTTTATTTCTGTCTTTGTTTAAATTTAGGATTTTTCTTATTTATAATATAAAGTTTACCTTTGCGTCTAACTAATATACAATCAGCACTTCTTTTCTTTATAGATGATTTTACTTTCATTTATTTTATTTTATTTTGGTAAAGGTTTAAAGAATTCCATTGTGATTAAATCTTTTGTTGCACTAACATGATATTCTTCAAGTCCTATAAATTCTTTCACTCTACCTATAACTTCTTCAAAGTTTATTTTTAAAAATACATCTTTTAATTCCAATCTTACTTCATATCTCTCATCATTGAACTTAGATGTCTTACTTATTGATATTTCACCATCATCTGAATAATCAAGGAATATTTCTTTCAATATTTCAATTTTATCTTTATTAATGTGTTTAGTATGAGGTAAACAATCATAATAAACATTAAGTAACTTATCTATTATATAAAAATTTCCAGTTAAATCTTCAATAAGTTGTCTAACAACTTCTTCACTTAAAACCTCAGCATCACCTCTTAACCTATCAGCTTCTCTACATTCCCAGATTAATTCATCAATTTGGTTATGTAAACTATCAGTTGAATGATTATTATAATATAAAGGTAAAACTCTAATGATATCATCAGCATACTCACTTAATAATTCTTGAGGATTTTTTATTTTAGCTTCAAAATATTTTAGGTATTTCATAAAGTATATATTAAAAATTTATATATACTTTACTTTAATGGACAAGCTTAAAAGATTATATAATTATTTAAAGAAACAAGAAGGAAAGAAGATTGTTTTTCTAACTACATCTAATAGATGGAAAGGTGAGGAAGAACTTCCTAAATCTTCTATTATTGCAGATGAACTTAAAAAAAGATTAGATAATGTTGATATAATTAATGTCAGTAAGCTTAAAATATTTCCTTGTGAGGGTAATGTATCAACTCATAAAGGAAATAACTGTGGTGTCAAAGATGCTCTTTTAAAGACTAATGATCCTAATAAGTTTATTAGATGTTGGGCTTCAGTTAATAATAAATCAGATGAGTTACATAAAGTTGCAAATGCTATTTATGATGCTGATATAGTTATATTCTTTGGTTCTATCCGTTGGGGTAAGATGAATGCTATTTATACTCAATTAATTGAGAGGTTAACTTGGTTAGAAAATAGACATGCTACTTTAGGTGAATCTAATTTATTAAAAGATAAAGAATGTGGTGTAGTTGCAGTAGGTCACAATTGGAATGGTGAAGAAGCTGTGAAACTTGAAAAAGAAGTATTAGGTTTCTTTGGATTTAAAACTCCGAATCAATTATCATTTAATTGGCAATTTACTAAAGATAAGTTTGATGAAACTAAAAAAGGATATAAAGATGAGTATTCAAATTTCCTTAAAGAATTTAATTTTGTAGAAACATTAAATGAATCTTTGATTAGATTTAGAGAATGGATTAGACTATAAAAAATCCTACATGGGTTTGTCTTCACCATCTAAAAGACTCTTTCTGATTATATCCATTTCCATTTCGGATATTTCATCTGCTGTTGGGTTTTCAGTTTCTTCATTAATTACTTCTTCAATATACTCATCATCTGATTCAACATACTCATCTGATTCAACTTCTTCTATTGGTTCAATAATTCTCTCTGATTCACTTTCAAACTCTTGTACTAATTCTCCTGTTAAACTACTGGATAATTCTTTTAAAAACCATTGTACCTCATTATATTCAATATTTTCTATTTTTATATTCACATCTATGATATCAATTTCATCAACAGAGCACATTTGTAAAGCAGGCATTATTATAGAAACTTCTTCAAATTCATTTATGGTCATTGCTTCTTTGATATCAGTAAATGATTTTTTTACGAATTCTATAATGTGTTTTTCTATATCATCAATTGTTCCATCAATTATCTCATATTGACTTAAATTAATTCGTGGTAGTTTATCACCTTTTTCCCAAGATAATTTTTCCTTTTCTGATATAATTGGCTTGTTTAAATAAAATTTCATTTTTATTTTATGAAAAAAACTAAACTTTGTTTATTAAAATGGCATACTATGTGTCACTAAAAGTTTTTCTTTTAGTTTCATTAATTTAAATATTTGTGAATTAGAATAACTAAAAAATGTTTTCTTCTTAGAATCTAACCAATTTAAATCTTTAATTCTTTGAGTAGAATGTTTAATATAAAATACACTATATTTTGCTCTTACTTTAATATTTTCATTATCTAATTCATCAAATTCTTTTTGAACTAGAATTGATAAATCAAGTCCTTCCATTTTAATAACAGTAGACATATTTTTAATACGAGTATTCATATCTTCTATAATAGAAGATGTTGCAATACCTTGAACATAAGATTCAATAATTCTTTTATCAATCATTTCGATAATACTTTCTTTTCTCATATTACAAATATAATAAAAATTATTATAATAAAGTTATGTGTCCGATAAATTGTCTTGTTTTATTTTTAAAATCTTTTATTGATATTCTATAAACATAAGATCCTGACTCACATAATTTTCCTTTTACTGTACCATCCCATCCTTTATTAATATCATTAGTACTAAAGATACTTGACCCCCAACGATCATATATACCCATTTCAAAATCATTAGTTAAGAATCCAATACCACTTACTTTAAATACATCATTTGTTCCATCATTCTTATTAGGCGAGAAAACATTTGGTATAAATAAGGCAAATTCATCATTAATCTTAATGACTTTAGTAACTGAATCAACACAACCAAATATATTTGTAACTTTTAAAGTAACAAAATAAGTATTTGAATTTGGACTACCATATATGTAAGAATATTTACTAATATTAGATGTATCATTAGTAGCTGAGGTATCACCAAAGTCCCAGTGCCATCCAGATATCTGCGATCCAATTGTAGACTTATCAGTAAAACTAACTTCATTAATTAAAACAGTTGGATTTTCTGGTAGCCAAGTAAAATCAGCGTCTGGATTTGGATCAACAATAATAAAAGAACTTGATTTAGTAGAATCAACACATCCATTAACATCAGTTACTGTAAGTATAGAACCATATGTTCCTAGAGTTGGAAAACAATATGATGTAGTATCACAACTATTAAAAAATCTATTATCAGAGAAATGCCATTGACAACTAACTGATGGTGGAGAACTTGAACTGATTAAATCCGTACAAAAAATCTCACATCCTCTATTATTAGATGTTGTCATTGTTATAACAGGTAGAGGATTAATATTCACTGTAGATGTAGTTGATATAGGTAATGTCATAGAACAATTAGCATCAGTTACACTTAATGTATAAACGGTAGTTGATGTTCCTGTAACTGATGTAGTATTTGAAGTAGGTGAACCTAAATTAAGTATTGGTGACCATAAGTAATTGTATAATCCACTACCACCTATTGAGCTACTTGATAACTGACCAAACTTACCAGAACATAAAGTAATATTTGTTGGTAATACACTAAAACTTAATGGTGGATAAACCGACACTGATAATGTTCCTGAGTTTGTGCAACTACCAGTTGTAATACTTACAGTATATGTTCCTATATTAGTTAATCCAGCATTTGTAATTGATGGATTCTGAACTGATGATGTTAATGAGTTTGGTCCTACCCAACTATAGGATGATCCACCACTCGGTGATGTTAAGTTAATAGTTCCGTTATTACAAATATTACTTATCATACCTAATGATGTAGGGATAGCAGGTATTACCGTAACCGTACATGTTTTAACTGTTGTGCAAGTTGCAGTTCCCGCCACAAAATAAGCAGTAACTGTATAAACTCCTGAGTTAATAGGTAAAGCAGATAATGATACATTTGGATTCTGAACTGATGATGTAAATGAGTTTGGTCCTACCCAACTATATGATGTAGCACCCGGTGCGTTTGCTATTAATGATAAATTACCACCCTGACAAATTGTAATACTTGGAGTCACTACTATTGTTGATGTTGGTATAAATGAAACACTTGTTAATCCAGTACTTGTACATCCACTCACTAATGTAGTTAAAACTGTATATGTTCCTATTGAGGATGGTGAACTAATTGCAATACTTGGATTCTGAACTGATGATGTAAATCCACCTGGTCCTGTCCAATTGTATACTGCACCAACACCACCGCTAGGAGTATTTAAATATATTGATGATGATAGTCCAGAACAAATAGTAATTGGTGAGTTTGTTATAGTAGGTAATGGAGGAGCTGGTATAACTACTACAGTATATGTTACTGGAACAGTAGATGTACAAGGTGTTGTTGGTATTCCTGTTATAGTATAAATTGTAGTTGAAGGTGGATTAACAATTGCACTAAATGTAGTTGATGATGATAATCCAATTGTTGGTAACCAAGACCAAATATATGACGAAACATTAGATCCAGATATTTCTATTTTTGTTGGACCACATATTCTTGCAGTATCAGGTGGATTTAGGGGAGAACAAGCTGAAGGAGCTACATAAGCAGATCCAGGGAATGAAAGTGATAATAAGTTATTAACTGCTACTAATTTATCAGAAGCATTTAATATAGTTACGAACTTAAATGTTCGAGTAGTTCCTGGTAAAAAGTTTTGTATTTTATATGATATAGAGATTGCTTGATCCGCAGTATTTGTTGATCCAACGGTTTGAGTAAATCCAACACCATTCCATAGGTTAAAAGCATTTCTATTTGAGAAACCTCCATAACAAACTCTGAAATCAGGACCAATACCAGCGAATGCTAAATAAGCCATACCAAAAGACCCCAATTGTTTAGCACTAACACAAGCTAGGTTACACAAACCAACGCCTGGTTGATCTTCAATTAAATTAATAGTAGAGAAACTACCAGATACTGGTTGGTTATTATCTGGGTCTACATTTCTATAATAATATAGTGTTGGTATAGTACTTGATGAGTTATTAGTTAAAGAAACTGTTGTTGTATAATATAAGTTATTTTGCTCTAAGAAATAATTTATATGAGCTCTAATGTTATTAGTACCTGATACAACTGAACCCATCCAATCTATTTTGTAACAATTTAAAATATGAGAATAGGCTATAGTTGGTGTGCTTGATATTTGAGATAATGAACTTACACAATTATTGCTAAAAGCAGGACTACCGGATGAATTTCCTATTAATAAACCCCATCCATTTTCAGGAGATCCAGGAGTAAAGTAATCACCATAGAAAGTAGCCCAAGCATTTACTTGTGGATTAGCAACAAATCCAAATAAACCAAACCCACCTCGTGGGTGCATTCCGATTGGTGGAGTAGCACTGGTTCCTTCAAAACCACCAGTGTTATTTACACCGATTTCAACACTGGTTCCTTTTATAAAAGAACCACCTCCAACTATCTGACAGTATAGGTTTGTTGTTAATAGGAAAATTATTATAAGTAAGTTGAATTTTCTCATAGTTAGATATTATTTTGTATATAATATATATTGAGGTAAATTCTATTGTTTCACCACCAATATAGTCTAACTATGAAGGTTGATAGGTATATGAAGGTATGTTAAGTATATGGATTATTAAAACCACTATTTGACTTATTAAAATTATTAACTAATTAGACCAACCTCTTTTTTCAATACTTCTAAAATTATTAGAATCTTTAATTTTATCTAAGTAACCCATCAGTTTATTTAACTCAATATCACTTCTATCATTACAAAATTCTTTAATATGAATTAAATTTCCATAGTTATTGATAGCTGTTCTTATAACATCATCAACAATTAGGACATTATTCAAATCCCATCCAAGTGATTTATGAACTTTTTCTAAATTTTTAACACCATATTTAAAGCCTGTCTCAAAGTCATATTTCATAGTACATCTTTCACGAGTCCAAAAGAATTCTAATTTATTTTTATCAATTCCAGCTCTTGAAATAGCTTCTGAAGCATAATCAGATCCACCGGCTGTCCAGATAGCAACCTTAAAGTTATCAAAGGCATACTTCATAAATTCATCTAAGAAAGGTCTTTTAAGTGTGAAATACCAATGTTCATCATTTGACCATCCTCCTCCACCTAAAGGAAATTTAAAATCATATGAACCTTCTGGAACATAACCACTTTCTCTAAAACTCTCAGTGTGTAAGAGAGTTTCATCCATATCTAATATTAATAATTTTTTCATGACCATCTTTTCTTTTTTGGTAAAACTTTTCTGTTAATTAAATAAAATAAAATACCTGTTAATCCACCACCGACATGAGCAAAATGGCCTACCCCATCACCTGTTGAGAAAATACCTAAAAGTATTTCAATTCCAAATAAAACAGATATTAAATATTTTAGTTTAATTCCAATCGGAATTGGAAATATACTTACTTTCTCATTTGGGCTTATTAAAGCAGATACTACTAATATACCATAAATAGCACCAGAGGCACCAACCATTGGTGATTGGTTATCAACTAATAAAAGATGTAATAAGGTTGCTCCTACACCAGTTGTTAAATAAAATAAAATGAATTTATTTCTACCCATATAATCCTCAATAATATGACCAAATGATGCAAGAGCTAACATATTGAAAACTATATGTAATATACCAGAGTGTAAGAACATATAAGTTATAAACTGATACATTTCAAAATGAGGATTACCTGGCGGATATAAAGCAAATGTTTCATAGAATGGGAATCCTACAAGTTGTAACAGATTACCAAGGATGAAAACTATAAAGTTAGCATAGAATAATTGTTTAACGGTTTTTGATGATTGAAACATATTAGTTTAGTATTTGGTTTAATTTAATATTTCTTATTATAGATGGATCAAAAACTAAAGTTTCTGTATCACTCCATTGAAATCTAACACCGCCATCATATGACCACATATCACTAAGACCATTATATCCTTTACTGAATAATAACTTATTATAGTTTAGATTCTTAACTAATGTAACTACTAACACTAAACGAATACGAGCACCATTAGCGCCCCCGAATACAGGTAATGATGGATCGGGTGACTTCGATGAGTAGATAATCTGAAAGGCGAATATTCCATTTTTTATATTTCTTTGAATATAGTCACGAGAGTCTAAATCAAAATAAATACTATTATTTGACTGATGATTATCTATTATATTATTAATATAACTCTTAACGGTCATTTCTATTATCCATTACAATTCTCTTACAAGCATGGCAGATAATAACAGGACCATTTTTGGTCATAAGTACATCTCTTTCACACATGTTTTGGCAGTCTTTTGTATTAACAGGGGCAAACTCATTAAGGTTCACTCTTTTTTGCTGTAAATTTTCCATATTACAAATATACGGAAATAAATTAAATAATAATCTTTTTAATTATTAAATCTCTTTTAATTGATTGTAATTCAGATATGACATCATCATATGTTTGATTAGTGACTTCTAAATAAACTGAAGAATCTCTTAGATCAACATACTTTCTTATATGTTCTTCTACTATATTAATAGTTAGATCTTTTTTATTATAATTGACCCAATCCTCTTTGATGTAGTTAGGCATACAGCTAACATCAATTATTTTTTCAATATCTTCTTGAATATAAAAATAATAATCATTATACCCAATAATAACTGTAGCAACATCAATCATAGTGTGATGTTGTATCTTTTTAATAGTAGAAATCTCTCTCCAAGGAGATAGATTAATTGTTCGGTCTGTCATTTAATTTACTTAAACCTCTTTTTTAATTCAGTTAAATCTTGAACATACATATCTTTTGGATCAGTTGCTTCTAAAGCTTTTATTTCCTCTTTTTTAGTAGAAAAGTCCTCTTTTAATCTATCAAACATTTCTTTTGTTAAAGAGTAGATAGGCATTCTTAAAAGATAATCATAAGAATCATCTATCTTATCTAGACCCATTGCTTCAATACCTGCAATAATTTGGTCTTTAGCAACATTGTTTACTTTTAATTTACCATCAAGAATTGCTTTAATAAATCTACCTCTATTACCTAATATTTTAAGATCACGATTCATTTTATCCAACATGAATTGTTTTCTCTTATGATAGTAAGCTAATCTAAAATCAACAAAGTATTTAATAATATCTGATGTATTTTCAAATATCTTTAACTTACCAAACTCATCTAATGTTGAAAAAATCTCAGTAGATGATTCTTCAAGTTTCAATAACTTAACTAACTTCTCATCATCTAATTTTTCTAAATCCGATCTTGTGAATTTAATAACATAATCAATGTTATCTTTACAATTATCATCATAAGTAACAATTATTTTATCATCAACTAACTTATCTAATATTTCTTCATATTTTTCATAAGTCATTGATGGTGGAAGTTCACTTATTTTAACAGTAGAAGTATTTGCTCTCAAGAATTTACCTCTGATAATCCATCTTTTATTATTTTCATTATCTTGAATAAAATCACCAGTAAATCCATTCAAAGATGGTTTAACCTCACCTGGATTTTTACCACCAAGAACTTTAACACAAGCGTCAATAATACTTTTAATATCTCTATTTAAAACATTAGAAGCGAAACCTACCGCAATACCTGATGAACCATTTAATAAAACAGCTGGAACAATTGGTAAGAAGTATTTAGGTTCAATTGATTCGCCTTCTTCTTCTTTATAATCTAATAAGTCAAAATCTTTATAGATTAATCTAAAATTATCTGATAGTTTAGTTCCGATATAACGAGGAGCACCAGCTTGTGGTGATCTTAAAGATCCAAACTGACCTTCTTCTTCTAATAGAGGAGCGTTGTTTTTAAATCTTTGAGCCATATTAATAACAGCATTAGATAGTGAGGCATCACCATGATGATAAAAACAATTGGCCGCAATATACCCAGACAATTGAAATATCTTTAAGGTTTTTTCATTTCCTGTTTTCCAAATCTGTGATGATCCGTGTATAATTTTCCTTTGAGTTGGTTTGAAACCATCAATAACCGAAGGAATAGCACGGCCTTCAATTGAATACATAGCAAACTCTTTATACTCTCCTGATAAAAATTCTGTTATTGTTTTTTCTGTTATCATAGTTTTATATATAGTAAAAAGTTTATTTTGTTTTTTCATGCGCACATTAAAGAGATATAACCAGTTTTTAATTTTAGAAAAATATGATAGAAATATAAAATCTAAATTAATTGAAATGGGTGTTACTGATGAAGATGAATTAAATAAACAAATTCATTTAGCAAAGAATGGACACCTTGGTCATTATTTAAATGAAAAAGGTGAAAAATTTACATTTGGTATGTTAAATGCTATTTTTAAAGACGCTATTGATGCGAAAAAGAAAACAAACATCAAAAGAGGCATATTTAATATTTTACCATCAGTTATTCCATTAGCTCTTATTCCTTTTTTCCCAGTAGTTGCAATGATTAGTGTTGTTTTTGGAACATCTAGGATATTTCATAGAATATTTAATCCTTTATTTGATTATATAAATCCACATTCAAAATATACAGACTTTTTGAAGATGATGATAGATATGTATATGAAGATACCAGAAGGTGAAGTTCAACTTAAAGATAGATTCACAAGAGCTTTTGTTGTGTCTGATAGATTAGTTGAAGCTATTAAACCAGAAGTATTAGATAAGTTTTCAACTGAACTTAGCTTAGAAATGGAATTAATGAATCAAGATAGTGAAGTTACTGATCACTTTATAGAAAATAAACTAAGAACTTTTCTTAATAAAAACTTTGATGTAAATCCACCAATTCCAATTAAAGGTTGATAATATTGAGGATTTGAGTATTCCTAAATATTAATTTTAAACAAATTCAGAATTTTACTATATATACTCAAAATCTTTAAATTAATGTCAGTAGATAAAAAATTTCAAAAGTTAGATGACATTGACCATGTTATATTAAGACCTGGTATGTATATTGGCTCAATCAAGCCACATAAAGCAAACAAATGGATTATCGGAGAAGATAAAATGGTTCAAAAAGAATTAACCTATAATCCTGGTTTATTAAAAATATTTGATGAGATCGTTACCAACTCAGTTGATGAAAGTAAAAGAAAAGGATCTAAATTAAATACTATTAAAGTAGATATTGATAGAACAACAAACTATATAAATATCTGGGATAACGGTGGTATTCCTGTAGTTAAACACACACAACACAAAGAATGGATTCCTGAAATGATTTTTTCTAATCTTAAAGCAGGTTCTAACTTTGATGATACTGAAGAAAGAACTGGAGCTGGAACAAATGGTGTTGGATCAACGCTTACAAACATATATTCAAAAGAATTTACCGTAACTACATGTGATGGTACAAATCATTACACACAAACTTTCTCTAATAATATGAGAAAAAGAACTGCTGCTAAAATTAAAAAAAGTAGTAAAGGATTTACAGAGATTAATTACTTAGTTGACTTTGATAAATTTGAACTAACAGGTATAGATGATGGTCATTTCAAAATGCTTGAAAAAAGAGTTTATGATATTGCTGGTTGTAATACTAATCTTAAAGTTTACTTTAATGGTAAACTAATTAACTTTAAAGCATTTGAAGATTATATTAAGTTATATACTCCTACTTACTTTTATGAATCTAAGAAAGATAAAACTTGGTCAGTAGGTATTGCACTTTCTGAAAATGGATTTCAACAAGTTTCATTTGCTAACTCTACTGATACTTACGATGGTGGGACTCATGTTGAATATGTTATGAGACAAATACAAGTAGCTTTAATAGAGTATTTTCAGAAAAAACATAAAGTAGAAGTAAAACCATCTGAACTAAGAAATCATATGTTTTTATTTTTAGATTCTACTATAATTAATCCATCATTCTCTTCTCAAACAAAAGAAAAGTTGATTACAGAGGTTAAAGACTTTGGTTCTACATTTGAAGTACCAACAAAGTTAATTCAATCAATTCTAAAGTCAGAAATTGTTAATTCAATATTGGATTGGATTCAACAAAAGAAAAATGCTGAAGATTCTAAATTACAAAGAGATTTAAATAAGAAGCTTGGTAAGATTAAAGTTGAGAAACTTATTGATGCTAAAGGTAAAGACCGTTGGAAATGTTCTATTGGTTTATTTGAAGGTGATTCGGCTATCTCTGCTTTTAGAAAGTATAGAACTCCAGAGACTATGGGTGCTTTCGCACTTAAAGGTAAATTTGTTAATGTGTCTGAAATGACAAATCAAAAGTTAGTTTTAAATGAAGAAGTTGTTAATTTAATGGCTGCTGTTGGTTTAAAATTAGGACAAAAAGTAGATTTAAGAGATTTAAGATATGGTAGAATTCTTTTTTATGTAGATGCTGATGTTGATGGTAATTCTATTGCTAGTTTACTATTAAACTTCTTTCACAAGTATTGGCCTGATATGTTTGATAGAAGAATGATTTATAAAGTTGAAACCCCTATTGTAGTTGCTATTCCAAAAGTAAAAAGCAAAAAGAAGATTCTTTTCTATACACAAACTGAATATAATGATTTTGTTTCAAAAAATGATTTAAAACAATTTGATATTAAGTATAAGAAGGGTTTAGCAGCACTTGTTGATGATGAATATCAAGATATTATCAATAGCCCAAGAATGACTCTTATTACCAAAGATGAAGTATCGGATAAATCATTAGATATTTGGTTTGGTAAAAACTCCGATCTAAGAAAAAATGAATTATTAAAATAATTATTCTTATATTTGCTAAGTATGAGAGATCGTGCCTGGAGAAGATATGTGGAAGAAAGAATAGTAATCCGAAGAATACGGACTACTATTCGTATACGCTCTTATTGGAGATACTTAGATGTAAATGAGTATAGACATAATCCGGTCTTATTAAAAGATTATATAGGGACAAAAGATGCTCAGAGGTTCAAAACACATGTTACTATAAAGCAGGACACCAAATATAAAGTTAAATACTCTCCTAATAAAAATCAAAATTACGGGAGAGAAGAAGGTAAGAATTGTCAAACAAGAGAAGGATCAAGAAGAGAATTTAATAGAATATTAAAAGAGTATGGAATTAAATGATTTAATACCTGATAATAATAAATCCTGGATTATCAAGGGTAAATATCTTATGTTTAAAAAATATGAGAATATACCGGTATGCTTTATCAAAGATGATATTGTATATGTTTTCTTAGATGCTAAAGTTCACAATGCTATTTTGAAATTAACAACACACTTAATTTGTATAGGTCATGAGTTTTATTTTACAACTCCTTTATTATCAAATCCAAAAAAAATTGAAAACTTAAATAAGGCGGTAATTGAAAATTACTTTAATAATTATTCTAATAAATATTTCTTCAGAGGTTTTAGTGATATTGGATTTGACTTAATTTATAATATGGTTAAATGGACTGAAAAAGAAGATTGTTTTGATATGGTTAAAGAGTTATATGATAAGATTGAAAAAAAGATAAATTATGAACATAATGATTGGTATGCAAAAAGAAAATACTATGAATATGATGAAGATATAAGAGAATCTTTTAGAGGTCTTTATAGAGATATACAAATTAGCAAAATTTTATAATTCCATCTAGCATATTTAATATATATGTTAGATGAAAAAAATATCAAATTATAAAAGTTTCTTAGAAGAAGTGGAATTAAATCTTGCTGAATTAGGCAAGGTAAGAGATAATGAAAAAAGAGGTGATGTTTTAGTTAGAAAACTAAAAGACGATCCTTCATTTACTACTAACAATAATAAAAATATTGAAGTAGATAAGATGAAAGATGAAGAAGGTAATTGGGTAGAACCATCTGATGTAGTTGATGATATAACTACTGATGGTGAATATGATTCAGATAAAGCTAAGAAATATTTTACAAAAGGTACTAGATATGAACCTGTCTTCAAAGATGGTGATGGTGATGAATTTAGATTAAATCAATTTAAGAAAACAAAAGAATTTGGTTCTGCTGGTGCGGGTAGATTGGTAAAACAATTTGAATCTGTTCAGTGTATATTTTTAGCAATAAAACAAGCTTTTCCTAAAAAGTATCTAAATTATACTAATTTAGAAGCATTCTTCGCAAAATTCAAAAAATTTGTAAATTACCCAAGTAACTTAGTTCATTTATCAGATGTTGTAATGAAAGAAGATGATATGAGAGGTTTTAAGATTGATGAACATCTAATTGATGACTTTTTACAAGATCCTCAATGGATAGAAACATTTTGTGTAATTCCTAATAAGCTATGGTCAATAACAGGTAATTATATAGATACTAATAAAGTTTATTCTATATATCATGTTGGTTATAGTGGATCCGATTCACCTTATGTATCTATCTACAATAAGTACAAGGAGTTATCAAAAGTTGGTGATTTTACAGATATAAATATAACTAAATATTGCCCAGCAGATGTTTATATGATTAGTGTTATTGATAAGGACCAAATTATAACTGATATTAATTCAGTAAAACCAATTGATGAGGTTACAGATGATGGAAAAGTCATAAAACCAATTGATAAACTTAATGAAATATTGAATAAATACTTTGATTCTAAAATGTTAGTTCCAATTTCATTAAAAAAAGTATCAGGTAATTTTAAAATTATTAAAAATTCTGAATTAGGTAAGGAACTACCAGATTTTTTTATTAAGTCATTTATGGTTGGATCTGATATGAAGGGAATAGGTTCCAAAATATCTACTACTTCAATTTGGAAACATAAAAATGATAAAGATGTTGATATTAAAGACAGAAATATAAATTTTGATTCATCTGATACTGGAAAATTACAAAACATTGATGGTGAAGTTGAAGGATCTTCTTCAAGACATGGTAAGGTATCATTTAAAGCAATTAAAAGAATATTAGATTCTAAGATAGAAACTGGTTCTAAAATTCAAAAGTTACAAACATATCAAGAGTTATCTTTATTAAATATAGACCAATTAAAATCATTAGTTAGAAGTTTAATATCCACTATTAATAATTTAAGAAAACAAACAGAAGGTGATTTAGTCATTGTTAAACCAATAACAAGAGGAACTGATATTTCCAATAGTGAAAAGAAGTTAATTTCAAGAATACAATCTTTACAAGTAGTTCTTTCTATAATACAACTACATAATATAAATCGTAAAGAATCTAATGATGCGGTAACTAAAATATTAAGATACGCACTTTCTATACAAACAGATAAGTTTGATACACCCAGATATCTGAGAGTAGTATAAACTTTTTTAATCTCAATTATATAATTGATATATGGGATTTGTAAATATCAATGGAAATAATGTCTATACATCAACTTTAAGTGGATCATATGGTCTAACTGGATCAGCTACAATAAGTACATCTACTGGAAGTTCACAAACAGTTTTAACAACTACAGCTTATAGAACATTATCAACAAAAACTACTTATCATATTTTAGAAGAAGATGTTGAGGTTGATGGTTATAAAGATAACACTATTGTAATGATTATAGCTACTATAAATGTTTTAGGTAAACCATATTATGATGAATTACTTAAACAAGGTGTTATTTTACCATCCGAAATATTGACTTTTTTAGAAAAGAAGTTTTTAATCTTAGAAAGAGATAGAAAAATTGACTCTATTATTAGTGACGGACTACATGATAAGTAAACTATCACTATTTATTGATGATTTATTAGAATATAGATTACAGGAAATAGAAATAGATATCTATACAGATAAGAAAAAGAAAGACTTTTACTATTCTATTGATATAGATACAAAAATGATAAGCAGAACAAATAATGCTCTTGGTTTATCAATATTAACACAAAGAGTTCATTTTTGTGTTTCACCACAAACTGGATTCGTGATGTTATCACGTGATGATTACAATGATTATAAAGATGAGAATATTGAATTTGCAAAAAAATATGCAGAAATTATATCGGATGTTAATATTAAATTAAAAAAAGAAACTTTAGATAAGATTATAGATAGTACTTATCAGGATTTAAAGTTACAAAGAGATAGTAACATAAAAAAACTTATTGGCTAGTTTTTGATATAACACAAACAAAAACTAACTATATAAAATGACAGTAGACCTTATAATTGATGGAAACTACATATTGAGTAAAAACACATTTACTTTACATAAAAACAATTTACTATTCGGAGCATTACACAAATCACTAGAAGTTACTATAAACAACTATAGAAAATGGTATCCATTTACTAATGTTTATTTAGTATCTGATTCTAAAGAGAAATCTTGGAGAAAACAATTAACAACAACATATAAAGCAACTCGTAAAAAAGATTCCGATATTGATTGGAACTTTGTATATGGAGCTTATGGAGAATTTAAAGAATCATTAAAAGGATTGGTAAAAGTATTGGAAGCTCCACATGTTGAGGGAGATGACTGGATTTCTTTTTTAGTAACTAAAGCAAATAAAGAAGGAAGGTCAACTATTATAGTATCAAATGACTATGATATCAAACAAATTGTAAACTACGGCATAGATCCTCTTTTTGTCAATATAATGACTAATGAGATGTATAACCGAGAGAAACTATTCTTACCAAAGAACTATCAAATATTCTTAAATAAAGTATCTAAACTACCAAGTGATGATATATTTAACTTAAATGATAACTCTGATTTTTTAGGTCTAATGGATAGATTTATTAGTAAATATGAAGTTAATGAAATTAATCCTGTAGAATCACTTATGGTCAAGATTATATCTGGTGATACTTCTGATAATATTGGATCTGTTTGGTCTATTGTTAAAAATGGTAAAAAAAGAGGTATTGGTGGTAAAGGAGCTCAAAGTATTTATGATGAGTATATTTTAGAGTTTGGAGAACTAAACTTATCTGATCCTGATTTATATGAGAATATAGCTGATTTAATTTGTGAGAAAAAGAAGTTAAGTAAAACACAAATTGAAACAATTGTAGTAAATATTAAAAGTAATATGAAACTTATTGATTTAAGATTACATAACTTACCACAAGAAATTATTGATAAAATGGAAAGTGGTTACTCCGGTAGTAATTTATTAAAATAATATGGCTGAATTAATAGATGTTGCCAATGCTATGTTTAGAAAGGCACCTTGGGAAAAAATAAAAGATTTTGATAAGGAAAGATTTTTCTTTATCTTTAACAGATATTTTGCAAAGAAATATCCAGAAAGAGCTCAACTTTTGAATCTTAAATTAATAGATAAAGTATCCTCTTTAGATTTATGGTATCATTTTATGAAAGACAAATCCTACCCATATTGGTTTTGGTCTAAATCAGAAAAATATGATAAATCTGAAATTCCTGAAAAGGACTATAAACTTTTACTATTGAAACTAAAGATTAAAGATATTGATGTGGATTATTTAATAGAAAATCATCCAGATTTTATTAAAGAAGAATTAAAATGGTATAAAGACTTAGAAAAGAATAACAAATAAATATAAACAAATGAATACAGCAATTATGGAAAAACAAACTACAATGAAATGGTATGTAGTTAGAGCACAATCTAACAGAGAGAAAAGTGTATCTGAAAAATTAATTAAAGAAGCAGAAAAAGGAGATCTTTTTGGAAAAGTAGGTCAAGTTATTGTTCCTATTGAAAAAAGTTTCTTCTTAAAGGATGGTAAAAAAGTCACCAGAGAAAAAGTTCTTTTCCCAGGATATATCTTTATTGAAACCAATGCAATTGGTGAATTGAAATATTTCCTAAAAGGGCTTAATGGAGCTCAAGGTTTCTTAACAAATAGAGCCGGTGTTGTTCAGCCACTTTCACAAGCTGAAATTAATGGTATGTTAGGCAAACACGAAGAATCAAAAGTAGAATTAGAACCAGAATCTACCTTTGCTATAGGAGAAGAAGTAAAAGTTCTTGATGGTCCTTTCAACGGATTCTTTGGAACTATTGAAGAAATTAAAGATAAGAAAGTAAAAGTATCGGTTCTAATCTTTGGTAGAAAAACTCCAGTAGAATTAGGTATATTACAGATTGACAGAAAGTCGTGAGTTTAATATCATCATACGGAGCAACTAAAGACCGAAAGATTTATGGAAACTGCCAGGTATTTTCACCTGGTGGTATTCTTATGTTCAGATGTGATGATAAAAAAATTAATTGGTATCTCAATAGAAATCTAGCAGATATCATTAAAGACAAACCTCTTACTATTAAATTAAAGTTTCAACCACAAGGATTAGGCAATCATAATAAGGAATTTGGATTAACAGAAATGAGCAACAAATGCGTTTGTTGTGGATCTGAAGAATATCTAACTAGACACCATGTGGTTCCTTATTGTTATCGAAAATACTTTCCAATAAGTCTTAAATCACATAATTTCCATGATGTTCTTTCACTTTGTGTTCAATGTCATGAAAAATATGAAAGACAAGCTGATAAATTAAAAGATTTTCTAGCAAATGAGTATAATGGTCCTGTTAGCGGAGAAACAACTCAAGATAAAGAATCTATTAAGTTTAGTAAAATAGCAATAACTTTACTTAAAGAAGATTTAAGTATAATACCTACAAAGAGAATTAAGTATTTAAAGTCAGAATTGAAAAATAGATTTTGTATCAAAAGACTATCTAAGAAAAAGTTAAATGAGATTTCAGAGATTAGAACAACTATTCTGAATAAAACTCATGGACAAATTGTTATGAATCAAATAAATGATATTCAATCATTTGTTGAAATGTGGAGAAGTCACTTTTTAGAAAATAATAAATGTCAGTATCTACCAAAAGATTGGAATGTAAAAACTAAAATTAATCATGCAGAAAGACTTACTTGATAAACTATTAAAAGCATCTGAAGAATGCCTCCATTGGGAAAAGATGATTGATAATAAATCAAGAAGAGGTTCAGGTGATTGGTTTATTTCTAATCCAATGGTTAGTAATATTATTAATGATTTCTTAAAAGAAGAAAGATCCAATTTCAGAAAAGAAAAAATAAAAAGATTATTTCCAGATGAGTGAAGAAGATAAATTAGTTAATATTAATGAAAAGGTAATTGTCTTAAAAGGTATTATACAAACATTTGATAATACACACAATAATGGTAGAATATATCCAGTATCTGCTTTTATAAGATCCTGACATCAGATGCCAACAAGACCTGTAAGACCTGAAAAAAGAATAAAAAAGAGACTTTTTAGTCTCTTTTTTTTATATAATCATCTTATCAACTATGATACCAGATTCCAATAACAAGTCAATTCCGGCAAGATCTTTATAATCCTCTATATATACGACTCTTTTAATTCCTGCTTGTAAAATAAGCTTAGAACAATCCTTACAGGGAGAGTGCGTTTGGTATAATGTTGCTTCATCGCAAGATTGTCCATGTTTAGCACATTTTAGTATAGCATTGGCTTCTCCATGTAAAACCCACCAATGTGTTTCACCATCTATAT
>Ga0114977_10000355_pt1 | contig 31230 bp, 30 predicted proteins | sample S_130805_MF_Meta_FD_87026 | JGI IMG/M metagenome (GOLD analysis project Ga0114977, IMG submission 87026) | Freshwater microbial communities from Lake Simoncouche, Canada to study carbon cycling - S_130805_MF_MetaG | ecosystem: Environmental > Aquatic > Freshwater > Lake | place: Lake...
CCAGTACGCCCAGGTCCTCCTTCTCGCTAACGAGTTCACCTTCACCGACTGATTCCCCATCCCATGCCCCCGCCCGATCCCTCACTCCTCAACCGCCGCTCCTTCCTCGCCCGCGCCGGCATGGGCATGGGTGCCCTCTCCCTCGCCCCGCTCGTCGCCGCCGACTCCCCGCGCCCTCACTTCGCCCCGCGCGTCAAACGCGTCATCCACTTCTTCCTCAACGGCGGCCCCTCACACGTCGATACCTTCGACCCCAAACCGCTCCTCTCAAAATTCGCCGGCCAGCCGCTCCCCGATTCCCTCCGCACCGAACGCAAAACCGGCACCGCCTTCCCATCGCCCTTCAAATTCCAGCGCTACGGCCAGAGCGGTCTCGAAATCAGCGAACTCTTCGCCAAAACCGCCGCCCACGCCGATGACATTGCCGTCATCCGCTCCATGCACGCCCTCGTCCCCAATCACGAGCCCTCACTCATGCTCATGAACTGCGGCGACAGCGTCCAGGCACGCCCTAGCGTCGGTTCATGGGTCCTCTACGGCCTCGGCTCGGAAAATCAGAACCTCCCCGGCTTCATCGCCATGTGCCCCGGCGGCATGCCGATCAAAGACTCCGAAAACTGGCAGGCCGGCTTCCTCCCCGGCGCGTTCCAGGGCACCTTCATCGACCCCCAGCACCGCGAACTCGACAAACTCATCGAACACATCCGCAGCCCCCACGCCTCCCAAGCCACGCAGCGCCGGCAGATCGATCTGCTAGCCGCTCTCAACGCCGCCCACCGCGACTCCCACCCCGCCATCCCCGCGCTCGACGCCCGCCTCAACTCCTTCGAACTCGCCTTCCGCATGCAGTCGGAAGCCACCGACGCCTTCGACATCTCCCGCGAACCCGAATCCGTCCGCGCCGCCTACGGCGACCACGTCCACGGCCGCCAGACACTCATGGCTAGACGTCTGCTCGAACGAGGCGTCCGCTTCATCCAGCTCTGGCACGGCGCAGGCCAGCCATGGGACACCCACGACAACATCGCCGGCAATCTCCCCAAACTCGCCGCCGACATCGACGGCCCCATCGCCGCCCTCATCTCCGACCTCAAACAACGCGGGCTCTTCGATGACACCCTCATCATCTGGGGCGGCGAATTCGGCCGCACCCCCACCGTCGAACTCAACGAATCCGGTCAGTCCAAACTCGGCCGCGACCACAACCACTACGGCTTCTCCGTCTGGCTCGCCGGAGGCGGCATCCGCGGCGGCACCATCCACGGAGCCACCGACGACTTCGGCTTCCGCGCCACCAAAGACTCCACCAGCGTCCACGACCTCCACGCCACCATCCTCCACCTCCTCGGCTTCAATCACGAACAACTCACCTATCGCCACGCCGGTCGCGACTTCCGCCTCACCGACGTCTCCGGCGATGTCATCCATCCCATCCTCATCTGATTCCCCACATGAAGCCTTGATGAGGCCCAGACCGTGCTCACGGACACTTTTCCAAGGAAATTCCCCACCAGCGGCGTATCTCCTGTCGAATACTGCTTCTGAAAGACTCCCGGCCCCGCGCCCGTCACCTTACCAAGACCGCGCGACTCATCCCAAGCCCATCGCCATGAAACCCGACTTCTCCCGCCGCAGCTTCCTTCGCGGCCTCGGCACGCTCCTCGCCCTCCCGGCCATGGAATCGCTGACCCCACGCTCCGTCCGCGCCGCCGCCGCCGCCGCCAAATCCCAGTTCCCCCTCCGCATGGCGTTCATCTACTCGCCAAACGGCAAGAACATGGACCACTGGACGCCCAAACAGGACGGCCCCAACTACGAACTCACCCGCGCCCTCAAGCCGCTCGCCAAGGTCAAAGGCGACATCTCCATCATCTCCGGCCTCGCCCACGACAAAGCCCGCGCCAACGGCGACGGAGCCGGCGACCACGCCCGCGCCAACGCCACCTTCCTCACCGGCACGCAGGTCCGCAAAACCGCCGGCGCCGACATCCGCGCCGGGGTCTCCGTCGACCAGATCGCCGCACGCTCGGTCGGCCAGGTCACCCGCCTCCCATCCCTCGAACTCAGCTGCGACGAAGCCCGCCGCGCCGGCAACTGCGACAGCGGCTACAGCTGCGCCTACCAGTTCAATCTCGCATGGAAAAGTGAAGGGCTCCCGCTCGCCCCGGAACGCGACCCGCGTCTCGCCTTCGAACGCCTCTTCGGCTCCGGCAACGCTGAAGAAGATGCCGCCCGCGCCAAACGCGACCTCCAGAACAAAAGCGTCCTCGACTTCGTCCTCGACGACGCCAAGGCCCTCCACAAACAGCTCGGCCGCACCGACCGCCAGAAGCTCGACGAATATCTCACCTCCGTCCGCGACATCGAACGCCGCATCGGCAACGCCAACAGCGCCGCCCGCGAACTCCCGGATTACCAGAAGCCCACCGGTATCCCCGAGAGCTACAAGGACCACATCCGCCTCATGTTCGATCTCCTCTGGCTCTCCTTCCAGACGGACTCGACCCGCGTCGCCTCCTTCCTCCTCGCCCACGACGGCTCCAACCGCACGTTCCCAGACATCGGCGTCCCCGATCAGCACCACGGCATCTCCCACCACCAGAAGGATCCCGAGAAACTCGAGAAAATCGCCCTCATCGACGAGTTCTACAGCGTCCAACTCGCCTTCTTCCTCGAAAAAATGCAGGCCACCAAGGAAGGCGACGGCTCCCTCCTCGATCACAGCATGATCGTCTTCGGCGGCGGCATCGGCGACCCCGACCGCCACAACCACGACGACCTCCCCGTCATCCTCGCCGGCGGCGGCAACGGCTCCCTCAAACAAGGCCGCCACATCCGCCTCAACGGCGAAACCCCCATGTGCAATCTCTACCTCTCCCTGCTCGACCGCATGGGCGTCAAGGAAGAGCGCTTCGGCGACAGCACCGGCCGCCTCGACCTCATCGGCTGATGCAAGGTGGCACAGGAATCCTGCCTGTGACTTGGAAAGCTCCGACCTAGCAAACCCCAAGCCTCCACCGAGCCCCAGAAGCCCGCCGTCCGCAGGACCACGGCGCAACCGCGTGACGGGAACGTTGCCGCACCTCAGTTGAAGCCCGGTCCCGGGCAGCGGTAGCGTCCGCCCGTGCGTACCATCTGCATTTCCATGATTCTAGCCTCTCTGGTGCTGCCCGCGGCGGCGGCATCGACCGAGTGGACTTTCGCCAATCCCGCGGACCGACTGGCCGCCACGGGAGGTCCGGCCGCCCTCGCCTATCATGATCCCGCGGCCGAAGGCTGGGGACCGGCCCTGACAACCTTCGGCCGGGCCTCCGCCCTTGGGCTGCCTGCCATGCCTGGTGGCGATGCCGACGTGATGGCGTTCCCCGCCTGCACCGCGCAGCAGGGCTATCGCCTCACTCACGGGGCAATGCCCAACGGTGCCTACGAGCCCGACGGCCGGGTCTCGAACTACACCATCGTCATGGATGTGCTGTTCCCCGCGGCCTCGGACGCTCAGTGGCGCGGCCTCTGGCAGACGTCGCCGGACAACAGCGATGACGGCGACTTCTTCGTTCAGAATACCGCATCCGGCGGCATCGGGATTAGCTCGAACTATCTCGGCCGCATCCTGCCGGACACATGGCACCGCGTGGTCATCACCGTCCGGGCCGCCCCCGGAGAAGGACACTGCCAGCGCTACATCGACGGCCTCTTCATCGGCGGACAGGGCACCACCGGCTCCGGTCTTGATCTGCGCTGGTCCCTTGGCGGCGAAGCGCTCTTTTTCACCGACAACGACGGGGAGACGGCGGCCGGCTACTGCGCCGGACTCGCCTTCATCGACCGCGCGCTCTTTCCCGCCGAAGTGGCGGCTCTGGGTGGTCCGCATGCCGTGGGACCGCTCGTTCCCGGCAATCCGCCGCCGCCCGCGGAGCCCATGGTGCGGCGCGTCGGCGTCATCGGCCACCGCGGCGGTGCTTTCGACCGGGCTCCTGACAACACTCTCGCCGGCATCCGCGCCGGCATCGCCGACGGCGTGCAGGGCATCGAGGTCGATACGCGCCTGACCGCCGATGGTGTCTGTGTCGCCTTCCATGACGGGACGGTGGATCGCACCACCGACGGAACCGGTGCCGTGGTGGACCTGACCCTCGCCGAACTCCAGTCGCTGGACGCGGGTTCGTGGTACGATCCAGCCTTCGCAGCCGAGCGGGTGCCGTCCCTCGCCCAAGTGTTCGAAACGGCGAAGGGCAAGTGCATCATCTTTCTCGACATGAAGACAAATGGTCAGGCCGACGCGATTCTCTCCGCCGTCGCGTCCACAGGCTTTCCTCTAACGGATCTCTGGTTCTGGACCACCAATTCCACCTCTGCGGAAGAGATCAGAACGGTCATTCCGCAGGCGCGCCTGATGTGGGGTGCGCCGGACGCTTCATGGTCTACGGACCCGAATTACTTCACCGGGCTCAAAGCGCAGGGCGTCATCGGCTTCAGTTTTTCGGCCGGCAGTGGCGCAGTGGATAGCCGCTTCTGTGCCCGGGCCAAGGAGGAGGGGATGATCGTCGAGATCTTCACCATCCTGACACCGGACGCCATGCGCGCTGCCGCGGTGTCTGGCGTCGATTATGTCGAGAACGACTATCCAGCGGCCATGAACCGCCTCCAGCCGGCGCAGACACCCGCAGCGCGGCTTCCGTTTCCGGCCGACGGTGCCACGGGTGTGCCGCCGGATCTCGTAATGCGCTGGGTGACGGGCCTCGGCGCCACACAGCGGCGGGTCTTTTTCGGGACCAGCGCGCCGGGCAGCGATCTCGGAGTCCGCTCGTCCGACCTCCTCGCACGCAGCAATCTGGCGTGGGGCACCACCTTCTTCTGGCGGGTCGATGAAATCAGCGCCACCGGCACGACCACGGGGCCGGTCTGGAGCTTCACGACTCTTCCGCGCCCGCCGTCGGCCAATCTCGTCGGGCTGTGGCTTTTCGACAGGGCCGACGATCCCGGGCATGCCACCATCGGTCAGGATCTCGCGATCGAAGGCGATGCTCCGGAATGGCTGGCAGTACAGGCCGACGACGCCGGACGGTAAGCTTCCGGCGTGATCACTACTGCCGCCGGGCCCGCCAGCCGCTTGCGCTGCACCCATGGCATCGGCGCCAATGGCGGCGGCACATTCACCAACCGCTACACGATCGTGATGGACATCCTGTCGCCTCCTGGCAGCCGGGGCTCATGGCGCAGCCTGCTCCAGACCAACTCGGCCAATACCAACGATGGCGACTACTTCATCCGCACCGATAATCGTGTCGGCGTCGGAGCGCTGGGCTACGGTCCGGCCATCGATTCCTCTTCATGGAAGCGCCTGGCTTTCTCAGTGGATCTCGCGAACCCGACATCGGCGTCATTCATCCGCACCGTTCTGGACGGTGGAACGCCGTTCGTGCACTCGCCGCAGCCGCGGGACGGCCGCTTCGCGCTGGATCCCTCGGTGCTCTTTTTTGGCGACGAGGACGGTGAGAACGCGCCCATGCACGTAGCCATGGTCGCGCTTTTCGACGGTTCGTTGAGTCTGGAGGAAATCACAGCGCTGGGTGCCACGCTTCCCGAGGGTCTCTACCCGCGGCCGTCGCTTGAGGTGGGCCGTTCCGGCAACCGTGTCACCCTGACATGGCCACCAACACCGGGCTACCTCCTCCAGCGCTCCCCGGGCGCAGCAGCATGGACGGACCTTCCGGAAACATTCGGCCTCGGTGCATGGTCGGAGCCCATCGCCCCCACACCCGGCCGCATGTTCTTCCGGCTCGCGCCCCGCTAGACCGCCTTCATCCTAACCACCCTACCACCCTACCACCATCCATATCACTCCAGCCATGAAATCACCAGCCATTGCCATCCTTGTCCTCCTCAGCGCTCCCGTCGCGCTGCCCGCCGCCGTCCTCACAGGTCTCTGGGAGTTCGACGACCAGTCAAATCCCGGCGCGGCCACCGTGGGCGTGCCCCTGAGCTTCGCGGGTGCGGCACCGGGAACATGGAGCGCAGCGCTTTCCGACGATCAGGCGGACAGCCTCGCCGGCGTCCTCACCACGCCGCCCGCCGCGGCCGCCACAAGGTTCATCGCCACCCACGGCATCGCTCCGAACGGTGGCGGGGCCTACGTCAACGAATACTCGGTTCTCGTCGATCTCTTCTCGCCTGCAGGCAGCCGCGCCGCATGGCGCACCATCTTCCAGACGAATGAGAACAACACCAACGACGCCGACTACTTCATCAGTCCCACCGGCAATGCCGGCGTCAGCGCCCTGACATATTCCCCGGCTGCGCTGGACGCCTCCAGCTGGACTCGGCTCGTCGTCACGTTCGACCTCGCTTCGGCCGGACCATCCGTGGTCAGAACCTATCTGAACGGGGCCCCGTTCCACACGCATGCGCTCTCCGGGGGACTGGACGGCCGCTTCGCGCTGGATCCCACAGTGCTCTTCTTCACCGACGAGGACGGAGACAACGCGCCCCTGCACATCGGGGCGGTGGCAACCTTCAGCGGCGCTTTGTCAGCGGGAGAAGTCGCGGCGCTCGGGGCCGCCGGAGCCGCGGTCATCCCAGAGCCGCAGACAGCCGGTCTCCTCGCAGCCGCTCTTGCCGGTCTCGCGGGCCGTCGACGCTCGCGCGTCCAGATCACGGCACCGTAACGGGTGGCCCGTCAACCGGTAGCGGCGACCGGTCACCGCCGTCCTAGCAAGCACACTGGCACAGGCATCTTGCCTGTGACTTAGAAAGCTCCAGCCTCCTGTCCAAACAAAACGGCGGCCGCGAATCAAAGTTCGCGGCCGCCGCAGTTGCAGCAAGGCCGTCCCGGCCTTGTCTCCGAATTAGCAATCCCCCTCAGCGCACCACCACGTACGCCGCCGATCCTTGATACATCACCGGCCGGTAATACACGCCGCCGACATACCGGCAGTTGTACCCGCGGTACACCACCGTCCGATACCCAGCAGGCACCACCCGCACATAACCGACAGGCAACGGAGCCGCCACGACCACAGGCGCAGGAGCGACCACGACTGGACGCGGGGCCACGACCACCGGCGCAGGCGCGACCACGACCGGACGCGGAGCAACCACCACTGGACGCGGAGCCACGGCCACCGGACGACGCGCCACCGCGGTCCCGTTCGGCCCGCTCACGGCCACACCACGGCGCGTCACCGCCGCCGCCCGGTCTTCACCCACCACCGCCGCGCCACGAGGGCCACGCACGCCATACACATCAGCCTGCGCCACCGCAGCCATGCCCAACAACATTGCACCCATGGCCATCGCCCGGGAAATCTTCAGGGAAGTCTTCATAGTTCAGTTTTTCTGGTTCGGGTTATCCAACACATTCAACGCTTCGCAGTCGCATCCATCTCGGCCGTGCTCCACATCTCAATCTTCTCGCTGCCGCTCGGCGGCACGAAGGCAAACTGCGACGCGGCCGGCACCCCCATCTGCCATCCCTTGAACCGGATGCGCACCTGCGGCTGACCGTCACGCTTGAACGTCGCCACCAGACGCCGCGGCAATTGATCCGCCACCCCGATCCACAATTCCGCATCCGCCACCGACCCGCTCAATCCGATCCGGTGGCACGCCACCCCACCCAAGCCCAGAAACCCGCCGTCCTTCGCACGGCCCAGATACGTCACCCTCTGCGCATTCCCCCGCATCTTCGCCCCGGGATCGCTCACCACAAACTCCGCCAGCGGCGGCGTGAATCCATACGTCCGGTCCAGCTTCGCCACCAGCCCGTCAATGTCCGTCCGCATCGGCAGCACCGCATGGTAATTCGACTCCACGTCCAGCAGCGAAAGCGTCGCCCCGTCCGCCACAATCCGACGGCTCCCCGTCTTGCTCGCCGACGTCGCCGCCAGCTTCCCCGGCCGGGACACCGCCACCGAAACCTTCGCCTTTTCCGCCACATCCCGGCCTTCCAGCAACGGCGCATCAATCTCCCGCACCGCCTGGAACTGGAAACCAGGAGCGGACGCCAGCTTCGCCGACATCCCCCGCAACAATTCAGCGGCGTCAGGCTCAGCCGCCCGCACCGGACCACAAATACCGGAAATCAGCGCCACAGCGCCAAGGAATCGATTGAATGTCAGCTTCATAAGTTTGTTGTGCGCCATACCGGCAGCAGGCCGATACTAACGGCTTCATACGTCTTGCCAACCGAAATATCAGGGCACGCCCGCTCCTCACCCGGCCGCCACCCGCCGCTCCCGCACCCGCGTCAGCAGCGCCACCGCCGCCGCCATCAACGCCCCAAGCCCCGCCAGCGCCATGTCCCGGTGCGCATCCCACGGATCCCCCTGCGTCCCGAGATACGCCGCCCCCAGTTCCCCTCCAAACACCTCCGCCGCCCCCCACTCGAACAATTCATAAAGCACCGACGTCGACAGAATCATGTCCACCGAAAACGCCCACGCCCACCGCGGCACCGGTGCCACCCGGTACGAAAGCAGTTCCTTGAGCGGCCGCGCCAGCAGCAAGCCATAACTGAAATGCACCAGCCGGTCGAAGTGATTCCTCCCCGGCACCACCGCCTGCCCCGTCAGCACGCCCCACCACTCACGATAGGGCACTTCCGAATACGTGTAGTGCGCCCCGATCTCATGCACCATCAGAAACCCGAACACCAGCACCCACGACAACCGGCTCAACGGCACCCGGCAGTAAATCCAGCGCGCCAGCACCAGCGACGCCGCCACCAGCACGTTCTCCAGCAGCCAGTCCGCAGGATGCCACGGCCGGACCGCCGACCACACAAACACCACCGCAAAGCCCGCGCTCAGCCCGCGGACCAGTGACCGGTGTTCACCATTCATGAACTCATGCTGCCACGGCCGCAGCACCGCACGCAAGCCCGCGCCCGCGTCACGCCTTGACCCGGCGCACGTTCGCCCCCAGCCGCGACAGCTTGTCGTCAATGTGCTCGTAGCCGCGGTCGATGTGATAGAGCCGGTTGATCTCCGTCTCGCCTTCCGCACCCAGCCCCGCCAGCACCAGCGCCGCACTCGCCCGCAGATCGCTCGCCATGACCGGCGCACCGCTCAGTTGCGGCACTCCCTTGATGACCGCCGTCGCCCCTTCCAGCGTGATCTGCGCCCCCATCCGGTTCAGTTCCGGCACGTGCATGAACCGTTGCGGGAAAATCGTCTCCGTGATCACACTGATCCCCGGAACGCTAGCATAAAGCGCCGTGAACTGCGCCTGCATGTCCGTCGGAAATCCGGGATACGGCTCCGTGCGAATCTCCCCGCCCCGCGGATTCTCCGCGCGCGACACCGTGATGCTCTCGCCCTCCACCGTCACCGGATAACCACTATCTGTCAGGGTCTTCAGAAACGCCGTCATGTGTTCCGGACAGCAGCGCCGCAGCGTCACCCGCTTGCCCGCAATCGCCCCGGCAATCAGAAACGTCCCCGCCTCGATCCGGTCCGCGATCACCGTGTGCTCCGCCCCGTGCAGCTCCCGCACCCCTTCAATCACAATCCGCCGCGTCCCCGCCCCTTCAATCTTCGCCCCCATCCGGATCAGGAAATTCGCTAGGTCCTCCACCTCCGGCTCCATCGCCGCCCCTTCAATGACCGTCGTCCCCGGCACCAGCACCGCCGCCATCATCAGATTGTCCGTGCCCAGCACCGTCGATCCATGCTTGCCCCGCATGTTCACCTCCCGGCCACCCATGCCCTCGACCGCCTTGATGTGCATGTTCCCGCCCTGCACCGACACACTCGCGCCCAATTGCTCAAGCCCCCGCAAATGCAGATCCACCGGCCGGTCGCCAATCACACAACCTCCCGGCAGCGACACCATCGCCTCCCCCGTCCGACCCAGCAGCGGCCCCATCACACAGATCGACGCCCGCATCCGCCGCACCAGATCGTAAGGCGCTTCGCTCTTCACCTCCTCCGCCTCCACCATCACCGTCCCGCTCGCCCGTTCCACATGCGCCCCCAGACTCGCCAGAATCTGCGTCATGTAATTCGTGTCGCTCAAATCCGGCACCCGGTGAATCACACACCGGTCCCGCGTCAGCAGCGTCGCCGCCAGAATCGGCAGCGCCGAATTCTTCGATCCACTGACATAAACGTCCCCCTCCAGCAGGGAGCCTCCGGTAACGAGCAGTTTGTGCATGAAATAGTCAGGAAAATGGGGATTCCCAACCATCACCCCCCACCCGCCACCTTCAAGGAAGAACTCACCCCGCAACCACCACAGACGCACCACTGCGCCACCTCAGTTCAAGACTTCAGATGCAGAAACTGGATGCCGGGGAAGAGCGCAAAATCAGCATCCAAGGAGACGAGGCGCGACCCGCTTGAGAGTGCGAAGGCGGCAAGGTAGGCGTCCGTCCACATGCGATGGGGAACGGCTGCCTGCGTGGTAAAGGCCTGGAAGTGAGCATCCAGACTTGCTGGCTCGACAAGAAACCGGATGTTTGGCAGCACCAGCAAGTCCCGATAAATGGCCCACGCTTCAGCGTTGGTTTTGGGCTTAACAACTGCCCTGGGGTTGGTGGCCAGCCGGAGAAAGCCCTGCATGGTCGTGCGACAGAAGGCGAACTGGTGAGCCCCGTGACGACTCCAATAGTCGTGGGCGACATGGTGATGCACATGCCGTTGATCCACGAGCGCCAACCAGATGTTGACGTCGAGCAGATCAATCATGGCCTTGGCTGCGACTGGTTGGAAACACGGTGGAAACTCGCGACCTCGTCTTCTTCAAGAATGGCGTACAGCTCCGCATTGGAGCGAGCCGGGGTCACGGTGCCGTCGGCCTCCCACGCCACGGGGAGTGAATTGGGATTGCGAGGAACCGTGTCCCTTCCCAATCGTTGCGGCCCACGCAAACCAGCCTCGATGTAGGTGGCGAGCAGTTCCTTGAGAGTGACGCCCTGCTGGACAGCGCGTGTTTTGACTTCCTTAAAAAGTGAGTCGGGCAGGTCGAGGGTCGTTCTCATGGGAGAGGAGTGATGCGGACGCATTAAAATGCAAAAATGCATCGAATCCAAGGGAGAATTCAGGCCACCGAGTCGGGCTCTACCTGGATTCCACTGGCGCATCGGCCGCATGACGCAGCGCCAAATTCTTCGATCCACCGACATAAACATCCCCATTCTAACAGGGAGCCTCCGGTGCGCCGAAATCAGGGAAAAACTCACCCCGCAACCACCGAACCCCCACGTCCCCGCCGCCGCCTCCCCGCCAACAACGCCGCCGCCGTCAGCTATCCCGCACTCCCCGACTCCGGCACCACCGTGACCGTCACCGGTCCAAACAAAACCGAGCTGACCACATGCGTTCCTGGCACCAATGCCTCCGGCGCAATCCCCAGCGCCCCCGGACCACCCGGCACTAGCGCAAACCGCGCCTCACTCTGCCCCGGCCCCGACGCGAACGCCCGATCAAACCCGAACGAAGCATAACTTCCATCCGCCCCGATCAGCAGCGAAACCACATCATACGCCCCACCGCTCCCCGTTTCCCTCACCCGCGCAACTGCCGGAAACACGCCCACAATGTCGCTCGCCCCACCGGAACCCGGCCCGCTCGCCACAAACATCCCCGACGGCAATTCCATCCGAAAACCACTGCTCAGCACCATGCTCACCGGCACCAGCGGATTCGCCGACATTTCCTCAAACGTGTACGTCGTCCCGCCCAACCCATCCGGCACCACCACCATCGCGATCGCCGCCCCCACCTCCGCCATCCCCAGCCATAACAAACAACACACAGAAACCGATCGGAACATCATCATTGCGTTAGAAAATTGAAAGCCTCGCCCTTCAGGCATCCGCTCCCATCACCCCACTTCCCCCACCCCGCAACCGCACCGACCACCGAAGTCTGCTCCAATCATTACAGAACATCCAGCCATGACGTCTATGATGCGAGCGATCTCATCAAACCTGGGCGTGACGCATACGTCCTACCGCCCTCCGACTGCCCCGCCTGCGGACGTCGGAAGCTGCTGGTGCGGGAGGATGCCTTCCGCACGGTCAGTGGCGCATCGAAGGACCGGGCCTCACGGGTGGTGTCCCTGAAAGCCTGGGAACTGAAGGTCACCTTCAGCGAACTTGGCTGGGCGGCGGTGAAACCGGGAACGTCAACCTGCAGGGCATTCGCAGCCTTGTAGTCAAGGCCGTGGAACATCGATTTAGCTAGCAGACACTGCGCACCGTGCCCTCCTTCACTTCCCGGTGCCTCGGCACGGGAGCGACTCATTGAGCTTCATGCCGGAGCCAGTTCAATGCGATGCCGCACGCTACCTGGGGCGGGCTTGCGCTTCCGGGCTTCATCCCGGTGGTAGTCGAGCACAAGACGCAGCGCATCCAGCAGATTGGCCTCCGCCTCCTCTACCGTCTCCCCTTCCGAAAACACTTCCGGAAACTCTTCAAACGCGCAGGTGAAGCCTCCCTCGGGGGCTGGCTCATATACGGCCGTCAGATTTAGTTTGGCAGATGATTTCATGGCCGCAGTGTGCGGGACAGAGCCTTCCGCTTCAAGTTCAAGTTGTCCGCTGGCATTCGCGAACCCGCCAGGGGTACCTCCCCATGCCCCCCGGCCGCGAACAACAGAAGCCCTTGGAGCTGCTAGTGCGGGAGAATGTCTTCCTCACGGTCAGCGACGCATGGAAGGACCGCACCTCCGGCATGGTGTCTTTGAAGGGCCGGGAACTGACGGTCCATTTCAGCGACCCAGCAAAGCGCGATGCATTCATCGATCGACGCATGGATCGGATCCCCCACGTTCGACAGCTTTGTCACTCCCAAAAAGATCAGCGCCCCGGCCCATGAAAACGAAGGCAACTCCGGAAAACCAGATCGCTATCCCGCCCATCAGGTTCTAGCATTTCCCTACGTATCCAGTGCATCAAGCAGCGGTTTCAGGTCAAAAAACATCGTTCTGAACTGTTCACCTTCGCGGGGTACACCGCTTGGATCGGCGAAGACAAATCCGAACTTTTCGTAATAGCCCGCCACATCGTAATCGTTGTCCGGATCGAAGAGCGCGTCCACCGTGACGAAACGTGCTCCTACCCGGGGACAAAGCTCGCATGCGATGTAGCGAAATGCCCATTTCATCAGCGCAGTCCCGGCTCCTTTCGCCCGTTGGTCTGCCGCCAGCAGGCCGATCTTGATTGCAGGGAAGCTCCGATACCTAACTTTTTCTGCTTCCAGCAGCGGCGATTCCACGAGCAGCCTGTCCGAGATCAGAGTAATGTAGGCAGCGAGCACACCATCCACGTCCAGATACCAGCACGCACAAATCGACGCGGTACACTCCCGCGCGATCTTTCCCTGCTTCCAGTAGGTTCCAAACTCTCCGCGCCGAGGGCGGAATCCCGCATGGGACGGCATCTGCAACGGGTTCAGCCGTCTGACCGGAAGCGCCGCGAAGTCAATTTCCTCATATCGGCTCATCGCTGCCCGCCAGAACGTGCAGTCCTTTTCGTTATCCCCGTGGGAGCGGCTTTCATTTCCGCGACAAGGGTTGCGATGAAGGCTTGGCCCTGAGGGGTGCTGATCGGTTTGCCACTTTTCACGGCACGCAGAACGCTCGTCGCCTGTTTACCGGTGGCCGGGGCAGAAATGGTGTCGAGCCTGAGCTTCATGGTCCCCAGTATCGCGTTCCGGCAGCGGTCCCGCAAATGAACTTTGCAGCAGCTTTCGACGACGCCAACCGCGGCCGACAGAAGGCCATGGAGGTGCTGGTGCGGGAGAATGTCTTCCGCACGGTCAGCGACGCGTGGAGGGACCGGGCCTCCGGCATGGTGTCTTTGAAGGGCCGGGAACTGACGGTCACCTTCAGCGACCCGGCAAAGCGCGATGAGTTCTTCACCTAGCTGGAATCCCGGAAAACCAAGTTCCCGGACGCTCCGCCCTCCGTGGATGCGATGGAGCAGCTGGAGTTGTTTGGGGAGCAGTGAGAAGATCTCACCCCCAGCCTCACGAATCCTCGACTCTGCCAAGTGAAGAAAGAGGGTGCGCTCCAGAGGTCTGGCCAGCATGGGTTTCTGGTGCGGCGGGAACTACTTACCACCTCAATCACCACCCGGTGGACAGCAGTTCCCTCACGCTGACCGCATTGAGTACGGAACTGCATGTCTCCCAGTCATCATCCTCAACCCGGCTGTACTTCACGTCGAAAGGGTTCCTCGTCGCTGTCGTCCTGTCGATGAGCTGCCGGGCCTCCTTCTCATCATGAAGCGCCACCTGAACCCAGACATCCTCGAGCGTGTCTGGAATCTGCCCGAAAAGTCCGTGAATCGCCTCGAGCCTGTCGGCTAGCACCTCGTGAACCCTGTCCTCTACCGAGCCCCGATAGCGGAGATTGGCGATCCAGACCTCGCTCCTCGCCTGCCCGATTCGCTGGATGCGTCCCTTGCGCTGCTCAAGGCGCGTCGGGTTCCATGGAAGGTCGATGTTGATCAGTGTTGCGAGTCGCTGGAGGTTCAGGCCCTCGGACGCAGCGTCCGTACCTAGCAGAAGCCTGAGGTCGCCGCTGCGGACCCGCTCCTTGAGAACGTTTCTGTCGCAGCGCTGGAACTTGCCTTCCCGCCAGAAGCCCGAGCGGTTGCTCCCCGCGTAAAGGCCGATGTCGATGTGGCTGAACTCCGCGCGCCTCGCCAGCTCATCGCCAACCCAGCGGACGGTATCGTAATACTGCGAGAAGAGGATGCACCCGAGATCCAGCCATCGGGCGGTGACGCCATCGTGAGTTCCGAGCAGGTAGCCGATCAGCGCTTCCAACTTCGGGTCGTTGTTCCCTCCCTGCATGAGCAGATCGAGGCAGCGCCGGAGCGAAGCGAACTCCGCATCGGTGAAGTTCTTGAATTCGCTCGCGCCCTGAGGCGGTCGTCCCGGCTGCGTCGGCTCTTCCTCCTCCCCGTCGTCTTCTTCCTCTTCCTCCACTGCGCCTGGTTCCTCGCCCAGCAGTTTCCTGATGGTGCGTCGTCCCGCCTCCATCGAGCTTCCAATCCGCCGCAGCAGCAAGGTCTTGAAGAATCCCGCCCCTTTCACCCTCTGCTTGAGAAGCTGCGAAAATGCTTCCGCTTCGTCGTAGGCCTCCTTCAGGTAGCTGCCCAGCACGAGCGCGCCGTTGCTCTCCTCGCCGAACAGTCTGACCGCCACCTTCGGAAGAAAATAGCTACCGGTAGCCGGATTGATCGTCGCCTCCAGATAGCCGCGGGTCCGGCGGACAATGCACCGGAGCAGTGGATTGAACCGCTCTCCGTACGTCGGAAGCAGGCTATTGCGAAGCTGTACATTCCGGATCGCCGGCGAGAGCTTCTCCAGACTCTCCGGGTTGAACTGCCACCGGTCGTCCCGGGCATCGAGATTGCGCCGGATCCGATCAATCGCCGGATCCTCGAAGCGGGACGGCAAGGGATCTCGCACATACTGCCAACCTTCACGGTCGTCATCCGCAGGTACAGCCGCCACCCCCGTGGCCACATCAAGGCAACGACTCGGGCGGAACCACGGGCTCGTCTGCGTCCAGCCGCCAAGGACACCTTCGTTCCCGTACGAAAGGATGTGAAGAAGATCCCACGCCTCCACCGGATGAAGCTGCACCGGCGTGGCTGTCGCCAGCAGCATGCTCTTTGTCTTCGGTCCGATCTCGCGCAGAAAAGCCATCAGCTTGTTCGGCTCGGCCTTCTCGTTGATCTTGTCCTCGCCCGCATCCACCGCAGGTACATTTCGCCGGCGGGCACGATGCGACTCATCGACAATCACACACGTGTATCGCCGACTGAGCAGCTGACCGACCGCCTCGGACATGCCCCTCACAACCAGTCCCTGTGAGACCAGTCCTATCCGCCTCGGGCAACGGCCGAGCGATTTTGGGCCTTCTGACGGATACTCCAGATCGTTCTCGTCGACCCATGCACGGCCATTCCAACGTGCCGACGGAAGCAGAAGGAGTTCCATCAGTTCATCCTGCCACTGCTGGAGCAGCGGTTTCGGAGCCAGAACCAGAATCGGGCCGCCGCCGGGATCATCCAGCGCCATCAGCAGAGCGGCCATCGCCAGCTGCACGGTCTTTCCAAGGCCGACCTGGTCGGCTAGAACAAGCCTTGCTCCTCCCAGACGGTGCCGCTCCAGCGCCAGCCGGGCAAAGTACTTCTGGTGCGGCCACAGCCCCTGCTCCCGACGGTAAACCGGCGATTCCACCGCCGCCGCCGCCGCCACCGCGGTCACATCAGCAGTCGCCCGCAGGTCCGCAGGCTCGATCACAGTGCGCCCGATGATGCGCTGCACGTCCTGCGCAATGAACGGGCAGCAGGCGAGGTCGATGGCACGGGGATCGTTCCAGAGCGCATCGAACTCCTCCTGCACCCAGGCGACCGTCTCCGGCTCGCTGTCCTCCCAGAGAAGTTCGTAGTTCAACTTCCATGCCGACGCGCTCTCATTCACGCTGCCAAGAAACGCAGTCGCTGATCCGTCCGCGTACCGCACCACCCCGGCCTTTCCGTGAATCAGTCCGAACGCAGAATCCGGAAGCACTCGCACCTCAATCTTGCCACCCGTAAGCGCCTCGTACAGTGCCCGGTACCGGGGCAATGCCGCAGGCGGAGCATCCTCGGGCTTGCCCGCACACCAACTCCGGCGCAGCGCAGCCTGGGCCGCCGCCGCTGTCGCTAAATCCTCCGGATCAAGATCCGAATTGCAGATGATCCGAATCTTCCCCTTCACCCCGAAGATCGCCTCCCCAGCCACCTCAAACAGGCTCGACCGGAAGTACCCTGCAATCCGGTCATACGACACCGCCCCCTCCAGCCTCTTGCTGAGGACGGCATGGTCAAGTCGGCTGCGTCTGCTGGAATGGCGCTGGATCATGGCTGCTACTGCAAGTTCGCGAGCCCTTGCCGAACGCTCCGCATGAAAACGGCGAAGCTCTTCGAGCGATTGCGCTCCGGGTCAAGTTGCTCGGCAATCGCTGCGGCGCGGATTCGCTTCGCGGCAGTCCCGGTCAGATTCGTCAGTATTTCCGAAGCATTTGTCAGACTGTCGGGATCGCGATTCCCTATGGTTCTGAATGACGCATGACGGGAAGCCTGAGGATAGGCTGATGCGACAGCATCAAGATCTCCCAGAAACCAGCTTTCCAGTTCCTGGCATACCAAGCGAATGATGACTGGAGTTGCCGTTTCCGGCACTCTGTCGCGAAGAGCGCGTTTGAGCTTCGTGCAATCCGCGCCGTCATTGTCACGCAGCACGATGAAAGATGCGCCGGGCTCGCGCCAGCTTTGAATCTTCCGTGGGAAAGACCGGTCAAGATCCGGTTTGCCCTGATGGGATATGACGAGCCAGTGGCGGAATTCCTCCGCACCAGGACACAGTCGTGGAATCAGCGCCCGAACCGTCAAGTTCATCGATTCCTCTTCGGTCAACAGGATCATCCTGCCCGTCATCATGCGTTTGAAAGCGCTTTGGAGTTGAAAAGTCCCTGGTGCCAAAGTTGCCCTGGCAGGTCACCAGCATCGACTAGACGAACCAGCGCTGGAGCCTCGGCAGCCCGATGAATCACCGTCTCTCCCGCGTCCTTCTCCAGCCAGTAGATCGACGCCAGCGGCACGGCATTCAGGAAATCGGGCGAATGGGTTGAAACAAAAACCTGCCCACCTCGCTCGGCATATTGCAGGAACTCCTCGGCAAGCACGCCCATCAGTTCAGGATAAAGCTGGTTCTCCGGTTCCTCCACGCAAAGTACCGGGTGGGGTTTCGGATCGGCGAGAAGGACAAGGTACGCAAACATCTTGATCGTCCCGTCAGACACATTGCGGTCGATGAACGGCTCCTTGAACGCCCCATCGCGATAGCGCATGAGCAGTCGCCCGTCTTCGGTCACGGTGACTTCGATGTCCGATATGCCGGGGACCCGCTCCTGCATGCGGCGCTTGATCGAGGCGAAGAGATCCGGGTGCTGCTCATAGAGATGGCGGGCCACGGATGGCAGGTTGTCTCCACTTGAGGAGAGGTGCTCGGCATCGCTTTCTTCCTTGTCGCCCCGGGCGCTCTGGATATGAAAGTCCGAGATGTGCCAGTTCTCGATGAGCTGACGGAATGCCGAGGCCGCCTTGAATCTTTCGAACTGGCCCAGGCCCTTGATGGCAAGGGTGTCTGGTGAGTCAAGCTTCTGGTACTCGCGGGTCAGCTCGGTATCCGGCTTATCAAATTCTTCCTCGTTGTTGATCGCATAACCTTCGCCTTCGGTGAAATCGATGAAATGAAATGGCGATCCGTAGCGGCCACGCTTGTAGCGGAGGATCTCCTTCTTGACGATCGGCCCGCGCCCAGGTGCCTCGCCAATCTCTACACGATAGGTGACGAGCCGATTGGTGCCGGCGATGTCGAGCCGGAACTGGATCTCAATTTCAAGGTCTTCGTCGGCATGGCCCCGACTCAAAACTTCCCTCAACCCGTTGCGGCCACCCTCAGCATTGAGAGCCACCCGCACGTTCTTGGAAAGGCAGCACTTGAGAAACGCAAAAACGCGAAAGAGCGTCGTTTTCCCGGTGCCATTGCGACCCACAAAAACACAGTAGGGCGGCAGATTGTCGAGTCGCACCTCACGCAGTGCCTTGAAATTCCTCACTCGGATGGATTCGATGTTCATTGGCATCAAGCATGATCGTTTTTCAGCCTCCCCGCAAGAATGCGGGCGGCTTCGGAATCGGTGACCCATTCCTTCATGGAATCAGCATTTCCGAGAGAGGCGAGCCATTCGAGCAGCACGATGAAACGCTCGCGCTGGTTCCAGTAGTGCTGGCCGAAGCTATCGCGGAGGTACTGGCGGCCAGGTTCCGGCGATTCCGCGGCGACGGTCTCCCGAATGGCGAAGAGCAGGTGCCGCAGGGGCGAGGCTGCGAAGGGATGCTGGCCGACGCTACCAGGCTGGGCCAGCAGCGTCTTTCCAAAGTCGGACGGGGACTTGATACGGGTCCCGTTGGCCTTGTCGCTCTCAAGGATCGGTCGCAGGTCAGTCACGCCAAAGCCGCGGGCCAGTTCCTCGTACATGCCTTTGCGGCGCTCGCCACGGCTCTCAATATCCAGCGCCCTCAGGTAGTAGCGTTCGACCAGAGAAAGGTCGCGCCATGAGCCATCAAGGCCGCGGGGGACGAGGAGGTCGCAGGCGATCGTGATGGCTCGCTCAATGACGACCTGGAAATCGCTCTTCGTCTTCTTGTCCCGGACGGCGAAGACTTCGTGCTCCACATCCTTCCCATCAAGGGTGGCATACTGCGTCAGCACCTTGAGGGCCGCGGCATAGGCGGCAAGCTGGTAGTCGGCATCGTTGAAGTTCGGTTCGTCGCCCTCATCGAGCGCCTGCATGGAGGCAATCTGACGGCGCACTTCATCTTCGACCAGTGGGTACACCTCATCAAGGAAGCCCGGCTCTGGAGAGACGCGCTTCCTCAGCACAAGGCAGACGGTGCCAGTCACATAGTTGCCCTTCTTGATCCCAACGGCCTCCGTCTCCGTGCTGATCGTCCACGCAGCAGTGGCCTTCAATCCCGCCGCCCAGAGGATCATCCCGAGATCCGCCCAGACTCCCGGATCCTGATGGGTGAATTGCACCATCTGCAGTCCGTTGTCAGGCATGTGACGGGCAAGGTTCCTGTAAATCTCGACCATGGAACGCCGGAAATCATCGCCATCCCCTCTCACCGCAAGCTCGGTACGGGCATCGGGCGTCCATTCGGGAAACGTCTTCGCCAGCTGCTTGTCATACCACGCCAGAAAGAAGTCCCCCAGTTCATGGTAGTTCACTGCATCAGCGTACGGAGGGTCTGTTATCCAGATGTCGCAACTTTCTCTCAAATCTCGGGCGTCGGAGGTAACCGCCTTACTATTAGTATTTAGCGAATGATTCTGAATGTTGCACAAAACAGTCCATGCATCCTCCAGATAAGACATCGGTCGACATGAAAAGTTATAAAGCGTATTCAGAGCCTGGTTACTGAAAACATCCTCGCCTTTATCCATTGCAATACCGCGCAGATGCCAGCGACAAAGACGAGCGTTCCAGTTAGCTATTCGACCCACCCCTAGGAGGGCTCCGACCTTAGCATTTTTTGACTCTGCAAGCTGATGTGCGAGGCTTGCGAATAGACCGTTGGTGAGCAGCTGCCTTGGTGTGAAAAGGTGATGCCAGTAGGTCCAGCCGCGTTCTCTGAACAATCTATCGGTCTCGGCTCCCTTTTCCGGAATGGGTGTTGATGGAATGAATCCCTCGGACTGCCAATTCACGAATCGTTCCCGGAGGAAATGGAGGACTTTCCCCTCGCGTTCGATGTCTGCAGCGGTGGGCGCGGCGTAGCGGCGTTCCCCTGTTGGGCTCAACCAGCGGATGCAGTAGAGGCGTTCCTGGATGACATCGCCTGGGCGGGGGACGATGTCTTCATTGGTCCATCGGCGGAGACCGCTGGAGCCACGAAGCGCTTCGACCGACCATGTGCGTTCGGGATTAAAGGGATCGATGACGCGGCTGTTTGCCACCGTGGCGTTCTTTCCTGCCTTGAAGGCTTTGACTTCGTCGGACGACACGATCGAGATTTCCGGCTGGAGCTGGTGTGAACCCGGAATGTGATGCCAGCGGCAGATGGCCTTGGTTTTCTCGCCGACGAGCCAGCTTGGGGCGAGTGGAATGAAGTAGTCGCAGCCCTCCGGCTTTACTTCGACGCAGTAGAGGTAAGCATCGGCCCGTTCGCCCTGCTCATTGTGCTCGATGCCCCATGCCGTGACTTGCCGGTCGGCTTCATCTAGGGCGGCTGCCTGGACGCGCATGACTTCCTGCTGCACTTCCTTTCCGCCGCCCAGGAGATGAAGGCTGGCCCATGTGAGCAGGCCTGCGACCGGGTTGAGGTCCGACCCGAAGGCTTGGCAGCCGATGCGGGCGGCTTCGAACGGGATCGACCCGCCACCGCAGAAGGCATCGCCGACGCGCGGGGTATGGCCGAAGGTGCGCTGGCCGAGTTGCTCGACGAGTTGCGGCAGGCTGGCGGCACTGGTGCCGAGGTGGGCATTGATTTCGGCCCACGACTCATTGGATGGGCCGTCAACGTTCTCCGGCCGGTCGCAGTGGGAGATGCGCTCCGCATAAGAAAGGGCGTCGAAGTAAGCGCGGTCGGGCACCGGACGGCGGCGCTGATCGTCGAGCGCCTTGCGCCCCGCGGCATCGAGCGAATCCCAGATGCGGCCGCAGGCGGCTTCCTTTTCCGCTTCAGTAAGGCCGCGCTGCCAGCCGCGCGCCGCGAAGCATTCCTCCTGAAGTTCCGGTGAAGCGGCATCCCGCCATGCCATGACAGGGATCTCGCCTTTGCAGCGCTGCCAGGTGCCGTCGTCATCCATCGTCAGGATCTTCAGGAATATCTCGCGGTCCTTCTTCGGATGGCCGGAGGCCGGCATGAGCATGCCGAGAATGGAAGCTCGGACGAGGATGAGCGGCTTGCGCCCCCACCATTTACCGAGCCTGGTGAGCGTCTGCCCGTTGTTCGCCTTCCGTTCCTTGTAGGACTCGGCAGAAAGACGGGCGATGGGGAACTGTGTTTCAATGAAGGCTGGCACGACGGGAAAGAGATTAGGAAAGGTGAAGAGGGCGTGGTTGGCTGTGATGCTTGGGGTCGGGAACCCACCAAGTAGCCTGGTGAACGCCTTCCTTCTTCAGTTTTTTGAGCACTGACGATGCATGTTGAGGGATTACCCCATGCTGAAAACAGAGTTCGAGAATATCCATTTCATGGCAGCATGTTTTGTCCCGGATGGCGCGTTCCAACTCCGACTCGAAGACTTCGACTTTCTTCGGCGTTCCGCCAAACAAGAATTGTTGGTTCTGATTTCCAAATATTCCCTCGCGCTCGACATCGAAATTGGCGCTGCCGTTGGTGCCGTCGAGCTGCCAAGCCGATTTGAGGAACTTGCTCATACCGAGGGGATGAGCCGAACCGAAAACAACGCCGTAGATATTGGAACCGGACTTGAGCGAAAACTCGCCGAGGTAGTATTTCCGCACCTGCGGAAGCCTCTTGCGGTAAGCATCCAGCGCGACTCGGTGCGCAAGATGATAGGCTTCGGGGCGGTGATCGACGAGGTATCTGGCCACCTCGGGCAAGGAATGAAAACGCTGGAACCAAGAGGATGAGACGAACGCGAGGAAATCAGTCGTCGGACACTGTACGATGGCGTCGAAGGTGCTGTCCAAGTGCTTGACCCCATACTGATCGACGATGAGTAGATTTGCCGCCTCTGGTCTGGCCAGTCGTGGTTGAAGTAGCCCGAAGCATACTTCGAAGGGAAGCGCTTCGGTTATGATCTCCACCGGGAGGCGGTCGAATTTTTCCGCTTTGATGCGCTCCATCAATCGGGCAATCTTTGTCTTGGATTTGTCAGATAAAAAGACCCGGACTTTGACGGGATTGTTCGCGATGAGGCCGCGATATTCTTGAATGACAGACAGAAGCCGCAAGGCGCTTCCCCATCTGCCCTCGCTGTCGGTGCCGCTACCGCTGAAGAAATCGCAGATGTTAATCTCCGGGAATCGAATTTGCCCGCCAAGAAACACGGGGAGCCATTCACGGGCGTAACGCTGGAACAAATCGAGCTTTGTCAGCGTGGACTCGGAGAAGGGCTTTTCGTCAATTTCCTGTTTTGGCATGGATGCAGGTCTTTTAGGCGAGCACTACGAATTTGCGGGCTGCACGGTCCCGGTCAGGTTTGCTGGGTGCCGGGCGCACCGTTTCCGGTGGGAATCCATCATAGGTGCGGTCGTCCAGTTCACGGCCATGCCGGGACTTTTGGACACCACCCCACTGCTTGAAAAAGAAGGGAACCTTTGATGCAGCGCAGAGATCGCGAATACGGACGACCCATTGACGCTCCAAGGGACGGGCTCGTGGGCCGCTTTCGCCTCCAACAATCACCCAGTCGATTCCGGTCAGGTCAAAGTCGCCGAGGTCTTCGAGGAGCGGCTCAATAGAGAGGAATTTCATGCCAGCGCCAGAGTCTCTAAGGATGTCGATCCGGGGAAGACCATGGCGGCGATTTTCCACACTTACGCCCCACCAAACGTGCGGGCATTCTGCCGCCTCACGCAGAGGCCTGCGAAGAAGTTTTCTCATCCGATCCGGCCGCTTGGTGAGAACCTGATAAGTATGCCAATCCGCAGCCCTCATGACCGCTGCCACTTTGACAATGAAGGCATCAGGAACCTCGGGATGAAACAAGTCACTCATCGAGTTAACGAAAATGCGCCGTGTGGCCGACCATTTGAATGGTTCCGCAAGCTTTTCAGGAACCAAGCGGAGATCGAACCCCTGCTCGAAGGGATGGCCGGGAACGCCTCGAAACCGCTCGGCAAAAGTTTTGGCATAGCAGTTCGCGCATCCGGGACTGATCTTGGTGCAACCGCGGACAGGGTTCCAAGTTGCGTCCGTCCATTCAATTTTTGATGAGAGGCTCATATATCTTGTTCAATGGGGACTTTGAGACCGAGATTCATTTGGGTATGGCCAAGGAGTTCACGCCGGGCTTTCGGAGAGAGGCCCTCACCTTTGACAAACGGGTTGTCTGCGATAGCCGCTCGGAGAGCTTTGCGCCAGCCGATACCTTTCTGCATGGTCTGTCCGGTGGTGGTGACCGCGGCTGCGGAGTCGCGATGCTCGGCTGCCACGAGTTTTGAGAGCCGCTTGATGAAGCAGCCGCCATCTATGAGAATCGCGATTCTGCGCACTCTCATGCGCTCAGACGCAATCGGTGTGTTCGACCAACAAAAAAGCCCCAGGATTTCGGAGTTCGCTCGGGATTGTTGAGCGACCCTAGTCTCAAGGGGCAGATGTATTCAATTTCCTTTTTCTTTTTCATTTTTCAAGAAAAATCTATTTCAAGATTTACAGGGAAAGACTCAGCTGTGAATGCCCGAGGAGTTCGCGGCGGGCACGGGGGGAGAGGCCCTCGCCCTTCACGAACGGATTGTCGGCGATGGCCGCCCTGAGAGCTTTGCGCCAGCCGATGCCTTTCTGCATGGCCTGTCCGGTGGTGGCGACCGTCATGGTGTAGAGCCACCAGCGTTCTTCCGGGGTGAGCGCTTCCCAGTTCCGCAGGGCGTTGGGGATATCGTCTGGCGAAGCTTCCTCCACCGCCCAGCAGAGGATGCAGAGTTCCTTGCCGAGTGAAGGATGCACGGGCACCGGCTTCGCCGGGTTCTTCTGAAACTTTCCTGTCGGCAGTCCGTTGGCGCGCAGGCGTCGGTTGGCCTCATCCCAGAACGCAGGAGCAAGGCCGAGCCAGCGGGTTCTGTCGATGACAACACGGAGGGAGGGATCGCCCGGCGAGGGTGCATCGACCGAACGGGCACCGAGGTGGTCGAGGTCGTTGCCCCGATGCTCAGTGATGCAGATCATGTCGCTGCTCCCGGCGCCCTTCGGCACGTCGATGAGGAAGCCGTGGCGGGCCTCCTCCGGGAGAAAGCCGAGACCGACGACCTTGCGGGCGGAGAGTTGTCTGGCGCGGGGCATGGCTCAGGGGACTTCCTTGGGAAAGGCGAAGGGCTGGGTGACTCTGGCCGCGTCGAACGGTTGGTTTCCGGCCTTCAGCCAGTCGAGCAGGCCCTGACCGGTCTCGAATCCGATGGAGCCGACCGTGAGACGGAGACTGCCCCCGACGACGATGTCCTGGATCTTCTCTGCCACGACCCGGAGCGTGGCAGCGGTGTAACCGCTTCCTACGGTGCCCGCGTAATCGACATTCTGAAGCCTGTCGGCACTTTCCGCTGTGAGTCCCACATCGAAGGCGCGCACGCCCGTGCTCTGCTCGAACCGCTGGATGAAATCCCAGACGGCTCCGGAATCGTCGAGCTTTGTCTGCTGATTCCACCGAGCCGGTACAATGAGATCAAGGCTCGGATCGGCCTTTCCCTTTTCCGGAATGGGGATGCGGATGACTTCGGAGTTCAGGCCGCTGGCCGGGGCCACCGCCATGGCGCACACGACGCGGCAGTTCGCAGGCACGCGGGCGGCTCCGTCGTAGGTCGCGGCACCGGCCGAGGTCGGAGAGGAACCGTCGGTCGTATACCGGATGCTGACGCCTTTCGCCTTCGGCAGCGCGAGAAGCTCGACTTCGTAGTGGTCGCCCCGGTTGTGCAGCTGGTACTTGAGCCGGAGCCTCGCTGTCCATTCCTTGACGGCACTGACCCGGCTCGGATCCTCGGGATCATACGCAAGGAACCGGTAGCTCAGGCTGGTCGCCTCGAACCGGGCCGGGGTCGGGACCGGGCTCGACGCCGTGGTGGGGTCGGAATCTCCGGTTTCATAGACCACGGCGGCAGCATGCAGCGGCTCGATCTTGAGATAGGTCACCCCGTCGCCCTCATCCTGCACGGACAGTTCCCGGATGGCCACGTCCGGTGTCGGCGGTGGAAACGGACCACGGCGGATGTGATTGCCTTCCTCGCGCCACAGTCCCCGGCGGACACTCTCGCTCTTGAGGTCGTCCAGCGCCGAAAGCTTGTGCAGCGGCCACATCGTACTGACAGCAGCAGCCCGCTTGAAGTCGGACCACAACACAACCTTCGTCTCCGCCGACCCGAAGAGTCGGATTTCCGCCCGCGTGCGGAAGCTATCGTCGTCAATCTTCGTCGTGAACTTCTGCGCTCCTTCTAACGTGTGACGGATGGTGGCTTCTCCACTCTGGTTACCGGCAAACGCAAGATCGATGCCGGTCGGCCGCAGGGCGGATCCAATGGACGGATACACAATCTGATCGAACGCTTCCTTGAGCGCCGCGGTGAACTGGAGGGCAACACGGTCGCGCAGCGCATCAAGCGCCCGCCACTGTGGGTCGTCAGCTGGAATGTTCTCGGACCGAAGCTCGTCTTCGATGCTCTGCAGGGCGCGCGTCTGACGTGCCGAGTCGAGCACTTTCTGAAAGGTATCCCGCGAGCCGGTCAGAAAGAGCACCCGGTTCTTGTACTGCTGCTGACCCCACCACGCCTGCCAGTCCTCAGAAATCGGCAGCTGGTTGGAATATCCGCCAGGACGGACAATGATCAGTGTCGTCTTGTCCTGCTCGACCTGCACCTCATCGGGAGGCGGAAGCACTCTGACAATCTGGTAGCAGTCCCGAATCGACGCTGAAAAGCACGTTTCCAAATGCTCTCGAAGCATGCGGTCGACGGTCTCCGCATGGAGCGACTGCGCAGTCGAACGGAGCTTCGCGGCAAGGTTCTGCTGATTCTTGAAGAAGAGGCGGCCATCCGCAGAGGCGTGAAGGTACCACGCCCTCGTCGCAAGCCTGTCGAGGACGCTGGCCTTGAAAGCCGAAAGATCACGTCCTGGCCGCTGAAGGCAATCGATCAGCTGGTATTCCCTCAGCCCGTGGATGGCTCCCGGCGTCGTTGAAAGGGAGGCTACCAGAATGAGCCGGGCAGCATCGGAGGCATCGCTGTTTCCGTTGGTCGCATCAATCTGCTCAACTTCCGCATCCCCCCCATGCGCAACATCGTGGGCAATGGCCTCGCTCAGCGACGGATTGATGGTGCGCACTTCGGACGCCAGTTCGTCGACGTTGAGATCGATGTCATACGGGTGGACCAGCTCGATGCCGGCAGCCTTCCCGGACTTCCACAGATTGGACACAACCATCTGCATCAGGCGGATGACGCCACGCGTCTGCTGGAATCCGTCGTTCTCCTTGAATTTGCCAACCAGTTCCCGCAGGTCCGGATGGAACGGATAGGAATCAATGACCCTCGTGTAAAGAGACTCCGGAGAGGATGTCGTGAGATTCATCTTCACCGCCTCCCGCAGCGCATCCCGGTACGCCCGCGCCACACTCTCCCGTTCGGCGTCAGGGGCAACCTGCTCGAACAGCCTGCGGCGCAGAATATGATAGAGCTCATCGCCGTTCGGATTAACCGGAGTGATCGGAACCGCTATCCGCTGCGTCTCGGACGTGATGTTCTGCACCGCCCGGCTGAAGGCCGCATCCAGCGCTGACTGACCTCCCGAGTAATTCGTGCCGGCGAGGTCGGAGATGACGACGCAGACGTTCCCCATGTCGGCGACGGCGACCATGAGATTGGCCAGCGCTGTGGTCGTGACCACCCCGAGGTCTCCGTTCCCCACTGGGATGGCCACGGCGTTGCTCAAGTACGGTGGCAATTCATCGAGGAAAATCACCAGCGGCTCGGTCCCAAGCAGCTGCCTCCAGGCCTCCGGTCCCGGTGCACGCAGAAGTGGGGACACGTACTGCTGGAACTGATCACCACGGCCAAGCTGCTCGGCAATCGATCCCCAGATCCCGCCCGGCGCATCGCTGCTGCGCCCGTTGAATCCCACCACCCGGCACGCACCAAGAGCCGGTGCCGGATCATCTCTCCCAAGCACCTTCCGCCGGAGCTCCGGATCCCTCGCCAGCAGTCCCAGCGCGATCATGCTGTGCGTCTTGCCGCCCCCCATCGCCTGGGACAGAAGAAACACAGAAGATCCAGCCCCAGCTCCACCCAAATGCCTCAGCGCCCGATCCACCAGCGTCAGCATCCCTGTGGTGAAATAGTTCTCCTCGAAAAAACCTACCCCGTCGACCCTGCCATCGAGAAAGGTGTCCAAGCTCAGAACAGTGGCCCGCCGATCGGACGCGAAAACAGACGGACGGGGATTGCAATGTGACTGAAGTGGCATGGATCGGCTGTAACGCTTTACTGGTTCCATTTCCTATAGCCTGCGCCCGGGCAATGTCAGCAGGAAATCAACGCAATCCCGTGTATGCTTGTGACATCGGCCCCTCAAGACACCCGGTGGCGTTCCAGAGCGGCGAGCACCTCCGAGGCCCGGAACCGGACGGCCCAGCCCGTTTTGAAGGACGGAATCACCCCGGCGACCCTCCACTTGTAGAGCTGCCAGCGGCAGATCTTGAGGAGGGCGGCCACTTCGGCCTCGGTGAGGAGTTCGAGTTCGTGGCGCGGCGGGGGTTCGTTCGTGTCCACGCCTAATGGAGCGAGTCAACCCCGGCAATCATTTCACTTGCGGATTCGATCAGAAGACCGTCCAGAATGCATCGGCCTTAAGGGATTGTGCTGACCGCAAGAGACCCCGACAACAACAAGAATTGCGCAGTTTGGACGACTACTTGGAAATCTAAGCACGGTCCAGTTCGCACCCGGCAGGGATGGACTCCACCCCTTTCCAGTGATCATCCGCTCGTCTTGATAGCACTTCTGCGCACGTCAAGCGACGAGCGCATCAACGGAACACCTTTGAGATGCCGAAACATTAGATCCAAAACCGCATCCATCGTTTTTCCATCGGCTTCTGGATGCAGAATTACACGGTGCACAATCTTGCGAAGGCATATTTGAACACGGCGATATTCATCGTTAGCATCATCAAAACAAAACACCTCGCCGTCACACGGCTGACGCAGGAGCCGAAACTCCCGCTCGAAAGCGTATTCGCTGGGCTTATAAAAAAACAGGCTGCTGTGATCAAACCGAGTTCGCTGACGATCCAGTGGAGTGTACTTAACTGGCCACATGATAAGCTTCCGCGACGCCAATCCCCTGAGCGCTTTGCCGGAAGTCGTGACGGCTACACTCTCAGGTGATCCAGTGTAAGCGTCCCACATTCTCCTGATCTCTCGGGTATTCCGGTGCCAGCAGAGAATGAACACAACATTGCGATGCGTTTCCGAATATTCACTCTGGTTCCCCATGATTTTGTATATGTCCCGAAATGCATCTTCTGACTTCGACCGATTGTTGTCTCCTCCAGGGTGAAGCCGACCTTCAAATGGGTCTTTGAACTTGTCAGGACGCGCGAAATATAGAGTAGATGACTCCATCAGGTCTTTGAATTTGAATAGGTCCATGTATCGCCACAGCACTTCCGAGTCCGATATTCGCTTGTATGGCCAATCTTCCTCATAAATCGGGGCAATCGGGCCAACTGGCAGCCCGGTTCTCCTGTCGATTATCGCACGCCCAAACGGGAGCTTTTCGGATCTTTTCATAATTTAACGTTGATCTATCACACCCATATCAACGTGGGAGCACCGACCGCACATGGGCATCCGTTCTGATAGTCGAAGATTCCTGAGTCGATGGCAAAATTGTTCCGACCTTCCGTTCGGCCACGAGTATCATCCCGACAATCGACGACCTCGTCATGCCTGCCGAATCGACGCAACAACTGCAACCAACTTCGTGGGGATGACGGACGTCGGCATCGACACCGGAGATGGCGGTCGATTCGTTGGACGCGGCTGACTTGCGGTAAACGGGCATGCATCGGACGTAACGTGCGACTGGTTCCAATTCGTATAGCCAGCATCAATTCCCTGTCAGCAGGAATCCTCTGGTTTCAGCCGCACATTCGCCCACCCGCCGGGTAAAAGGAGGAACTCACCCCGCCGCCGCTGGCCCGCCAAGCCCCCAAAGTTCCTCTTCTTCGAGAATGGCGTACAGCTCTGAATTGGAGAGCGCCGGGGTGACGGTCCCGTCCGCCTCCCAGGCGGCGGGGAGAGGATGAGCGTTGCGAGGAACCATCTACTCATCCGTTTGTTGTGGTCCACGCAGCCCAGCCTCGATGTATCTGACGAGCAGTTCCTCGAGCGTAACGCCCTGCTGGAGAGCACGGGCTTCTGCTTCCCCAAGAACTGAGTCGGGAAAGCGAGGGTCGTTCTCATGGGACCATGTCCGGAGGCAACGCCACGGGTCCGCGCAATTCATCCATCACCTCGTCCATGGTCAGACTGGGCCATGGATCTTGCCAGACTTCGGAAAACGCCACCCATGCATGGGGCGGAATGATGATCGGAGGTTCGGAAACACGGGTCACTTGCACGGGGCGAACAATTGGCCGGAAAAGTGATGAACTCAAGTCCAACCCAATGCGGCGTCCAGCCTCGCCTTTGGTCCGCCGAGGCAATAGGCGGAGTTAATTCGGAAGCGTGGCTTGGCTGCGAACTCGATCCAGATCCCGAACGCATTGCCTAAACAGACGGCGGCGTCACCGATAGGGCCTCTACCCAGTCGACGGTCGCACGGGCCCCACGCCTGCCGGGTCATTACGAGTGAGCTGCACTATTCATGACCCCCGGCTGGTTGCTGAGACCTATTGTGATCGCTACCTGGACGGAGTAGCGTTCTCGCGCCCCTTCGCCGCTGACCAGAATGGCGCTAAGTTAAGCGGGGTGATCGCTGTAATTGAACCGGAGCTGAATCGGGATTCTGCCCGAAGATCAGCCTTATCTTGGCGCCACTCGCGACTGGCAACTTGGCATTCTTCACTTCGTAGTTACTCTTACGTAGATGCTGTGCGCCTTGCGTCTCATTCGTCATCGGTGGTGCCCTCAATCAAAATCATGCCCGTAATCCGCCCGCGCCCTTTCATGTCGAGGTTCACACCATCGGGACTCCACAATTCACACGCCGCTATTCTCAATGACTCATCATATTCAAGCCCCGGCTGAAATCCGATCATCCTGCCGTTGGGTTGAATAATGGGCCGGAATCCATTTCGATAGCAGTATGGGTCGAACAAATGGAGCTTTTTGATCATGACCCCATTCGCGGAAACCTCAGCATCGGCACCCGTAACCACCACCGCATGTCCATTAAACATTTGGGTTGTATAGCAAAGAATTACCGGACGCTTCTTTTTCAGCTGATTATAAAGCACATTGGACACCGGAACGCCCAACACGATCTGGCCAGACACCACCACCCGCTTTCCATTGTCATCCTTGAAGACCCTGTTAACTGAACGAACCATCTCCGGAAAATTGGCAGTAGCATTAAATGGCATGCCTTTCACCGCACTGACAATTTGAATCTGAGAGACATTGACGCCCTGATTAGATAGTACCATTTCAGCTGCCGCGGCCCAACACCAAAATGGCTGTTCTTGCCTCCGGTGATGTGACATGAATTTCTCAGTAGAGATACCGACGAAATCCCCTTTCACAACGCTACTAATCATTACAAATAACATCGCAAAAACCGTACGTTTCGAATATCCTGTTTTCATATTTGTTTTACTATGAATTGTTTGCATTTTGTGACAGTTCTAAGACCTATTTTTTCGTAGTTTATTAACGCGCTAAATTCGCTGGAATGGATTTGCCGGATGGGGTCGGATGCGTGGGGAGCGACGGCGACGGCCGAGGTGAGGATCAGATGTCGCTGAGGTCGAGGCCGGAGAGGTTCAGGG
>Ga0114977_10000357_pt1 | contig 31070 bp, 26 predicted proteins | sample S_130805_MF_Meta_FD_87026 | JGI IMG/M metagenome (GOLD analysis project Ga0114977, IMG submission 87026) | Freshwater microbial communities from Lake Simoncouche, Canada to study carbon cycling - S_130805_MF_MetaG | ecosystem: Environmental > Aquatic > Freshwater > Lake | place: Lake...
CTCAATGGCTGACGGCCATCGAGGCAAGTCGTTTGTCGATTGCCGAAGAGCGATTTCATTCGCAGCAGCAGTACATTGAGCAGCAACATGGGCTCAGCGTCTGGTTACAGGAGAGTCGGCAGCAAGTCATTCATAAGAGTGACGTTGATCGGAATGCGGATCAAGTCGCTTATGAAGCATCAATGGTGGGGATTCAGCAGGCTATCGATCAGCAGCAAGGGAATGCTGACCATCGCAGTCGACAACAAAAGGATGAAGCTTGGATCGCTTACGAAGGGGGGGTAGCTGGTGCGAAGGCGGACTATTGGCGAGAGCGGTTCACTGCTGGAATACAAGTTCTTGGGGCAAACGGGCCAGTGGATCAATGGGATCCGGAGTTTAAGAGCCAAGCCATGGTACATCATGCAATCTCTATGGCAGGTTGGGTGGATGACACCAAGGATGAATACGTTGCTTGGGCAACGCAGATAGCAAGGATCAAAGCTGAAGCGGGGCGGCAGGGCGAAATTGCATCGAGCGATCTAGTAAGGAAACAAACTCAGGCGAGGTTGGAGCATCAACGCCGAATATCAGCGGCTGAATCCAATGCGAGTTTAGAGAAGCAAAAGGTTGATCATGAACACCAAGTTAGGATATTGGAGGCTGAAACAGAGGGTAAGCTTGCTCGTCAGCAACTCGATTTCGAATGGGAGAGGGAAGATCTCGCATTGAGTGTGGATTTTCAGGTGGCGTATGAGCGTGCTCAAGCACTTGAGCAGATCATGCGGTTGCGTGGTGTAGGCGATGCACAGCGAGTGCGTGAGCACTCATTGCTTATTGCCGAAGCGAATCGGGGCCGAGACATCGCCGCAGCAATTGCAGTTGAGAAATGGAGAAGTGGCGTATTGGAGCTCGATATTGCTTTTTCGGTTGATTCCAACGCCGAGTCTAGTGACTTGGCCGAGCGATTCCGTGCAATCGAGTCCCAGACGAGCTTGGTCATGCTACAAGCGGATGAACAGCTCGAGGAAAGTCTCGCTGATGCAGAGACTCAGTACCAGAGTGCTACTGACGGGCAACGATTTAGCCGACTACGTGCAGAGCAGAGGGCGAAGGATGCTTGGGCAATATCTGCGGCGATTGCAGGAGCCGAGGCGACCGAACGATTGGCAGGGAATTTCGAAGGAGACTGGTCTGATTTCTTGATCGCTCGCGCGAAAGAAGATGTTGAGGCGACTCGGTGGGCTAAGGGGATTCAGGATCAAGCCGTCGAGCGTCAAATAACGGCTGATCAAGATTATTTAGAACGAATCACCAATGCCCAAAGGTTGGAGTCGGACGGAATAAGGCAAGCGGAAGCTCGATGGAGACGCGATCAGATCCGATTCGAGGATGGTGTTGAAACAGTAAGGCAGCAGGCGATCGAAGAGTTCGTTGAAGAGCTTGCGGAGCCGATGCGACGAACGATCGATCGAATGCTCGATACAGAGTTGGAATATGAAAAGTCACTGGCGTCGATTAAGTTTGATTTGGTTCAGAATCGTGATGAAGAGAGTTATCGTAGATCGCTCGAAGAGTTGAATTTGCAGCGGAAGCAAAGCGAGTTGGCAGCACAGAGGGACTGGGGGAGTTCGAGAGTTTTCGCGATAGCGCAGCGACGGGAGGCAGAAGCAGACTTGACCGAGCAATTGTTGCGATGGCAACTTGAGCGAGACCAAGCGATTGCACGGATGGAACGCGAAGGACGATTTGTGAAGGCGCAGGAGGAGGCTTCGGCGTACGGAGACGCGGTTTGGGAGTGGGCAGATTCAGAGGTTGACTACGCAACGCAATTCGCAGAGATGCGTATAGAGTCGGCGGAGCGAATCGAGGCTGCAATGCAAGCGGAAAATCCAATTGGGAGCGCTTGGTCGAAATTCAATCGCGATATCGTGTTCTCGCAGGCTGAGTATGAAGTACGAGTGGCGAATGGTAATGAGCAGAAGCGACGAGAGGATGCAAGAAATCAAGTCGAGCATGAGCAGCAGCAGGGAGCGACGCAGAAGCTATGGGATGCCGGAGAGTGGGTGGCGAGTACAGCAGCCAGAGAAACACTCATCACGCTTGACGCGATGGCCGAGTCGACCGTTGTTGGGGCACTTCGTGCTTACGCAAACTCCGGATGGTACAGCGAAGCACCGGTAGTGTTCGAATCGCCGTCCACACAAAAGGAGTTTGTACCGCAAGTTGAAAGAAGTTGGATTATCAGCGCGATTAGCCATAACGCATTCCTCGGAGATGATCGTCGATATGAAGCGACCGTGTTCGTTGATCGAGCGATTCGAGATGATCTTCTCATCGGACAGAATGCACCTTGGGAGGTTCTTGAAGTTGATGTGATGCGATGGCGAGATACTGGGTTTCTTGAGTGGGTGCGAAGTCCCAGTGAGCAATGGGAGGTTGGACATTGGTCAGCGCTGACACGGTGGAATCGAGAGTTAATCGATACGCAAGGGGAATGGAGTCAGGCTGATGGGAGGGTGGAGCGCGTGGATGAACCGAGCGCAATCATCCCTGTCGATATGGCGCTGTCTATCATTCCTTCGGCCTACAAAACTCCACAGATACAAGTACTACCGGATCCCGAGGAGGAACTGACGAATCCTCCTGAGGTTTCAATCGGCACTTCAGAACAGCAGGATATTTTTCGATGGATGGACAATCAGGTTCGTCTTTTCGATTCGAATCAACGGCCTGATTATGGTGCATTGATCATCGACCAGTCTACCGATTGGGAGTTGCTTAAGTCACCTCGAGTCGAGGTTCAGCAGAAGCCTGCGTCGCTTGATCGATTCTTTGTTTCGGATACGCAGCAGTGGAGCGAGCTTTTAAGGAGTTTACCGTTGCACTACCGAAGTTTGCGATCGATGTGTTCGACTCCGTTGGAAAGAGAAGTTGGCGAAAAACTTAAACCTCACATCGACGCAAAGAATTGGGAATCTGAGGTGGTTTTCGGATCGAAGAAACTATTCGATCAAAGTTCGTATGACGAAGTGGTACGGCGGGGAAGCGAAGTTTTTTGGCGATCACTTGTCCCTGGTGGGGCAGTGGATAAGTCAGGCAAGGTTGAATTCATCGAGACCAGGATTGGGCGGATCGACCCGAATGGTTGGGTGTACTTGGAGACGGGCAAGCGTGTGCTTTACACGGCCCTCGAGACTTGGGCAGGTGAGTTGCAGCTAGGGGGGGCATCGGAAGTGAGCCGACTGATCGATGGACTCATTTCCCCCTATGTGTTCGCCCCGCAATCCGAGCAGTACGGAATATTCATTGCGGGAACAGCGATGCACTTTTACGGGATAGGAAATGTGGAAAAGCTGTATAACGCTTATGAGGGGAGCAAGTTTTACTATGGTGGAATTGGCAATCCGATTGAGAATCCAACTGCGAGTCGGTTTTGGTCGGATCAAGCGGTCGGGTATGGCTGGGTAGAGATATTGCAACGAATCGAAGCTGATTTTTTAACCTTCTATAAGCCGTGGCAAAAGATTCATGTGTTTGGTTGGAGTCGGGGGGCAGCGATGGCCCAAGAGTTCTCGAAGATGTTATCGCATTACAACATCGAAGTCGATTTCTTAGGATTGTTTGATCCCGTTTATTCGTATGTCTTTCCCGGGCATAGCTCGATTCTTGTGGAATGGTCCGAAGCTGGACGAGACGGGAACTTCGTCAATGCCTATCAGACGAGGAATACCAAAGCCATGTCTGTTATTTACGCTGCGAATGAAGACAGAAGCTATTTTCCAGCGACACGCTTTTTCGAAGATGATGATTTGAAGTTGCGTTTGTTGAAATCCCCCGGGGGCCATGGGGAAATCGGCGGCCACTTTGCGAGCAATAAAATCGTTCAGCGATTGAATATGCGAGCGATGATGGAGTTAGCTGACCTGGACGGGGATGCCAAGTTCCAGTTTCGAGGAATCGACGAAGATCTATTGCGGATTTATAGCTCTCCTTTAACACAGAAGGTCGCAGTAGGATCGATGGGCGCGAAGGACGTGGTATTCATATTGAACAAGTATAAAGCAGGTCTGGAATACGAAAACTGGGTCCCCTGGAGTCAAGACGAATACATTTTTCAGCTCGTTACAGCGGATGCAGTTTCTTGGAATCCCGGTCCTTTTGGAAGTCAGAAAGGAAATGCCATGAGCTTCTTTTCTTCCTCGATCGATTTCGTTTACACATCGATTAACTCAATGAAGCTTGAGCGAAGGCAGCCATTCCTCAGTCATATCAAACGGGATCTGAGCTGGTGTCCGATGAATATCTGGGATCTGCCGTTTGTTCTTGATAAGGACGGAAAGAGTCAGATTCCTGAGCAGCGACTAAAGATCCTCAACTACATGTATTCGTTGCGAATTGATCCGAAGGAAGGGTCGTGGTATGCAAACCGATGGAAGGAGTGAACCGGCAAGGAGAATCGGGATGCGAAACCGGTAAGTACGGCGAAGAAATTCGGCGAGGAAGAAAGTAACGAGTAATGCGATGTTAAGTTGGACGTCGCTCATCAAATCGACTTTTTAGTGCTTAGGGAGAATCGAACATGTTGCGATTATCTGCGGTATGGTTGGTGTGTGGTAGTTTGTTGTTCATGGGTTGCGATCGGTTATGGCCGAAAGGTCATAACGCGGCCTATCCAGGGTTCTATGCAAGCGTAGAAGATGGTTCTTGTACCGGGATTGTCGTTGAGGATCCGGCGAAGGCTGAGGTTTACGGTTACGTCAGCGGGGGTGCCATTGCATTGCGTGATTTGCGTGCAGAAGACCTGCCGGCATATGGATTCAAGCGGGTGAGAGTTGGCGCATGGGGAAAAGGAATGACATTTGACGGGAGTATTATCGAATTCAACCAATCCGGGGAAGTGACACAAATGGTCATCGGTAAGCAAGCGGATAAGGCACTTGCAATTGGACCGACTCCGAAAGGACCCTGGGTCACACTACCGACGCAATGGGATACCTTCGAGAAACACTTTGGTAAGCCCCTGAGCATCACGCCTTACTATGAATCCGATGCAATGTTACCTTGATCATTCAGGTCTTTTAGGCAGAACATCCCAATGCGCAATCCCTTTGTCGCATCGCCATTGATCAGGCGCGATTTCTTTTAGAATCGCTCGCAAAACGAGCTGATCATCGAGAAGGGCAACCGTCGTATCCGAAGCTGATATGTTCGGTACGTTGTTCGGATTTGCTTGCGAGATGCAATGCTTCAGAATCGTCTGCCAAGGGAGTTTCTTGCCATCGAGGACTTTGCGCATCAGGACATCATCGACGCATAGAGTAAGCAAATTCGAGACGGCAAGGGATGGGGAAAGGATAAATGGCTCCCAAGGGATGGGCTTGAGCTGATCGTATCGGATGGCTTGGTCGAGCCTAAAAGGGCCGACTCGGGTGCGTTTCAAATCGACCATCACCGCGTCGGAGCCGAGATGCTTGGCTATGTCGCTTCCAAGAGTTCGCATGTAAGTACCTGTGCTGCACACGGTACGGATGGTAAACGTCGTTGAATTGAGGTCGAGCAATTCAAGTTCGTGGATCTCGACGGAACGTTTAGGTATCTCGACTTGAATGCCTCGCCGCGCATGCGCGTGAGCTCGCTTGCCATCGATGCGAATGGCGGAATAAGCAGGCGGCGTCTGCTGAATGCTTCCGAGAAATCTTTCCAATGTCGAAAGCAGGGGTAAGCGTTCGAGAGCTGTTGCAGATTCGACTTGAATGCATTCGGTTTCCAGATCCCCCGAAGCGCTGCTGAACCCGAACCGAAATTCGCCGATGTACTCTTTGTCAAACGCGTGGACTTGATCCATCAACCGGACGGCAGGGCCGAGGAGCAAGACCATGGCACCATGGGCTAGGGGATCGAGGGTGCCGGCGTGCGCGATCTTCGTCGAACGATCACCGGTCTGCCTTAACGCTGCGGTCGCTTCATTGACACAATCGCGGCTCGTCGGGCCGGGTGGTTTGTCGACGACAAGGATTCCGTACCTCAAGATGATGCTTACCAGCGAATATCGATGGGGGCACCGGTTCGTACGCCAAGCATCATCGAGGCAGAGTCGCTTACCAGATGTAACTTTAAAGGAGCTTCTCCTTCGGCGATCGCAATGAGTGTCATACTGGGCTGTTGATGATTCGAATCAAATAGGCCCAATGTCTCATGCTCACCGTCGATGAGAATGTGTGTATCGGTCGATCGCGGAATAGAGTTCCATGACTCAGGGGCGATATCAGTGATAAGGTCCCCATCGGAAGTTATTTCTACGACGATTCCTTCGATGCGTCCCGACACTTAGTTGCTCCTTCGATGAGTTCCCGCGTCTTCTACGAGTGCGGTTTGATGATCAGACCCGCAATTGTACTCGAAAAGGAACCCCCTTGGGGGGGAAGGCAAGTTGATTGCTTTGATTCAACAGAGAGATTCGTCAAGTTTTGATGAAGAAACCCCCATGTTAGGTTCCTCAGAACATTGGGAAATCGCATGTTTGGGTTATCAACGTTGCGGAATCGAAATAATGTGTTTGGGGCCGGGGTGTAAGACCCCGAGCCAGCGGCCGCGCCGGATATCTACCACCGGCGCACCATCGAGATCATCTGGTAGATTGACTGACGGGTCTAAAACAAGCCCCAGATCGGTTTGTGTAATTCGTGATTTATCGACAAGGATCGATCGGTCGGTTTCGGGAGAGACGATCAAAACATCATCGATAGGCTCGCCGACCGGTTGTAGAAATTCCATGGGGTCGAGCGGCGGAACAGCGGTGGTGGGAGCCGAAGGAAGTCGTAACCGCAACATCGACGCGCTCGCATTGTAGGACATCGGGATTTTGGAGTGGAGCGTTGGGCCCGTTGGAGTGCCCGCTGGAGTACCCTTTGAAGAAATTGAGGCGAGGGCTTCGTGCGGTATGCTGACCCCTGCGACTTCAAGTTGGCCGGAATTTTCGATGGCACTTGCTGGCAGGTTGGCGAAGTCTTCGCGTAGCAGAAGGGTCCCGTCATCGAAGAGGAGTGCCCATCCAAGCTTCTGCTTGGTGACTTGGAATCCGAAGGATGATTGTTTCCAAGTTAGACTTGTTCGATAACAGACGGGAAATTGACGTTGAAGTTTCTCCCATAGAGCGCCGTAGGGAAGAGAGGGGTTCCACTGCGTCCATTCATCTTCTGGACGTTCGTGTAGATGGAAGCGAGCGCCGGTGCTTACTATTTTCCCTCGATGGTCCGGTGTTGCGAACTCAATTCCACCATACAAAATTTGGCTTATAGAATCGGCTTCGAGGGATACACCGGTAATTCCGAGTCCGAAACGCAAGCCGGATCGCATCCAGAACTTGGTGTTGCTTCGCACGAGCTCATGGTATTCCGGGTCGATCGCGCACCGCACCAGAACGCTTCTCGCATCGCTTGCGAGACTGACCGACAAGACATCGCCGACATGGAAGCCGCGATGCAAGATCGGTGTGCCGCTATCGAGACTAAATCGCTTGGCTGCATCCAAGATGATTTCCACGGAACCTTCTTTGGGGCGAATCGACGGTGGGGAATCGAGGCCTTGAAAGCGTTTTGTATTCGCGAATTCTGATGTGCCAGGTTCCATACCGATATACTTCGGACCGACGATCGTTTCGAGTCCACGGATCGATTCAATAGATACGATAGGGCGGACAATCCAGAAGGAAGTACCATCGGTGATTGTTTTTCTGGCGTTGGGAGTCAGACGCACCGCGACTTCTATTCCCGCCGAGTACCCTGGACCTTTGGATGGTTGCAGTCCGATTTTCTCGACCCGTCCGACTTCGATACCACGATAGCGAAGCGAATCTCCGGGGGAGAGTCCGTGCCCTTCCTCGAAGTCGATCACGATCAGTTCGCCTTGATTCTGGTAGGTTTGAAAGAACAGGTACAAGCTCAGCAGGGCGGCGGCGGCGGTGGCGAGCCACATCCACGACATGCCGGCGTTTTTTTGTCGACCTGTGTTTTTCGTTGCATCGGTGCTGTTGGAGTTGAGGCCTTGAGCGACGTTTCCGTTGACGACTGGGATCGCCTCGGGAACGGAGGTTGCCTTTGAAGGAGATTCCAAGGGAGCGTCGGGCATTGGGCACCTGTGCGGGTTTGCAGACGGGTGTTGGGGTGAAAAGTTGGTGGGAACGGCAAGTTCTCTGGTCGAATGCGGGGGGTTGGGGTTCAATCCCTCGGATCGCTTCGGTAGGATAAAGCCCGCTTCGGATACTCCTCGCAGACGAGTATCCTATTAGAACCGAACCAGCAGGACTATGATGCCATTGTTAACAACACTTATAGAATTACCAACCTCATTTGCGATGATTCTCGGACATGCCGGGCATGGGCCGGTGGTTGATGGTGGGGATGGGGTGAGTACTTTGCTACATGCGATGAGCAGCCCAGAGCATCTTGTGCCGGTCTTGGGAGCACTGCTTGCTGTCGGAACCGCCGTTTGGATGATTCGCCGAGCGATTCGAAACTATCGGATTTCGAAACCAACTTGAACCGAGATGGACAGAACTAGTTCATTGGGGTTTGGGTGTAGGCATCGTTTTTCCGCGCGATCTTGATATTCGAGCGCGGAGTTGGTCGTAGCGATACTTCCGTTTGCCGTTACAACTTGGTTCCCGAAGGTTGGGGACTGACTGGTTGTGGTGATCATTTTGACTTCGCCGAGCTGTTTGCCGGCTGCGGAGGCAAGTCGAGTGGCTTGGGCCTTTGCTCTTTCAAAGGCACTTTTCATGGCTTGGGCTTCCTCATCTTCGCTCAAAGCGCCGACGTAGAGAACTTGGCCTTCGCCTGCGGAAGTGATATTTGATGACGATGAGGATACGTACGCTGAAGCGCCCATTAAGGGCATGATTTGTTCAAGTTCTTCTTCGGAGAGTTGAACACGGAGCTTTGTCCCACGAAAGAGTTTGTCTTGGGAGATTTGACGAAGCTTTGCGCCGAATTCGACGGCTGACTCTAGTTGATCTGGGTTGATGGCCCATTCGGCGACGAGTCGTTTCGTGGCGGTATGAACGAGGGGTAATGGGTCAGCCTCTCCGTCGAGCTCTTCTTCTTCCTGAAGGAGCATCTCACGAAGTTTGCCTCGCATTTGTGGATTGTTGACTTGCATCTGCGCAGCTTGGCGACGCAGCCATTGTTTCGCTGTTTCTGGATTGTCGACAAATGGGACGCTTTGGCCGAGGACGGGGAGATTCCACTGGAAGTTGCTTTTGCCTTCACCGATGTTGGATGATTGAGCAAGGTCAACAAGCATTTTCTGGGCGGTCTGGCAGTGGTCTTGAAGTTTTGCAACCGCATCGGAGACCGTTCGATCTTCTGCTCGAAAGGTTGTCCTCATTTGAACTGCGATCGGTTTCAGAGTTACCGATTCTTGAGCGGTGACTGTAAGCAGTGGTGCTGCATTGGAAGCTTGGGTTGTATTTTGGGTTTGAGCGGACAAGCTACCGAGCGAGGCCAGCCACAGAGCGCTTGTAAGAGACAGCAAGGTGCCTATCGATTGGATGTTTCGCATGGATGGGTTCCCAGAGGAGTGCACGGTTGCGGCAGCATCGGTCAACCATGGCTGAGCGACATTGGCGGCAACGGGCGAAGGGTGTTTTGGGGCTTAGTCAAACCTTTTGTGGGGCCCCAGCCCGTCTTTATCATAACTTCTGTGAGATGTTTGTTCTTCGGAATCTGCCAAAGAATCGGGTTGCTGTCCCCAAGTTTTCACTGTTTGTCTTTTTGGTTTGTTTCGGTGGTTTGTTTCAATGGTTTGTTTGATTGGTCTGAATTTCGCGGTATATCCATTGGTATTTCCACTTGGATTCCAATTGGAATCCCAATGGGTATTTCTATTGGGCATTTTTGCAGGTAGCTAGCGCATGGGCTTGCGATTTCCCTCGATTTCCACTTCGCAGAGTTGTATACTGCCTTGGATGCTTTCATGTTGGACTCCTTCAAGACTCGCTACCGAGCAGCTTTGAGGGTTGAGCATTCGAACGAGGGTTTGTACGAGAGTTTGCATGATGGTTTGGTCGTAGGGACTATCGGCTGCGGGTTTGAGCTGTCAGCAAAGATTGAAAGCGAGGCGAGCGTTGATTCGAAGTTTTAGAACCGCTGCGTTACCTTGGATGTTCGTGTCGATATCGTTTGGGCCATTAGGGTCGTTGGGGGCTTTGGAGCCTTTGGGTTTCGGATTGCTTACTGACCTTTTCGGTGTCCGTGAAGCGAGAGCAAGCTCGCTTGTTGTACTTGTGAGCTATTCCGGATTCCAGGATGGCGTCGATGCGCAGGGGAGTCAGGGGTTGGAGAAGAAAGCTACCTGGACTTGGCAAGAGGGTGCAGTTTGGCTTGAACGCGTCGCGACTTGGCTCAATGGTCTCGAGGGGAAAGCTTCGTTGCTTGATGAAGCTCGATCGATCGGGTCGAAACGGGGCCTCGACTTGCACGATGCGCTTTTGGATATCGCCGCGAAAGCGGACGCGGATATTGCAGACTACCGTTTGGCTTTAGAAACATCCTGGTCGGATGCGAGCCCGAAAGTGCTTGAAGGAAAGCTCAGTTCGTTGGTAGCAAACGGGGCGATTCCCGTATGGCTCAAACCCGATTTGCAGCTTGCGTTCGCGCGCCGATTGATCGAACATCAGCGGATCGACGAAGCTTTTGCGCTGCTCAATACCATGTCGATCGATTCGGTTAGCGATCCTTCGAGTTATCTGTTTTCGCTTTCCGTCTGCCAACATTACCTTCTGATGAAGCAGCCTTGCGAAGATTCCTTGCGGAAACTCCTTGAGCGCGAAATGGAGCTTCCGAGCCGCTATGCGATTACGGCCAAGCTGATGTTGTCCGACATCGAGCCGTTAAAAGAGGACTCGCTCGACGAGGTTGCTCGCATGATGAACGACGTAGAGCGTCGGTTGTCGTTAGGGCGCACGGGAAAACAAGTCCGGGATCAGGAGCAAGCGATCATCGAAAAGCTTGACAAGATGATCGAAAAGATGGAGCAACAGCAGCAGCAACAACAGCAGCAGCGCAAGCAGCAGCAACAGCAACGCCAGCAGCAGCAACAGCAGCAGCAGAAGGATTCTTCGCAGCAGAAGGCCAGTGATCAATCGGCGCCAGGGGGTGGAAGTGGCGAAGGGGAGGTCGATAACAAGGATATCGGCGATAAATCAGGTTGGGGGAATTTACCTCCGGCTGCTCGGCAAGAGGCCCTTCAGAGTATGACCAAAGACTTGCCAAGCCACTATCGTGAGGTGATCGAAGCTTACTTTAAGAGGCTCTCGAAGGGTGCGGAAAAGCCTTAGGGGCGGCGACTCCGAGAGCGACTCAAAGGGCGACTCCGAGGGGGGCACAAAGTTGTTCTTCCAAGGTGCCCTCCAGGGGTGCTCTTCAGGGGTGCCACGAGAACGCTTGTTAGCAGATTTGCTCACATGCAAGTCCCCAGTCTTAAAGAGCCCAGTCTTAAAGAGCCCAGCCTGAGTGAGCTCGGTCCTAAATGGTCCGGTCTGAAATAGCCCAGTGCCATAGAGCCCGGTGCCATTGGGCTCAATATCATGGAACGCCCAATATCATGGAACGCCCAATAATCATAGAACTCAGTGCCGATGGTCCTTGTATCCGTGACAAGAACGGGGACTGCCGGTAACATACGAGCATCCGGTTTGACTTGTACATTTTTTCAATGAGACCCCGATATGAATGAACCATGCGGTTCGGATGCGAAAACTTGTTCGTCTTTGTCGAAAAGCAGTCCTGATGGGGCGATTGGCGGTGCGGGTGCGCCGCTGAGCGAAGTTGCCGAGAAGAAGGGTGCGATCCGCAAGCAGGCGCACGATAACCGCCGAACCCAAGAGGATAAAGATGGGGTTTCCGATGCGATTCTTGCTCGGTTTCTGAGTTTGCCCGAATATGCAGCCGCATCGACCGTCATGTTCTATGTCGATGTTCGGGACGAAGTCCGAACGCGGCAAGCGTTGCCGGAAGCTTTGAAGAGCGGCAAACGGATTGTCGTTCCATACTGCGTGGACGGGGAGCTTGAGTTGTTTTGGCTCGAAGCCATGGATGAGTTGGAACTCGGCATGTACCGCATCCTTGAGCCCAAGGCTGAGTTGCGCGATGTAGCAGCGAAGAAATTGCAACCTGAAGACCTTGATCTGATCATGGTTCCGGGAGTTGCATTCGATCGCCAAGGTGGTCGTACTGGGCACGGCAAGGGCTACTACGACAAGCTTCTCGAGCACGCGAAAGCCAGCACGCCGCTGGTCGCGCTGGCTTTCGAATGCCAAATGTTTGAAGAGATCCCAATGGATGTTCATGACATCTATATGGACAAGGTAGTCACCGAGTCGGCGGTTTATGCTGGTCGTGGCCGCAAGTAGTTTGAAAGGCAATCCATGCAAACGACGACGAACCCATCAATCGCGGAGCCATGGACGAGCCCGCAATGGCAAGCCTTGGTCGAAGACACGTACGCAGAAGCTTTTCGCAGTCTCTACAGCCGCGTACTGGTAACCGCACGTGACGAGAAGTGGCTCTTGGCCGCTTGTCAAAAAGCCACGGGGCATGCAAGCAGCACAATTCTGTGCGATTGCGAAGCTGGCATCGAAGGGATTGTCGATGGTAAGAGTCCAGGGCAAGAGACTCCGGACGGGCGAATTGGCGCGTATTTGCAATTTCACGTCCCACGGTTTCGCAAAGATCGTGTAGAGCATTTAGAAAAGGTACTCTTAGCTAGACTTTCCCAGAATGTGCTCACCTGCCCGACGACTCGCTTATTCAATGCACTAGACTCGGATCCCTATTTCAAGCTTGGTCGTAAAATCGCTTACTTTGGTGACGGTCATCAGTTTCGAAGCGAGATGAATGGGGAGAAGGGTTGGACGATTCCTACGCTCGGAGGAGAGTTCTTCCTGAGCCGTCGCTTTGGTTATGCCGACGGAATCATGGGTGGGAACCTATGGTTTTTGGCTACGAGCGAAGAAGCGGCGATTGAAGCGGCTGAGCGAGCCGGGCATGCAGCGGATCTCGCACCGGGAGTGATCACGACGTTCCCAGGCGGAGTTGCTGCTAGTGCAAGTAAAGCGGGGAGTAGCTACAAGTTCTTGATTGCGAGCACTTACGCCGAATACTGCCCTACTTTGCGTGAGAAGCTTGGGGATCGATCCCGGGTACCCGAGGGTGTGCGATCGATCATGGAGATTATCATCAACGGAGCGAACTTGAATGCGGTCGCTCAAGCGACGTATTTGGCGATCGAAGCTGCGTTGGGGGTAGAGGGACTGGTCCGAATCTCGGCCGGGAATTACGGCGGGAGGCTCGGTAAGTCATTTATTTATCTGCATCCTGACAAGCATCCAGAAGCGGTTTAGTTGCTTTTTTTGAAACACAGAGGCACAGAGGCACGGAGGAAGGCACTTGTTCGCCATAGCCGAACCTGTCGCCCGGCGGTGGTTCTTGTTCGTGAGATTACAAGCGGCTCTCGGTGGACTCTGTGGCTCTGTGTTTCCAAAGTCCGCGCAAGGAAGGTTACTTCGATCGTGAGCCAGTTGAAGCGGTCGAAGGATGATCCAGCGATTTTGCTTGTTTAAGCTTTTCGCTAGCGTCGGCAAGTTGCAGTTCGATGGTCCGAAACTTCTTCGACAGTTCGATACCTTCTTCGACTTGTGCTGCCGCGTAGGCGTTATCGAAGGCTTTCTGGAGTTCGTCTCGTTGAGCTTCAAGATCTGCGACCAAGCGGCTGTATTTTTCAAAAGCGACCGGATCCGGGTTGCGAGGACGGTAGCGATCTAAAGAATACATCGCTACAGACAGCTTCTCTTGTAGGCTGATTTGTAGCTTTGAAGCGGACTCAGTTCCGGCGAAATTTCCGAGCTTTAAGTTATTGAGCAAGTCTCTTCTAACAACGTGAGCTTGTTCGATACATCGATCGTTATTCTCAAGTGCTAGTAGATATTCTCGCCGGTTGTTTTCACATCCGGTGAAAGCTGAGAACAAGGAAATAAGTAGGACGAGCGCAAGCGCAGAGCGTCCCAGGGGCGCAGGGTGGGTTGTTTTCGGCATAGTATTTCGAGCGTGAACGCTAGTTGGGCATCCGATGGGTTACGGAAAGGCAACAAAGCAGGGGCCATGAAATAGTATTAATAAAAACTCTTGGCGTCTAGTGGAGTTACTCAAGGAAAGTGTTCGTTCTTTGCTAAACTTTTCGGTATTTCTCCGAGTCGCTTCTCCAGCATTTCCAAGGCTTTTGCGGCTAGAACCCCGTCGACGACGCGGTGATCGCAAAGCAAGACAATGTCGGTAAGTTCGTTCTCGGAGACCGGCCCCATTGCCAGACTCGTGGTGGCGACCAAAGGGTGATAGCCATTTAGAGCACCGAGGTGACCTAAGCTTGAAATACTGAAAGTGCCCAAGTGCTTGGCTCGTTTGCGTCCGGTCCAACGCATCAGCAGGTACCATTGCAAGCGTCGGATAGGGGTTAGTCTGCGTTCTAGCCGCAGAGCATCCGGGTAGATTTGCTCGATGGGCATTGAATTCCATGCATCGAGCTGGTCTTGATAGGTTTGCAGGTTCGTAGATTCTGAGCAGACGAATCGCCCCCAGACTAATCGACCAAGGTGTGGGGTTTCGGGCGAGGTGGGCCGATGCATGGTTATCGATGCGATCGGTTCGGGATGCCGGTACATATACGGAAAGGGTCTTGCGACATAGACATCGCGAAGTTCGGGGATTTCGCGGCAGACCGAGCCGTAGACATAGGCGAGAATTGCAGCCCACCCGATCCGCTTTCCCGAGGCTTTGAGTTCTTGTCGCCATCTTTCGATGGGTTGAAGGTCCATTCGACGAAGTAGAGGAAAGCTTGGTACTCGTCGTGCGACAATGGAAATATCGATCGCGAGTCGACGCTCGCGAGGAATTCTATGTCGGGATCCCCGATTCTTCGTCGACATTTGCAACATTGGCAACGCTGAAACTTTCAACCCAGCTTCGTTGGTGTCGGTTCAAACAAGCCACTCGCAGCCTCAGCCCTCTAAATCGAGAGAGCTGATTTGACGAGCTTGTGAGAACGCTCAATGAAATTGGTGAAGTGATGCACGAATGGATAGATTGATTCGCAGGTCTATCGATTGACTTGCGACTTCTTTAGTTCGTCCAAAGACGCTTGGGTTTCAGCGTTTCCAATTCGACTCTTCTTTGGGTTCAAGATATTGGTGATCTGAGCATCAGCGAAAAGTTTGGCCATGGTCGCATCCATTTCCTTGCTGAGTTTCTTCTCATGGACATCTTTAACCAAGTCTTCGCGAACCGCATTGATGTCTTGAACGACCGGTTGCGTAAAACCTTGGCAGCGAAGGATGACGTATTGTCCACCGATTTCGATGATGCCAGACATTTCACCCGGCTTTAGAGCGAAAGCTGCTTTCTCAAGATTGGCTTGCCCGCCGTGTTTGCGAAGAGGTGGTACTTTGCCAAAATTCGCACGTGAGCTCGGTTCGACGGAGTATTGGTTCGCGAGTTCACCGAAGAACTGTTCGGTGTTTTTGTTGCGAGCCATTTCCCAAACTTCTTGCGCTGTGCGCTGATTGCTAAAGACGACAGCAAGAACTTCAGCGCGCTGGCCGAAGTTGGCTTCGAATTGCCGTTGAACATCGTCCTCGGTGATTTGAACTTGGTCTGCACACAATTTCTTGAGTGCTACCGTCGGCCAGACCGCATCGCGGATATAAACTTCTACGCTCTTGCCTTGGTCGCGCAGAACATCCGCTATCCAACGCTGAATATCTGCTGAACCGTCCGCTTGGAGATAACCGTAGTAAGCGGCGGTCGAACGGATTTCTTCATCAACGTCTGCTTGACTGACCGCTTTGCCGGACTTGTTCAATGCGTCTTCGACAAGCTTTCGGTTGATCTCACCTTCGAGCAACTTGATGCCAAAACGCTTGACGCATTCTTGTTCGAGAACAGCCATCGTCACATTCTGGCCGTTGATTACCGCTGCAATTCCAGGGTACTGCTGTTGCAATTCGGGTTTGCCAAGAACAGAGATGATTTGCGAACGATTGCGCAACTCCGTGTAAATCGTCTCAGCCGATCCACGCAGTTTCTCTTCTTCCAACTCCGCCTTGATACGCGTTTGAATCTCGGCTAGCTGGGCTGCTGGCGGATTGGCTGGCGGCAAGTGTCGCACACATTGCAGAACGACGTTGATATCGCCGACTTGGAAGATCTTCGAGACTTGACCCGGTTGCAATCCAAAAGCGACTTGTTCGACAATGTCGTCTCCACCGCCTCGGCGGATCGGAGGCAACAAGCCTTCAACGCTCGCGCTCGCAGGATCTTCGGAGTGATCTCGTGCAAGTGTTTTAAATAGATCGGGGTTGTCGGTGGCTTGTTGATGCAACGGCTGAATCTTGGTCAAGTCCTTGCAAGCGATCATCCGGACATGGACTTTGGGACCAAATTCACTTTGGAATGCCCGATCGATTTCCTGCGGAGAGACTTGCAACATCTCTTTGCTCAAAGCGCGCAGAGAAAGCATTGGCCATACGATATCTGAAGCGTAGTATTCCGGAAGAATATTGCGTTCGTTTTCGAGGAGCTTCAAGTACATCGCGACGCTCAAGTTGAACTTTGAGGCGATGCGTGCGATTTCGTCATCGACATCTTTTTGGGTGATCTCGATCTTTCGCTCTTGGCAAGCTTGAAGGATCAGGTAGCGGTTGACCATGTTCTCGAGGACTTCTTCCCCATGGTGCATCACGCATTGGTTGGCTAAGTCTTGGAGAGTGATCTGTTGGCCGTTGACGATAGCAACCAAAGCTGGTCCGGACGCAGTCGATGCACCTTGACCGGCAGCCCCGGGGTTTGCGTTGTTAGCAGTCGGTTTATCCGTAATGCTGCGCGATGATGTCGGGGTCGCTGTAAGTTTTGCTGTTACCCCAGGTTTGGCAGCGCCCGCTTGAGGCGATCCACCTACCGCTGGCCCTCTACCTACTTGGTCTTGCCCAAATAAAACAGCGGGAGCTCCCGCAACGCATTGGGAAGCAACCAACAGGGCCAGAGTCCATCTTGTCACTCGCATACAGATTCCTTTCGTTTTTGCGCGAAATATCGACACGGGAAATATCGATGCTGGCGAGTTTAGGAATTCTCGTTCGCTTGGGTCAAGGTCAAGTCGATGCGAGTGCGATCTTGAACATTGCTAGCCATTCGTCCGTGATTTGATTTTCAAGCGATTGAATTTCCGAAGACTTTTTGACAGAAGCATCAGTGGCGTTCGCAGCTTTCTCGCAGGCATCGGTCAAATCTGCTGCGAAGAGTCCACCTTCGGTGAGATTTGCGGCGATGTTTTGAAGTAGTTTCGGGTCGCGAATCCGTCGGAACCAGTAGTTTGCATTCCAGTGGTCCCCTTCCATCCGATGTAAGAAACCGTGGATGTATGCGCCGAGTCCCTCGGTGGAGTCTTGGACCAAACTATGAGCCGGTTCCATGCAACCGATTCTCAACCATAAAAGGGCTTCGAGAAACGACCCTCGAATCTCCGGATGCTGTTTTACTAGATCCTTCAACTCGCTTCGTGCGATGGCCGTTGCCTGAGGTGCAAGGAACCTTAATGGTACTTGCGAAGATTGTTTTGCGAGCCAGATTTCGATGGGGGCGAGCCAAGAGTTGTTTTTGTTTGAAGCGTTCATCTTTGGTCGATTTTGTTTGGGGCTTTTAGGTGTTCCCACGCATGTTTAGTTGGAGTTCAGCGGGCAATCGCCGCGCGCGACCTTTGCTGTCGATGCAACCGATTTCGGTCACACCAGAGACCAGCAATGTTTCTTTGGGGGCCCCATTTTCGTCGAGATCATTCGGGCGAAAGAGTTGATACTGATGTTCGATTCGAGCTCCGTGGCAGTAGGTCAATCGCGTTCGCAACACAAGAACATCATCGAAGAGAGCAGGGGAGTGGAATTGCAGTTCGGCTCGACGCACGACAAGCATAATCCCAGCATTTTCAATCTCGCGGTAAGAGATAGACGAAGCCCGCAGCATCTCGACGCGACCTCGCTCAAAGTAGTTCAAGTATTGAGAATTATGAACGCGACCTTGACCATCGACTTCGTGGTAATGGACGCGAAGAGTGATTTCATGTTCCGTTAGCAGCATACGATTTGGCTCTATTTCATTCGGTTCAGCAATGGAAAGTAAGGGGTTTGCGTTTTTGCGAGACCATCGATCTCAGCGGACTGATTCCATGTTGGAATTATGAAAGCTCGGTTGACGCTTGACCTGAGGATTTGCTAAATCCCGGGGAGTAAAGAAATAGTTTGGCATCGATGCGCGGTTAGGACTAGGCGGTCTTGGCAATATTTACCGATTGCGTGGACTGCGAGGCCCTGAGTTGCCGATACCATTCCCTGCGGAGCACCCGCCGGAGTCTTACGTTTCCAAGATAGCCCCCTTTTGACTCAATCGCCCCCCGGGGCCCACTTACCGAGGTTGATCGCTATGCTCAGTCGATTTCCATCATGGATCCGAGTCGGTTTGTTGCTCGCTGTCGCGACTTGTTCGCAAGTCGGTTGCTCATCGGGTTGGAAAATGCCAGGCTCGAACATGTTCTCGTGGTCGAGAAAACCTTCGGAGAGCACGTTGACGGGAACCAAGCCAAGTCATGCGCTTCCTTCCTCAACCGCTGCTTCGTCGACCCCAAGCGGATCAGGGGTCAGCACTACTCCGGCGATGTTAGCCAGCAACCAATCATCGGCAGGGTCCCCGAGTGGTTCCGGACCGATAAGCCCAGCAACACGAAACACACCAAGCCCGGTACCAAACGTTCAAATGCCCGGTGGTGCTCAGATGCCCGGTGGTGCTCAGATGTCCGGTGGCGCTCAGATGTCCGGTGGCTCGATGGCGAGAACTTCGATGCCTAACGGATCGATGCCCAATGCAGCGATGCCTAACGGGGCGATGCCTAATGGCGTAGCTGGTTCGGCAGCAGGCCCAAGTCCTTATGGGGTGCCTGGTGCAGGGGTTGCTGCGAGCAACAATGGCTATTCCACCGGTGTCTACAACACCGCGCCGGGACGCTCTGTGAACGGAGGTCTTGCAAGTAGCCCTAACGGCTTGATGCCCCCTGCGGGTCCAGCCGCGATGCCATCCGGTAATCCTTACGGCAATACGAATCCCAACGGTGCATCAACCGCATCCTTCAATTCAAATCCATCACCTACCGGTTACAGTGCCGGCGGGTACCCAAGCACTCCTGGGATCAATCCAGGGGCCATGCAAGCTCCAAACGGTAGCCCTGCTGCTCCCTACGGTTCTGCTAACCCAACGTATGGTTCTGCTAACCCAACTTATGGGGGAGCACCGATGCCTCCGGGCATGAATGCAAAGCCTTACGGAGCACCAGCAGGTTTGCCACCGGCTGGCTTGCCACCAGCAGGTCTCGCACCCGCAGGCTTCCCACCCGCTAGCATGCCATCCATGGGGTTACCACCAAGCGGGATGCAAGCACCAGGCGGAGCACCTATGCCGTTAGGAATGCCGCCAGCTGGTAATTATCCAGCGAACGGTGGCGTACCGAATAATAGCGCCGTACCTACTAACGGAGCCGTACCAACTAACGGTGCCGTACCATACAACAGCGCGGTTCCAAACGGTGCTGCACCGAATTTCGGCCAAGCTCCTAACATGGGCCAGCCAGCGAGCAACCCTTCGTGGGGTACACAGCAATTGCCAGCTGCTCAAACACTTCCTCCTGCTTATGGTGGTCCAAGCACGCAGCCGGTAGGTACCCCATCGGTACCTCCTGCAAGTTCGGGGGGAGTCTATCGTCCAGGCAGTGTTGGGCGGAGCACCAACTATGATTTCTCCGGTTCTTCGGCAACTCGATAGTCCCTTGCGAGCGGTACCGGTTTGTTGTTTGCTCGGTTGTCTTTTGCTGATCAGTGGATGTTCGTCACCGCTGATGCGTGGGATCAACGAGAACGGTGTAGTCGGATACCTTAAATCGGGACGCAGTCAACCTGCCCCCGAAGCTCTTGCGATGCAACGCTGGCGAGCGGACATGTTGCTGATGCCCTTTGTGGAATTCCAAGGGGAAGAGATTGTCATCCGCAATGTTCGCAATTGCAACTACCGCACGGAATCGGACTACGATGTGCGGCACTACGACTTACGTTTCCGACTCGACTCGGTCCGAACCGTCGACTTTATTGTCGTTCCATTCAAAGAAACTGAGTTGCTTGCGCACACCATGCTCAGCTTCGGGCTTGTTGACGGTAGGCATTTCGTCGTGAGTGTCGAAGCTCGGCTTGGTCAAGACCAAGACTACTCGGCAGTTGCAGGTAGTACGCGACGATTCCCGCTTATGTACATCGTCGGCGATGAACGGGATATGATTTTGCTGCGAACCAAAGTGCGTCAAGTCGATGTGCATTTGTACCGTGGTCGTGCTGAACCGCAGCAAGTCCAAGATTTACTTGTCGACATGCTCGCTCGGGTAAATAAACTACAACGTGAACCGGAGTATTACGACACCCTGACGAACAACTGTACGACGAATCTTGTGCAACATGTCAACAAGCTGCGGCCTGGAAGAATTCCACACGACTGGCGAGTCTTACTACCCGGCCACTCCGATCGCCTTGCCTATGAACTCGGGCTGCTTCAGATCCAAGGGCCCTTTGAAGCTGCTCGCAGTGCGGCGAAGATCAACGACTTGGCAATCGCCTTTGCGAACGATCCGGAATTTTCTAAACGGATTCGAAGGGAGTAATAACCCGACATGAGCACATTGCCGTCCGATCGCAATCCAAATCCTAGTCGCGAGGAACTTAGGAGTTATCAGCTATCGCGATTGAATCAGTTGCTGAAGGAAGTTCTTCGCAATAATGCTTTTTATCGCGAGCGATATCGCACCGATTCGCTGCAACTCGATTCCCTCGAAGCGATGAGCGAATTGCCACTGATGCACAAATCGGATTGGATCCATGATGGACCATCCGGTATTGCGAACCACCATTCGTATCCGGTTGAGTATTATCGAAGATACCATCGGACAAGCGGTACTCGGGGACGCCCAATGGTCATCCTTGACTCCGAACGGGATTGGCAATGGTGGATCGAGACTTGGCAATACGTGCTCGACGCTTGTGAAATTTCGAACCAAGACCGAGTCCTGATGGCTTTCTCCTTCGGGCCATTCATCGGTTTCTGGAGCGCTCACGATGCGTGTTTGCGACGCAAGTGCATGGTCATTCCTTCTGGTGGTATGTCGACCGAAGCGAGGATTGAACTGATCCGCAGTGCCGAGCCGACTGTTCTGTTCAGCACGCCAAGCTACGCGATCCATCTCGGTCAAGCTGCACGAGAAGCCGGCAAGGATCTTCATCACTCCTCGATTCGATGCGTATTCGTAGCCGGTGAGCCGGGAGGAAGCATCCCAAGTATTCGGCAGTCGATCTCGGAACTCTACGGTGCGGTAGTGATGGATCATGCCGGAGCTACCGAAATCGGACCTTGGGGATTCGGTTCCCGCGATGGCACGGCGCTTCACATTATCGAGAATGAATTCATCGCCGAATTCTTGCCGATCGAGCAACCCGATAATCAGACAACGGCAGGCCCAAGCTCACTGGCAGTTCATGGCTTACAAAGCCCATCGGAGAATTCGAGCGGCTTCGGGATGCAAGGAGCGCGAGAGTTGGTGCTCACCAGCCTCGGTCGGCTTGATACTCCTGTAATCCGTTATCGGACGGGTGATGTCGTTCGGCCATTGTGGGCTCAAAGTGAATCTCAGCGGGAGTCTTGGGGAACCAACTTCGTGAGACTTGAACATGGAGTGCTCGGCCGCGCCGATGGCATGATTGTCGTCCGAGGGGTGAATATTTTCCCATCGAGCATCGAAGCGATACTCAGGGAGTTTCCTTCGATCGGCGAGTATCGGTTGGTGCTGAGCAAATCCGGAGCTCTCGACGAGTTGCTGTTGGAGATTGAGGATCGCGCAAGTTCAGCCGAAGCTCTCGGAAAGCGACTTCTTAGCCAGTTGCAGCTTCGCATCGAGGTTCGAGACGTTCCTGAGGGAAGTTTGCCGCGTCCCGAGGGGAAAGCACGTCGAGTACTCGATCTTAGTTAAACAAACCGCCTTTAAGATGGCTCGAAAGTTCAGTTTGTTTCCCTTGGGTGGGTTTCTATCCTGCGAGACGCTTGGAGCCGTTCAAGGTGCCGTTATTCCTTGAGGCGGAAGTCATTGAAGCAAGTTGGTACGGCATGTATATTCACAATCTCTTTCGGCGAGCCAATGCGATCCGAAGGGGGCCTGCGGTTATCCGAACCGGGGCTTTGATTTTGTGAATTTGGTTTTGCAGCTGTAATTCTACAGTGAAGTTATTTCGAGTCTCTTAGGTTTAACGGCGGAGAATTTTTGTGGCTATTCGAATTGCGATCAATGGTTTTGGACGTATCGGTCGACTGACTTTCCGTAATTTGATGGCCCGCTCCAACGAGTTCGAGGTTGTTGCCGTCAATGACTTGACCGATAACCAAATGCTTGCGACTTTGCTCAAGTACGACTCGGTTCACGGTCGCTACAACGGAGAAGTCGGATACGACGATAAGCACCTGATCGTCAACGGCAAGAAGATCTTGGCATTGGCCGAAAAGGATCCTTCGAAGATGCCTTGGGCTGAACACAAAGTCGACATCGTCATCGAAAGCACCGGTTTTTTCACTGGGCGAGCGAAGGATGGCAAGCCAGGTTACGATTCTCACTTGACCGCTGGTTGCAAGCGAGTTGTCCTCAGTGCTCCTGCCAAAGACGGTGCGGATTTGACTTGCGTTTTGGGTGTTAACGATGACAAGCTCACCGCTGACCTCAAGTGCATTTCGAACGCATCTTGCACCACCAACTGCTTGGCACCTATCGCCAAAGTTCTCAACGACACCTTCGGTATCGAGAGCGGTTTGATGACCACCGTTCACGCGTACACCAACGATCAGAAGGTTCAAGATCAGCCACACGCCGATGCTTATCGAGCACGTGCTGCTGCCTTGAACATCATCCCAACGACCACCGGTGCAGCTTCGGCCGTCGGATTGGTTATCCCTGAACTCAAGGGGAAGCTCACCGGGATCGCGATGCGAGTTCCAGTTGCTACCGGCTCCGTGGTCGACTTGACCGCGAATCTCAAGAAAGAAGCGACCGTCGCGGACATCAACGCAGCCATGAAGGCAGCGGCCAACGGTCCATTGAAGGGTGTTTTGTGCTACACCGAAGATCCGATCGTTTCGAGCGATATCATCGATGATCCGCACAGCAGCATCTTCGCTGCCGACTTCACCCAAGTCCTCGGAGACAAAGGTAAGTTGGTCAAGGTCGTATCGTGGTACGACAACGAATGGGGTTACAGCTGCCGAACCGCTGACTTGTGCGCTCGCTTGGCGAAGTTCCTCTAATCCCTAACCCGGGATTAAGAAATAGAAATAAATCCTAAGCCGCTGGGTGTCCTTCGAGGATCTCAGCGGTTTTTTCGTTGAATCGCACGTTTTGAAACCAGAGTAGGTACCTTCAAAAGCGTTCGTTTTTCAACGAGAGAGAAACTTTTTGGGAAATATCGCAAAATTCCTGACCAGGAGGTCTCAGCAGGAGGTGCAAAAGGCTATTACTTCTTTGGAGGGCGTCATCGTATGACGTTCTCCAGGGCGCAACACGGAGCACACAGAGAGAGAGTTTGTCCTTGGGACTTGTCCCGAGACGAATTCTGTGGCTCCGTGTATTTTTTTGCGCCGACTGAAAAAATCGCCTGGTTCGTTCTGCTTAGCAGAGGTTTCCGCTATGCAAAGCTCAATGTCAGGCGATGCTGAGCACACAGAGAAAGAGCAGTTTAGGGGTGTCGACCCCCAATTGCAAATTTTTTCTTTGGGGAAATTTAAAGAATTACACCTGGTGTAAACCAAAGTTTACGAAGGCGGTTTACTATGGGGGTTTACCCTATGATTTCCCGCTTGCGATGGACGTAGTCCCAGAGAACGAAACGGTCGAGGTTGTTGCCGCTGGTGAAAAAGACGCGGCCCTTGGTTTGTTCTGCCATCCGATGCGCAAAGCGAATATCTTCTTCAGATTGTGACCAGCTCGGTACCAAGAACAGGTTGATAGTTATTCCGGCTTGCCCGCACAGCATCGCTTCTCGCATCGTTTGCTGTTCTGTACGCGGATCGGGTGGATATAGCAAGAAAAGCATGGAGTCTTCGAAGTGGGCTGTGGGAAGCCCGTCGGTAATCAACACGATCTGCTTGTTAAATGTATCGACGGTAGCCAAGTTTTGCCGAGCAAGTTTCAGCGCGTGCTGGATGTTGGTGAAGTGTGGGGGAACGTCCGATTCGCCAATACGCTCATCGCTCATGTCGGCCTTTAATCGCACGACCGGATTGTGGATCGTAACCGGTTTGGGCATCACATCGATGATTTCTCCAGGTGCCCGTAGCTTGGCAAAAGAATACATCTCAATGAATCTCAAGAAATCCCCTGGGTATTCACTGTTGATTAGCCCTTGAAGTGCCAATGCCATCCGCTTGACGTTCATATACTGACCGTCGTGACGCATCGAGCCACTCATGTCCATGACGACTACCGTGGCGCATTTTGGACTGTTTCTGGTGCGAAATACTTCGATGTCATCGGATCGAAGTCGAACAGGGCGTTCGTCAGGTCGCCGGAGCATTGCGTTCGTAACGCTTTGAACGACATCCATGTTGGCGATCGAATCCCCAAACTCGTATTGTTTCGTTGACGGAAGCTCTACGCTTCCCTCGCCATCGATTCGGCCACCGTGCCGACCGGACCGCGAAGCTTGCAAATCGGAAAAGATCCGTTCGAGCAATTTCGCTTGAAACGTTTTGTATGCCTTCGGTGTCAACCGGAACGCCCCGGATTCGCTTCGATCAAGCCCTTGTCGCTCTGCAAGTTCTCGCACGACGTTGCGAATTTGCTCGCGAATTTCATCGAGTGCGTTCAGATCCCTTGGAGGAGCGAACTTCGACAAGGCTTCCATGTCGATCAGCCCTATCTGCGCAGTCTTGGCGGCTTCTTCGAGCTGTTTTAATAGCTCGTCGATTTCCTCCAGTTCTTTTTTCAGCTCGATAGCGGTCGGGATATCGACCTTCTGACGCCCTGTAAATGCATATTTGCTAAGCAAATCGTCGATCTGATAGCGATCCGAAAGGGCTTCCATGGTCTTCAAAACCGACTGCGCGAAGTCTTGATCGCCTCGATCGGCTTGGTACCAAAGTTGTTCAAGTAGATAAATCTGAGATTGCCGAACCGCACGATCGAAAAGACCTTGGAATTTAGCAGGTGGCCGGGTCCTTTTCGCGATCTTCTCGAAGCGATCGCTTGCTTTCTTGTCGAGCCCATCGACTTGGTAAGTCTCAAGTATCTTCCGTTTTCGCTCTTCGAGCATCATCCGAAGATGATCTAGGCTTGGTCCAAGCCCCGCAATTTGGCTTGGATCGAGCTCAATGGCTCTCGCAAGTTCTTCCTCTGTCAATTCACGGTAACTGCCGTAGGCCAAGGCGTGTTCGAAGGCCCCGGAGACCAGGTCTGGAGGCGGTTCCGCCAGCGGACTAGGAAATTCCGTTGGATTGTACTTTTGATAGACGTGGATAATTCCGCCGATGTCTTTTCTGCGTTGGCTCATGCACTCATTGTAGGCGCGCTGTCCAGATCTGTAGCCAAGGAGATCCTTTAGGCCTCGCATTCCAGAAGATTTCCAGCGAAGCTGTGCTCGGTGAGTCAGCACACAGGAATTGAACCGGACCGATGAGTTCGTCCCACGGGCATTGGGCATCTTGGGATGGCCATCCATTCACGGCAACAACTTGTAGCGATTGCAGGTCGATCAAGTGCAACGCATCGTCGAGGATGAGGCTCATCCAGCGACCAGAAGAGTCGATTGCGGGGGGACGGGTGACGGACATCCCCGCCGGGCTTATGGGGTGAACTTCGCCGCTGAGGGTGCTTATCCGCACGGCTCGGACGCAATTCGACGAATCTCGAAAAAGGGAGTAGATCCACAGTCCACATGTAGAAGCAGTCAGCCAGTGCCTTGGGCCTTGAACCCCTCGCATACCTCGTTCTGGGTGAAGCAATTCGGTAGACACTCGGTCACTGTAGGTTAACTGCCGAATGGTGATTCCTGGAGGTGGTTGCAACCTGCCCGAGAGCGGATCTGTTGGAGTAAAACCAAGCAATTGCTTCGGCCAATCCCAAGCATCAACTGGAAGTTCTGCCAAGAACACTTCGTCGATACTCGGATGCGTAGAGGTCGGTGGCAATCGACCGATAAACGCCAGTCGAGGAGGTAAATCGATCGACGATGCGTTTGGAACCCAGCACTCTTCACGAGCTGAAATCGGATCGACTGGGTCGAGCACAAGCGTTGCCCATCCCGCCCCTTGCGACCATTCTTCATGCAATGTCTCCGTTGCATTTGGGGTGTCGTCCGATTTGTGGAGTAAGGACTTGGACACTGCTGTGGGGTTGAGCAATGCGACGCCCACGGTGCGGCGGTCCAGTTGAGGATCTCGACTTGCGCAAACCGCATCGTTGTAAGTAAAGCTGACCCATCGTCCATCGGGAGAAAAGCTATGAGCGTGGGTGCCTCCACGCAGAGTTCCCCAAGGGACATGCGTGTCGAGCGATCGATTTTCTAACGCCCTAACCTTGGAGGTCGCTGTATTCGAAGACGAGGGTGTTACAGGCAAGGATGCGGACGAGGGCTTCGGAGAGGATTCAGAGGAAAGTACTGTTGGCAACTGTGTCTTATCGATCAACTGTGTCTTATCGATATCGAGCAGTCCGCCGAATCGCCGCGTCATCGAATAAGGGTTCGTTTCGTTGCAACTGAAGAGTCCATGGATAAACAACGCTGTGGAGCGAAGTGGATGGCATACCGCAGCCGCGACCCCAGGGCCGTGCGGACTATCGCTTGAAGTATCGTAAAGCAAGTAGATAGCGTCATCGCTTAAATCGACCGCTTCGATCCGCCGGGTCTTGGCAATATCCGAATCAAGATTTCGTGTGTCGTAGAGAAGTGTCTGCGAACGGCATAACTGAGCTTGGCGATGGTTGAGGAAATGCCCATACGAACCAAAAGTCCGTTGCTTTAGGTCGACCAAGGACATGCGAAGAGGTAGCTGCGGCGTTCTCATCGAATTGAGTCTATCGGAGCCTGGCGATGCATGGAAGCTGAATCATTCACGCTGAAATGATTCAGGTCGAATGTTTAACGCTGAATGCTAAACAACTGGTTTGGGCAACAACGCGAAGCTTAGCGAAGGAACAGCAGGGCGACGTTGACGTAGATGAGGATGCCAAGCAGGTCGCTTAGGCCTGCGACGAACTGGTTGCTCATCATGGCCGGATCAAGGCCCATGCGTTTGAATAGAAGGGGTAGCATGCTGCCCATGCATGTGCCGCACAGGACGACACAGAGAATGGTTAACGGGATAACTAGAGCCACAAAAGGGGTTGGTGCAAGGATCAATGCGCAGAGGTAGCCCATGGTTCCCATGATTCCTCCGAGAATCAAGCCCATAATGATTTCACGGCGAACGATGATCCACCAGTCGCTCAATTCGATATCTTTGGTTGCGAGGGCGGAAATGATCAGAGTTGAAGATTGGCTTCCGGAGTTTCCTCCGCTGCTGATGACTAATGGGATGAACAGTACGAGCCAGCCATAGGTGTTGAGCCAATCTTGATAAAGCTGCAACGCGAAGGCAGTTGATAGGGCGGCGAAAAAAAGGATCAGCAGCCAGAATCCGCGTTTCCAGGAAAGGGTAAGAATCGGCGTGCGGATATACGAATCGTTCAGTGGTTCGACGGCGACGATCCGCTGTACGTCTTCGGCGGCTTCTTCGCGCACGACGTCGATCACGTCGTCGTGGGTGATGATCCCCATCATATGGTTGTGCTCATCGACAACCGGTACGGCGAGGATGTTGTAGAAAGCCACCTTCTGAGCGACGGATTCTTGATCGTCGTGGACTTTCACGCAAACCACGTCGCGTTTCATCAGATCGGCAAGCTTGGTGTCGGGTCGGCCAATTGCCGAGATCAAAATCCGACCGCTAACGACACCTCGCAAATGATTAGTATCGTCGACGACGTAAATGTAATAGATGGTCTCAAGCCGTTCGGCTTGCCGACTGAGGGCTTCGAGTGCTTGGCGAACCGTAAGTGTTTCGGCGAGGCAAGCGACCTCGGTGGTCATTAGTGCCCCGGCCGTCCCTTCGGGGAAGGTTTGCAAGCGACGTATGTCGCGTCGGTCTGGTGCAGGAACAAGTGCGAGAACGGAGTCCACTCGGGACTCCGGTAGTTTTCTTAAAAGATCCACCGCATCGTCGGCGGGGAGTTGCGTGACGAGCACGGCAACTTGTTTCTCGTCTTGGGTAGCCAAAATCTCGACTTGGCGATCCCAATCAAAGTACTGAAAGATTTCAGCTTGTAAGGTTGGCTGAGCGTGTTGAAGGACGCGCCAAGTCTCCTCCACATCGAGACCTTCCATGAACTCCGCAGTACGCGCGGGGTGCAGCGCAGTACAGAACTCGCGGAGTTCGTCGGTACGATCCTCCGCGAGCATTTCTCGAAGTTCAGGTAGGAATAATGTGGTCATCGATACAACGAATTCGTTCGCTTAGATGGACAGATTGAAATCGCCGGTCAGATCGCGCCAACCGAATGGATATGGTTTGCGGTCGTGCCTTGTGGATCCGTTTGGAAATTGCACAGTTCGGCGATAAAGGTCGGGCCTTGGATCCGTATGAAGTGTTGTTCTTTAGGATCGGTTCCACCTGCCCATCCGAAATGGATTTTTCCACCATTGTTTTGCTCGATGAGCTTCAAGCGATCTTGCGCCACGACTTTTGGCATGGTCGAGAAATAAGCGTCGAGAATCGCTCGAAGTTTCTTTTGCTGATCCGCATTAAGTTCGCTTGAGACGATCCCAACGGCTGCCGCGACTTTAGGCTGTGGCTCCCCTGGCCATTGGATATCCTCAGGGCAATCGCTTAGGAAGATCGCTTTGGCTTGCTGGTCCTTAGAGAGGGATCCTAACAGCTCGTAAGCAGCTTGCTCTTCTGGGAGGAGCAAGCGGGTGCCTGCGGTGTACTTCTTTTTATCGCCGGACTTCAGTGGGTCTGGAGTTTCGAAGTCACGCAGCAGTTTTGCTGGGTTGACTCCAAAGAATTGAGGAGTCGAATCGACGATGCGATCTCCTTCATAGGTCATGTTCACCGACAAGTGGTGGCCTTCGATACTTACGCCCCAAGGTGCGTTTGGCTCGGGATTTCCATAGATCGAGAAATAGAACTTGCGGTAGTCTCTACGCTTGGCTTGCGCGGGGCCTTCAAGCTCCAAAAGGATCGCTTCATATGCCATGATATCTACCGCGCGGCGAAAACCTGATTCGCTCAGCAGCGAAGCCATCAGACCCATCGCGGCGGTTCGTTGCTGGTCGTTCATTTCGCGAAGCGGTAAGCCTTTGCGGGATTCCATCGGAATGAAATGCCAAGCGGAGCGTTTGCCATCGTTGTAATCGATCTGTGCCAAGCTGCGTTGCTCAGCTGATAGGCTCGCCAAGAATCCTTGTGCGGTCTGTCTTGCGGTCTCTTCTGGACGCATCGCCCAGAGGCTTTGGGAAGAGAGGTTCAGCAAGCTTGAGCCGGCGGCGCAAGCGGCTGCCGAGCGGATCAGAAATTCGCGTCGTGCACGCAGTGCTGCAGAAGCTCGGTTGTCAGATGCACTTTGGTGATTATTCAGGAGGGTCATAAATAAAACTCGTCAGGGAGGGAGGAAAGGAAGGTAGGAACGGAAGTATTGGTAGGAGACTTGTATCGTTCGAATTATCGGCCAATTAGTATCGGCCAATTATGGTCCAATCGGAAGTGAAACCAAAGCCCAACGCCCAAGCAATACAATCGAATTCAGAAAACGCTCAGGAATATTCTTATATTCTTCTCGGGCAGGATTCCAATTGGGCACTGCCCTATTGCCCGCGGAAGCTTTACATTTGAATTTCGAATCCACGGCGAGCTTCGCGTGCGAGCATTTGTTCTGCTTGCGAGTCCCCGACAATGCGTTCTGCGGCGGGATCCCACTGAAGCTTGCGATTTAGTCTCGCTGCAATTCCGGCGAGGTGGCAGGTCGAGAGTGCTCGGTGGTGGCTGTGGACATCGGAAATCGGTTCGACACGATCTCGAGCGGCTTCAAAAAAGTTCCTGAAGTGGTCTGTCAAAGGCCGGTTCTTATAAGCCGCTTGCAGGGCACCTTCGGGAAGTGGGTTGGACTTTAGATCCTCCACGGGCTTGCCACTGATACGTCCTCGATTGACGAAAAGGCGGCCTTCGGTCCCTTCGAAAAGAATTCCGTTATCTCCGTCGTGCCGAATCTCAATCTCGACATCGTCCTCGAATTTTGCTCGGATTAGAAACTCCGTTGCTGTATTGTAACGGGATGGGTCGACGGGATAGCCATCCTTGAATTCAACCGGGTGTTTGATCATCTCTGGGATAATTTGCACCGGGCCGGTTTCGGTTTTGCGAAGGCCCCACGTTGCAATATCGACATGGTGCGCACCCCAATCGGTCAACTTGCCACCTGAATATTCGTACCACCAGCGGAATTCGTAATGGCATCGCGACCAGCTCTTCGTCTCTCCATTATCTCCGGCGAGGAATCGAAATGGAGCAGCCTTAACCGGTCCTTGCCACAGATCCCAATCGAGTTCTTGCGGTGGTGTCGCGATCGGAATCTCTGGGCTTGTCGGTGCCCCGCCGATATGGCAAGTCGCTTTTAGGAGCTTGCCGATCCTGCCGCCATGAAGCAATGCGATGGCTTGAATGAACTGTTTCTCGCTTCTTTGCTGCGTACCTATTTGAACGATCCGTCCTGTTTTTTTGGCTACGGAGCACATCGCTCTTCCTTCGGGAATCGTCAGTGTCATGGGTTTTTCACAGTACACGTCTTTCCCGGCCAACATCGCTTCGATCGCCATTTTTGCGTGCCAGTGATCC
>Ga0114977_10000359_pt1 | contig 31010 bp, 21 predicted proteins | sample S_130805_MF_Meta_FD_87026 | JGI IMG/M metagenome (GOLD analysis project Ga0114977, IMG submission 87026) | Freshwater microbial communities from Lake Simoncouche, Canada to study carbon cycling - S_130805_MF_MetaG | ecosystem: Environmental > Aquatic > Freshwater > Lake | place: Lake...
CACCGAAGAAGGTAGCGGGGCGACTTGGCCAAAGAGTTTGGCGTAGTTTGAGAAGCTTGGAACATTAGTGGTTACGAAACCATACATCGCGCTGCATACGCCGATCCACTTTCCGGTGAATATGCTGGTGTTGATTGCTGACTTGCTGTAATCCCCGATAAAGCACCCCAAGAATTGCATCCCCGTCGCTACGCGACCTGCCGGATAATCCATGGAGATTAGTCCGTAGGTGTTCTTCAAGTCGCTTGTGCAAGTCCCTGCACCGAGATTGACCCAGCTGCCGACGTAAGAGTGGCCAAGGAATCCATGGTGTTGTTTGTTCGTGTAAGGCTCGATGATCGAGGCTTCGACTTCCCCGCCAATCTTCGTTGTATGGCCTGCACAAACCCCGTCTTTAAGGGACGCGTGCTCGAGGACTTTGCACTTGCGTCCGAGATACAGCGGTCCACGCAGCAATGAAAAAGGTCCTACAAGAACTTCATCTTCGAGAACAATGGGGCCTGCATCGACATCAAGGCAGACCCAATCCGGAATTTTCACTCCCTTGCCAACAAAAACCCCGTCACGAATCTGTTGATACTCTCGTCGTGCAATGAGCCACTGAAGGTTTGCCGCAAAGCTTGCCATGTGGGTGCGTATGACATCATGCGGATACTGAAAGGAGTTTACTGCCAGAGTGCGCGTTGGGCTCTCCGGCGGAGCATTCTTCGTGAAGCGAGCTTCGAGATAGCCTCGACCTTGGTTCAAGATGGCTTCGTAGGACTCATTCGGATGAAGCACACCGACGGGGATCCCGCGATCTACTAGCCATGTCGTTGGGGAGTCGTCGGGTTCCTTTAGAAGTTGCTCCAGTGTTTGCAGTGTTTCGACCGTTGGAGCCAATCTTGCACTGATCACTAATTTGGGATGCGAATCCTTGGGAGCATTTTTAGGTTCTTGAAGAACAGGGTGGTCCAAGCGTTGGATAGCTTGAAGATGTGTTCTTGCCAGACTGTACGTAGGAGTGCTTAAGGATTCAATGAGGTCTACAAGTCGAAGTCCGCCGCAGGTGACCGCTGCGCATAGTCGCGCTGTTGCAACGGGGTGAAGCCGATCCACTTTGGGGTCTTCGATTAGGAATATGCTCATAGAACAATCGTATCGTTTTAGTGTAGCTGGGTACGGTTTAGTGTCGGATTAGTGTCGGAAATGGCGTTGGCCGGTAAAGATCATAGGAATGCGGTGTTCATTGCAAGCAGCAATGACATCTTCATCCTTTTTCGACCCGCCGGGTTGGATGATTGCTACCACGCCAGCTTGTGCTGCACGATGAATGGAATCCGGGAACGGGAAGAATGCGTCGGAAGCGAGGATGCTACCGCGCGAGCGTTCGCCCGCTTTGGAAATCGAGATTTCGACACTGTCGACGCGGCTCATTTGTCCCGCGCCAACACCGACGAGTGCTGCGTCGCGAGCCAATACAATCGCGTTACTCTTAACGTGCCGCACCATTTCCCATCCGAAGGCGATATCGTCCCACAATGCGTCCTCTACGGGAACACTCGTGACGGTCTTCCATGTTAGATTTGCCGGAGGAAGGACGTCTGCTTGTTGCACGAGAACTCCACCGCTTACAAAGCGGTAGTCAAGTGTTGGCTCAAGTGGGCCTTCTGCTCCAATTGCAATCAGCCGTACGTTATCTCGCCACTTTGGCTTGGTCGAAAGAACGGCGACTGCTTCGTCGGTGAAACTTGGAGCAATGATCGCTTCGATAAAAAGTCCGGGTTGGCACAAGACCTCGGCTGTCTCAAGGTCGACGGCTTTGTTGAATCCGAGGATCCCACCAAAGGCGCTTTGTGGGTCTCCCTCAAGTGCTTTGCGGCAAGCAAAGGAGAGCTTGTGACCTGAGGCGGCACCGCAAGGATTGTTGTGCTTGATCACAACCGCTGACGGCTTGGCGAAACAACGCACGATCTCGTACGCGGCGTCGGCATCGAGCAAGTTGTTATAGGAGAGTTCCTTACCATGCAGTTTTTTGGCTTGGACCAAAGAACAGCCAGTCGATGGGCGTGAATATAGAGCCGCAAGCTGATGTGGATTCTCGCCATATCGCAGGTCGAGTACTTTCGTCAGTTTCATCTCCAGGATTTCAGGGAGTGCAAGTTTGCTCTGCGGTTCAGATCTTTGATGGGCAGTTGGCTGATTCGTTTCTTGGTCCAATAGATACTTCGCAATCGCAGCATCGTAGGCGGATGTTGATTCGAAGCATTCACGGGCCAAGCGGCGACGGAGTTGTTCGGAGGTTCCACCCAAGCTTTCGAGTTCGATAGCGATCGCTTCGTATTGACTAGGTGAAGTTGCGACAGTGACAAATGCATGATTCTTCGATGCTGCCCGAATCAGACTCGGTCCGCCGATATCGATCTGCTCGATCGCTTCTTCGAAGGCAACTCCTTCCTTCGCTACCGTCGCTTCGAAGGGATACAAGTTCACTGCGACCAGGTCGAATTGGAGAATCGAATGATCAGCGAGTGATTGAATATCCTGAGGGTTGGTGCGTCGGGCCAAAATCCCGCCGAAAATTTTCGGATGAAGCGTCTTAACCCGACCGTCCATGACCTCGGGGAAACCCGTGTACTGGGCGACTTCTTCGGCCGCGATACCACCGTCGATCAGAAACTTCCGGGTGCCCCCGGTGCTATAAATTTCCACGCCACGGGCGACTAGGCGTTTGGCGAACTCCAAAAGTCCTGACTTATCACTCACACTGATTAAAGCCCGGCGGATAGGTGCAGATTGGCTCACGGTATTCTCTTTGCTTCCAGTCGATATTTGCGGACGATGCTTCGCTGGCTGGTGTCGCTCACAGAGATTCGCGTTGTGAATCCTGGGCTTTCCCGAGGCGAAAAACGTTGAAAAGCGTGCCGATTGCATCGTGAAGTCATGCATTGCGGCGCGGGAGGGATCCTCCATGGGAAATCGTCCCCGAACTTGACAGAAATCGCAAGCCTAGACGGAGATGAAGTCGGCGAGAATGCTCGCTGTGGGGCTTGCGATTCACGCGCCGGCATCTTACAACAAAGCACCCGTAGGGGCGGTTGAATGAGGGCTCTTTTGCCCTAACGCCCTGTTAATTCGTATCTCTGACTCATTTGCGAGTGATTTCATGTCTGGCACCGGTTTAGATGCAGGTTTGGTTCCATCGGATAACGTGGCAAGCATTTTGGAACAAGCCCTCGATGCTGGGGAGGGGATCCTTCGACTGACCCCGACTTGGGTGCCGCGTAGTTTTCTGCATCCAGGACGACGCATTAAGTTGCATCCAGACGATCTCTACGCATTCGGAGCGAACCGAGGCGGGATCGACGAACGTTGGTTTGCAAGTACCACCGAAGCCGCAAACGAAGGGCGGGTCTGGCACGAAGGCCTAAGCTTCTGTCTCTTCGAAGGAAAGAAGTTCCTTTTGAAGGACGCTGTTGCTGAGCAAGGCAATAAGTTGGTGGGCGGGTCGATCTTCGGAAAATACAATCGTTGGCCTGTGTATTCGAAGTTCTTCGATAACATGGGACCGATCCCTCACCATATGCACCAATCCGCGGAAGACGCGGCTTTGGTCGGGCAAGAAGGAAAGCCTGAGAGCTACTACTTCCCACCCCAGTACAACAACGTTGATAACAACTTCGCGTACACGTTCATGGGTCTTGAACCAGGAACGACCAAAGATCAACTGCGACGATGCTTGCAGAACTGGAACAAAGGGGACAACGGTATTCTCGATCTTTCGCGAGCATATCGGCTCAAACGAGGAAGCGGTTGGCTGATTCCCCCTGGCGTTTTGCACGCACCCGGATCTTTGTGCACCTACGAACCACAATGGGGTAGCGATGTTTTCGGGATGTTTCAATCGATCGTCGAAGGACGTTACGTTCCTTGGTCGCTACTCGTCAAGGACATGCCGCAGGATAAGCACCAAGACCTGGATTTCATCATCGGCCAGCTTGATTGGGAAAAGAACGTGGATACCCATTTCAAGGATGCGAACTACATCGAACCGGTGGTTGATGCCGAGAAGAGCTCTGCTGGTGTGACCGACAAGTGGGTTGTTTACGGCACCATCGATGGCAAGCAGTTGTTCAGTGCGAAGGAACTGACGATTGATCCAGGTGCGAAAACAACCCTCAAAGATGGTGCAGCTAGCGGCTGGATTACCGTTCAAGGCAAGGGACGAATCGGTAAGTTGGCACTGCAAACTCCCGCGATGATTCGCTTCGGCCAAAACACCGAAGACGAAGTCTTTATCTCGCACGATGCAGCAACGCGTGGCGTTACGATCGAGAACACAGGAAGTGAACCACTCGTTGGCCTCCGTTACTTCGGTCCCGATGCACATGCAAACTTGCCCGCGAACGGCGCGTGGCAAAAGCACCGGTAGTCATAACAAACGCCGCATTTAACAATTGCTGCAACTAACAAGGGCTGCTGGTTTGCATATCAGCGGCAAGCGTTAAAGGCAATTTGGTATTGGGGTCATTCTCGCATTGAAGCTTTTGAGAATGACACCCTTTCGAATCGTGTCCTTTCCTAATTTTCCGATTGAACGGTTACTCAACCTCTGTGAATCCTTAAGGAATGTCTCATGAACAAACTTCCAAAACTCCACAATGCGATGTGGCCGGGTCTAGTCGGTAAAGGGGACGGAGAAGGCCAAGAGCCACCGATCTCCCTCGAGCGAATGCTTCAACTCACCGCTGCTGCTGAGGTAGGGGGAGAGAAGTTTGACGGTATCGATTACTTCTTGTTCCTACCGCATACCGATCCGAATGCGTCAAAGGAAGAGTTGATCAAGATCGCCGACCAAATCGCCAGCTATGGTTTCAACGTTGGTTCACTCGTCGCCCCAGTTTGGCCAGGGACCATTGGGGACTCGGCGATGGGTGATGACGAGCAACAAAAGAAATTCTTGTCGGCCGTTGAAATGGCTTGCCGCATTGCAAACATCTTCGAGAATCACGGGATCCGTAAGTACGGCGTGATTCGAGTCGATAGTGCAGAGTTCGGCATTGAGAAGTGGCGAGCTAATCCAAAAGTCAACACCGCTCGAATCGTCGACACCTTCAAGAAAGCTGCTGTGATTGCCAAGGATCATGGTCAACGATTGGCAGCCGAAGGGGAGATCTGCTGGGCGGGGATGCACTCTTGGCGCGATATGCTCGATATCCTCGAAGGAGTTGGAATGCCAGAAGCCTTCGGTTTTCAGGCGGACTTGGCACACACTTACCTGTACCTCCTAGGGTATAACGCACCAGAGTACGCTATGTTGGGCTCCACCTATTCTGAGGAAGAGTTCTACGCTGCTTATGAGAAGATGACGGATAAGCTTCGTCCTTGGACCATCGATTTCCACGTCGCTCAAAACGACGGACATGTCCATGGAGCAGGTTCGCACGATAAGACAGGTAAGCACTGTCCTGCGGATGATCCGAACGGCAAGTTGGATATCGTGAAGTGCGCGAGCTACTGGCTCAAGGATGCTCCCGCCCGAGGAATCGAACACATTTGTTGGGATGGTTGCATGTTCCCAAATGCAACGTTGGAATCACCTAACACTTGGAACACCATCCTTTCGTCCATGATCGCTGTTCGCAAAGCCGCCGGTTGGAATTCTGCAACTGCCTAGTGCTTACCCAACTTCTATCAACACACATATCCACACTCGAAACCCACACTGAATAACTAAACTAAAAACAGGTAAAGGAAATTATGAAAGAACTTCGGATCGGAATGATTGGCTACGGCTTTATGGGTAAAGCCCACACGAATGCCTACTTGCAAGCAGGACGTTTTTTCAAGAGCGAGTATCAGCCAGTTCTCAAAGCTCTTTGCGCCCGGAACGCGGATAAAGCCAAGTCGTTTGCGGACAACTGGGGCTATCAATCGATCGAAACCGATTGGCGTGAGTTGCTGAAACGATCGGACATTGATGCAGTCGATATCTGCACGCCGAACAACCTCCACAAAGAGATCGCTATCGAAGCGGCGAAAGCCGGTAAGATGATTCTCTGCGAAAAGCCTCTTGCGATGAACACCGCTGAAGGCCTGGAAATGGTGGATGCCGTCGAAAAAGCCGGAGTGCCAAACATGGTTTGGTACAACTATCGACGTGTCCCTGCTGTCTCCCTTGCACAGCAAATCGTCGCCTCTGGCAAACTTGGACGTATCTTCCACTACCGAGCAAACTTCTTGCAAGACTGGACCATCAACGCTGATGTTCCTCAAGGTGGTGCTGCTACTTGGCGTCTGGACGTCGATGCCGCTGGTAGCGGTGTTACCGGTGACTTGCTCGCTCACTGTATCGATACCGCCCTTTGGATCAACGGTTCTATCAACGACGTATGCGCGATGACTGAGACCTTTGTGAAGGAACGCGTTCACGCAGAGACCGGCAAGAAGACCCCTGTGGGCATCGATGATGCTTGCTCATTCTTCTGCCACTTCAAGAATGGATCGCTGGGGCTATTCGAGTCAACTCGCTACGCTCGCGGTCACAAAGCTCTCTATACCTTGGAAATCAATGGTGAGCACGCCAGTATCGCTTGGGATCTACACGATCTTCATCGCTTGAAGTATTTCGATTACAACGACGATTCGGTTGTACGAGGCTGGCGCTCGATTCACGTTTCCGACGGAAACCAACCGTACATGGGTAACTGGTGGGTTCCAGGTTTGCAGATCGGCTACGAGCATTCCTTTACGCACCAAGTCGCCGACTTCTTGAAGGGACTTGAGACCGGCCAAGCTGCTCACCCGACCTTCCGAGATGCTCTCGAAACACAGCGAGTATGCGACGCCGTTTTGGAGAGTGCTAAAGACCGTCAGTGGAAGAACGTTTAGTACATTCTTGTGCTGTCCATAACACATTGTGAATAAAAAAGCGGGCTCATCGAGCCCGCTTTTTCTTTGCATACTTAGTCTTCAGCCGGGCTACCGTCTTCGCACATCTTGACGATTTTCGGATCGAAGCGTGCGAGTACATCGACCAAGTCGTGCTGAGCGGCCATCACGGAATGGATGTCTTTGTACGCTCCGGGAGCTTCATCGGCCCCTGCGGAAATCACTCGGATTCCTTGATCGCTCAACAGGTTTCGAACGGATTTCCAAGTGTACTTCTGCTTTGCTTGCGTTCGACTCATGCACCTTCCAGCACCATGGGATGCGGATTGCAGGCTCGCTGCATTTCCTTTTCCTCGAACGACAAAACCTGGAGTCGACATCGATCCTGGGATAACTCCTAGAACGCCGCGTCCCGCAGGGGTTGCCCCCTTGCGATGAACAACCCATTGCTTGCCTTGATGTGTTTCCTTCCAAGCGAAGTTATGGTGGTTTTCCACTGAGCTGATGACTCGTGCTCCTAGGAGCTTTGATACCAATCGATGGATCACGTCATGGTTCGCAGCCGCGTAGTGTCCCATCAACGACATTGCTTCCCAGTACTCTTGTCCAGCTTGCGTGTCGAGCGAGAGCCAACCGAGGTAGCCGAATTTTTCCGCATGACGTGTTGGTATGAGCGATCGAGCAATATTGCTGTAAACCGAACATACCGAGGCGCCCGTTCCGCGACTGCCGCTATGGCTAAGGAGTGCCGTGTAGGTACCTGTTTCGAGTCCAAGTTCCTGCGATGGCTCGGAGAGCGTCAGGGTACCGAACTCAACGAAGTGGTTTCCTGATCCGCTGGTCCCAAGCTGCTTGCGGGCTATATCCTTCTTTTCTCGCGTGATTCGAGTCACGCTCCAATCCAAATCCAATACCGGATGGTCTTGGGGCGTCTCGTGCTGCGATCCGATCCCGAATCGGGTTCCTCGCTGTAGGACGTCTTCGAAGCGATGCGGTTGTTTCTGCATCTCATTCGGTGAAATATCCAAGACGCTCAGCTTCATTCGACAAGCGATATCGACTCCCACTGCATAGGGGATTACAGCGTTCTCAACGGCTAGGACACCCCCGATCGGAAGACCGTATCCAACGTGTGCATCGGGCATCAGTGCCGCAGCGCGGGCGATAGGTAGTTCGCAGGCGACACGCATTTGTACGTGGGCGCCCTGGTCGATCTGCTCACCCCATGTTGGGTAATCAATGGATTGCAAAGGCAACTTCGCATCCTCGACTCGGAAGTCGATCAGAGCCTTTGCCAATTCGCCCCAGTAAGTGTGAGATTGGAATTCTTCCGGTGAAACTGAAATAGCTTGCAAGGATTTCTTGATGTTCTTCCCCCCGCCTTCCATCTCTTCGCTAGAAGCGTTGGAAGCGAGAATCCGTTGAATCGCCGTAATCGCAAATGGGACACACTCGTGGGGAATACCAAGTTTTTGTAGTTGTCGTGCATTCATAGAATGATTAGAGCACTCCCGGGGAAATAGGTTCGCGTTTGATTTCCCGAGAATCGGGAAATCGCGAAGTTTTACTCAGGTCGCTACCGCAGAAGCAATTCGCGTTTACTATACTTTTTCAAGTTGGGTATATAGAACCCGACAACGTGTTCAGTCAGGGCCAAACCCTATAGGGTTATAGATTGCTGATCCTCATCGCAAGTACGGTGTATTTGGATGTGGTTTCAATAGAGTTTTTCAAGAGAATTAAGAAAGCAGATCATGGACCTCATCTACCGATTCGATCCGTATGCACCCTTGGATTTCAAGCGTCCGAAAACCAATAAAGAAGCTTTGAAGACCCTAGTTCAAGGAAATCAACGGTTCGCCTCGACCGTGGAGCATTTGCAGAAGATCAGTGAGGGGGAGAAGCCTGAATCGATGGTGTTCCCGATTAATCCGGTTCAGTTAGGGGTGCCATGGATGGGTGGATTGGAGCCGCTGCATGCTCCGTTCGCTGCCGTGCTAGGTTGCGCAGATGCACGAGTGCCTATTGAGCATATTTTCGATTGCTCCGCGAACGACTTATTCGTCGTACGAGTCGCCGGTAACGTGCTTGGTCTCGAATGCATCGGTAGCATTGATTACGCCGCAACTGCTTTGCGAGAATCGTTGCGAAGCGTCATCGTGCTTGGCCATACCGGTTGTGGGGCAATCTCTGCTGCAACGGATGTCTACTTGGCGCCTTCAAGTTTTGCAACCATAGCCTTTAGCCATCCAGTACGAACCCTCATCGACCGTATCATGGTCAGCGTCCGAAGTTCGGCCGAAGCGTTGGAGGTAGTCTATGGTTCTAAGGTTAGCAAGCAGAAGAACTACCGAGAGCTATTGATCAATGCATCGTGCTTCGTCAATGCCGCCATCAACGCTTATGACTTGCAGCGCGAAGTCAATTCTGTCTCTAAAGGCCTGGTCGTCTCCTATTCGGTTTACGATATGGCTTGGGCAAGCGCCAACGCGACTCCGATTCGGTCAAAGGACGAAGCTTTTGATACGAAGGCCTTCGCTACCGCACCTTCGAATCCTGAGGATTTGCAGCGTGTCTCGCGTGAGATTGCTGCTTGTCTGACCGCCGCATCGAACCCCAAGAAGAGCTAAATGCGTGGTGATGAATATTTGCGGAGAGCTATTTGTTTATGGGACCCTCAAGAAGGATCAGTTGAGAGGGTCCCTTTGGCCAAGGCAACCGATTTGTATTCGCGAAGCAATTGTTCAAGGTACGCTTTGGGATCTGGGGCACTATCCAGGGTTGACCCACGGGCTCGACTGGTGCTTAGGGGAACTCTGGAGTATTGCAGCAGAAGACCTTGAGGAGACACTTGCTGTTCTAGATGAGATAGAAGGTTACTGCAAAGAATCGGATACCGGACTTTATGTTAGGCGCATGATTCGCGCGAAGGTGCGGTCGTCCTGCCCCCAAGAGGAGTGGGAGACCGTTGATGCACAGACCTACATGTTCGAGCAATCATCCAAAGTGACGTCGAAACGAATCATTCGTCCTTGGGTAAGAAGCCCTGTTTCTACGGAGCAAGACTTGAAGGTCGCAAGCTGGCCGGATGAGCTCTCGCGGGTGCCTAAGCGACTGGAGGAAGAGCAGGACCTGTAGTAGTCTGTTTTGGGCCGACGGGCCCAAGTATGGATCAATAGTGCGGTGGGATTTCGTCTTCGGCACGACGCGGTTCGCGTGAACTCTCTCGGACTTGTCGCAGATCGGAAGCGAGCAATCGAACCTCTCTTTGCATTGTGTCGATGCGCTTGCCTTGCTCAATGATCACTTCGTTCAAATCCTGAATTGTTTTTTGCAGGTGAGTCACGACGAATTCGAGTTCGGTGATTCGTTTTTCTGGATTCGTCATGGCAGTCGTTAGCCTCGCGGGTTTTTCTAAGTGACTTTAAGCTTGTGCAACATTGGTGAATTCAGCAGTCCAAGCTTCAATGATTGCAACCGGTGCAATGAATCGAGAAACATCTTCACGCGCCTTAATCGTCAATTCGATGAGCTTTGTCAAAGTGTTCAGATCTAGGAACGCAAAGGGGGAAGGCGATGCGGGGGCGGCGTGTGAGGCACCGATGCGTTGATACAAGGCGGCGCGAAGAATCTCGGTGGTCTCGTCAAAGATCCATCGCAGGCGGTTGCGTCGTTGCTGCCCCTCGCTAACGTCATTTTTCAAGTGATCTGAAATGAACTTGCAAAGCCCGACGAAGTTTATTGGGCGTTGCTTGAGTCGTGCAACGAACTGGCTTCGGAAATCGTTGAATGATGAGTCCTGAAACTGCTGCACCAATTCCAATGAACCGTGGGAGTTATTGGCTAATTCGGTTGCTTCCTGCATGCTACCGGCCATCTTGTTGTTTACAAGCAATTCCGCAAGCTCCGCTGATTGCAGAGGTGCAAAGCGAACGATCTGCGAGCGCGATCGAATCGTGCTCAGTTGTAGGTGTTCAGAAGTGCCGATCAAGAAGATGATTGCCCCCGGAGGAGGTTCTTCGAGTGTCTTCAGAAGGCTATTGGATTGTTCGGACTCAAGGGTGTCCGCATCGTCGATGATGGCGATTTTTCTACGACCGGAATAGGGTCTGATTCGAAGTTCGTAACACAGACCGGATTGCTCGTTGACGATTTGATCCATCGTGACGCGCGTTTTGTCTTCGTCTCTGGCAAGATAAATCAAATCAGGGTGTGTCTTCGCTTCGAGTTGAACGCACGTTTCGCAACGATTGCAACACGACAGTTCATCGGCGGGTGTTTCGGTGCAAAGCAAGGACTTTGCGACAAGATAGGCGAAGGTCCTTTTGCCGATTCCATTAGGGCCAACAAAAAGGAAAGTGCTCGCAAGCCGATGGTGTTTCAGAGCATTGCTGAACCACTTTCGTTGCAGCTGATGTCCGATAAAGGATTCCCATTGCATGGCTTGCCCCAACTTTGGAAACAGAATTCAGGAAACGGAGTTTATGAGATAGAGTTTAGCAGGCAGAGTTTAGCAGACAGAGTTCAGGGAATACAAATCAGGAAACACAGTATCAGAATTCCAACTATGCGTCTTCACGCTAGGAACGCACACTAGGAACGCACACTAGGAATGCAAAGTAGGATCGCATGGCATAAACTCATAGCATACCCTCGCGGTAGAAACTCACAGAATACACTCTCGGTAGAAACTCGCCGTGAACTCACGGTAGGAAAACCGGGGGTGTCTTAAGTCTCAACAAAAACATCGTCCAGCGTCCGAGAAAGCTTGTTTGAGCCGCATTTCTTATCCGTTCGCTTTCCAAGAGCTTCTCTAGGTCCTCGTTCGAAGTTGAAAGAGTGGCTTTCGCTTCTTCCGCTGTTTTCGGGTCCGATATGAAAGACACTAGCATCTTCTCGAGCTCGATTGCAGACTCGACTTGACGATCGAAATGCACGGTTTCTCGGAACTTGATCTGCTGATTCCTCCAATCGGTGATGCTGATTGGATGGGCAAGAAATCGGTTCTCGTCGACAAAGTCATTCGCGTTGCGGTAACGATCGGCCAAAACGAGTTGGGCGCGGGGCCACACAGAGCGAGACCGGTCTAGTTGTGTCATGATTCGCTGGAACTGAATAGCGATCGACAAAACAAATACCAGTCCGAGGATCAGTATGAGGACGAAAGGAACTACGGCAGCACGTCCAGAGAGGGTTGGTGAATTAGGAGCAATCCCACCACCACCCTGTACAGTAGCTGCGAAGCTCTGAGGCAAGGGTGGTGTTGAAGTATTTCCCGATTCGCTATCGCCTTGGATCATTAGGTTGGGATCTTGTATTCCTTGAGTCGTTGCATTTCTTCGGCAACGCTGCTGCCATCTGGCGTCGCATCGTTATCGACGTCAAACCAAGCTTCGTCAAACTTGACGTATCCAGATTCTCCAGCAGCCGAGCGGCGGAGAGCGACGTTGGTTGTCAGTGCAATGATCGCATCGGCCATGGCGACTTCAGGGTAGCATCGAGGACGATTTTCGGGTGCATTGTTTCGAATGCAATATGCCCAGTGTTCGATTTCCTCGGTGTAACCACGGCTTACTGGGCCACCTGTAGCTGCTGCTTTGGATACCGGTGCGGATGCTCCGCCGCTGGCTTGGGTGTCGAGTGCGTACCCGCTACCTGCCGCTTTCACTCCCGCCGCAGCACTGGTGTCCGACTTGGCATACAACATGACTTCTTGCTCTTTTTCTAGAACAAGCGTTCCCTTGGTTCCCATGACGATCTCACCGTAACCGCCGTAGCCGTTCCCGTTGATCGAGGAATAGGTTACGACGATCTTCTTGTTGGGATCTTGGTCGTAGCTTGGTACGCCCTTAACGCCACCGGCTTGGCGATACCCCAGGTCGAACTTCTCGTTGTATTCAGGGCCTGGGAACTCGTACATGCAGTAGACGTGGTCATCCGCATCGCGATCCGCTGGGAAAATGTGTCGTCCACCGACTGCATGCACAGTCAGAGGGTGAGCTTTCTTGCCATCGGTTCGAAGTGCACTGCAGAAGATGGTGGCAGCATCAAGTTGGTGACTGCCGAGTTCGCCCATCAAGCCTGCACTGGTACGATCGAACAATCGCCAACGCACTAACTCTTCCATCGCGGAAACTGTTCGAGCACCGATATTCTTTTCTTGGTAGCCGAAGCGTGCTGCATCGACGGTATCCTGCATCCAAGCTTCTTGCTGGGCGACCTTGCGCTTGAGTTGTTCAATCTCAGCCGGGTTCTTGGCTTTCTCGAGTTCCTTAACGTACTTCTCGTAGTCAGCCTTGATTTTATCGACCTTGGTTTCGGTATCTCCACCGACCATCGGTGGTTGCCACGAATCATTTCCGGGCAAGTTCCCACGGTGCCATTGCGCACGGATGTGATGCAATTGTCCGAGCATTCCCCAGCGGATCAAGTGGACTGCGTTGTCGTACAAAACGCTGTAATGTCGTTGGTGACCAGTTGCCAAATGGAGTTGCTGACCTGACGAGTTCTTGAACTCCTTTGACAGCCTGGCCATTACCTTGCACTGCGCAACGTTGTGAGCCATCAGCTTTTCGGTCAACACGTGCTTCCCCTTCTGCATCGCTTTGATCGCGATTGGGGCGTGCAAGTGAAGTGGAAGGGCGATGATGATCGCTTCGATGCTGTCGTCGTTGAGCAATGCATCGATACCGCCGTTCGAGGCGTCGTAGACTTTGACGTTCTTCTTCGCTTCGGCTTCGCTGGCGTACTTGTATTGCTTGATTAGCCCTGGGCGGGTCGGCGTGGTCCAGTCGCCATGGAATGCACGGTAAACGCTGTAAGGACGAATGTCTGCCACGGCTGTGACTTGGACATACTCCGGTGTGCATCCACCGATCAGCACGCTACCTTCGTCACCCGTGCCGATCACACCGACACGAACCGGATCGGCATACTTTTCATAGCCAAAGTACATCGCTCCCAGGCCAGCGCCACTGACCGCCCCGGTCGCAATCACGCCTTGAAGGAACTCTCGACGGGTAAAACCCACCGCTTCGTGGTAATTGTCTTGTCCGACTACTTTGTCTTCTGCACTGAGAGTACGCATGCGATGACCTCTATGACCGATAAAAAAGGCTAAATGGAGTGCGTTAGGTATTCTAGCAACGAATAATGTTCGTCAACAAGTTGAATGTTTCATGCTGTTTTTCCCAACCCATCAAAACGAGGATTGGGGTTTCAGCACCCATGGAATTAACCATGGATTTGGGGATTGAATTAAACGGTAGGGACTTTGGATTTGCGATTCCAAAAGCTCCAAGGAATGAAATCGAGTCCGGCGTATCGTCCGGCGTCAGCGAAGGCCACGACGAAGCATCCGAGCATTTCAATGGCTTGGTAATACGTTGGTTGTGTACCCGGAAAACCGGGAAATTGGCTAACAACGACCGACGCCAAAAAAATGCCTGCCGCGAGTCCTGCCAACGGGGTAAGCAACCCGAGGAGCAGTAGAATTCCTACCGACATGTCGAAGATTGGGATGATCTTATCGACAAGTCGCACAGAAATCGGGCCTTCGCCCTCGTACTTGAACTCAACTTTCTTGCGAATCGGGTTCCCGTTTGCATCTTTTGCAAGCGGTTTCTTTGGGTCCGGATTGGCTTGTTCATCGCTCGCTACCGCATTGAGCTTTTTCGCCAATTCGGATACGGAATTATCGATTTCAACAAGCACTGGCTTGCCCAAGGCTCGCCATTTGGTTTCGATTTCTTCACGTTGACCTCGCAACGAAGCAACTTTGCTTCTCGACGGATCGTTGTCGAGTTTTGCAATCCGCTCTACGCCGTTCTTGAACTCTTCGATTTGGGGCTTCCACTCATCATAGATTTCTTTGCGTTTGGCTTTGTAGTCAGCCAAGATCGAATCGACATCCTTGCTTTGGTCTTCGCTCAGACCGAATTCTCGTTTGATCTGCTCCCCGTAGGATTCGGCGGCATCCGACATCCGTTTGGCATCGATTCGAATCGTTCCGTCATAATCCGGAATCATCGAATGAAAGTGCTTGGCAAACGGCCCTTTAGCTCCAGCCAAAAAGGGTGTCGACGTGAATCCATCTCGGACTTTCACAGCCCCTTCCTGGAAAAAGTGCCAGCCGATCGCCAACCGCAGTAACACGAGGAACAGGATTGCTGGAACCGTTAGTCTTGCTTTTCGGAATAACATGGTAGGAATTCGACGGAGCCGAAGATTCGGAGACTGGAGGACGCGTTGTGGGGGAGGGGGACTGCCATTTTGCAGTGCACTGTCCAAAGCTAAATGTAGTATGGTACAAAAACCGCCATAAGCCAAGCCTGTAGGGATTTTAAGGGTTGTTTTCTTCGATCGCCTGGATGATTTCTCCGGGTGAGATGCTTTGTTGGTAATAGATGACTTTGTGATTCGGGGAGAATCGGTGGCTTTGCCACTGTTTCTTCAGCGATTGAGGGATTGCCAGTAAAAGCGGAGTCAGGGCGAAGACCTCGAGCACCTCCTTTTTGTGGCGAATATATTCCGGGGTCCAAAAGCCCACGATTTCCAGGAAAACGCGGAAGCCAGAGGGTGAAATCACGGTGAAGTCGGGGAAGAAAACCCGTTGGCCTCGCACAAGAATGTCTCCCTCTCGCTCCAATTGCCATTGCCTGGTTGGATTCTCAATTCGGTTGTTCTCGTCGGCTTGCATCAACGGCACAGCCCTATCCGACTCTCCGGAGACCGAGTGTGAAGTCTCTAATGAAAGTGGTGCGGAAGGTGCCGTCGCAACCGGACTTCCTGATTCGATCGCAAGCATCACTTGCCACTCCTCCATCAAATCCGTTTCGAGTTGCGAGTCGGTGAGGTTTGGAGCGATTGCATCGGATTGCAATCCAGCCGCATCATCGAGGGTCAATTTCCATGCTCGTTTTTTTGCCCATTGGTGCGAAGGGGAACTTGCTAGTCGTTTCGGGTTCAGTTGAGCCGTTAGTTTCCATCCTTTACAAGCCAGAAGTCCAGGTAGGAATTTCGCCATCTGAACTCCGTATCGATGGGTGCTGCGAAGAACGGAGGCGGGGCCATCGAGCATGATTCGGTAACCTTGCGTCCTGGGCTCGATGCGATGCATCAAATTTGCCAGTTTCGCAAACCGCAATATGGCTTTCCAATCCTCTCGTGCATCGATGATGACTTGAGTTGCATCCATCAACGCCACTTGAGTCTGCGCAACGTTGTATCTTGCCAGCAGTTCAACTGGATTCTTTGGAACATTGAACCGGGTGAGTTTCTGATGTTCGATGATATCGGCAAAGAGCTTTTCTTCGAGTTCCAGCCAAGTTAATTGTTCCGATGCAGCGATCTTGTCTTTGACGGTTTGTTCGTCATGATCGAGAATGGACTCGATCCGGCTGACGAGTGGATGATATTGAGCCGCTTGCCGAAACACGCGCTTCCTTAACGCTGCGGTTTGTTTTGGTTTGCCTGCATCGTACTCGGACCATTCGTCGAGCAATTTGCAGAACGCACCGATTCTACGAACTGGGCATTGAGGATCGTCTTCGAGGATCTTATGGATCTCATAGTGGAGGCTCTTACGCATCTTGCCAATGCCATCGCGGTATGCATCGCACATTCGCGAAGCGAGTCCGACGTATGCTTGGTGTTTGCTGCGCACGAGTCGGTCAGGATGGGCCTGACCGTTTTCGAAGCTGACGATGGCGAGTTCCTTCGTAAGCATCGTTGTTCCTCCTTTTGCGCGATCGGTTTACTTCTTTAGTTTCGGCTGCGACGATTTCGTATAGAATCGCGCGGCTCTCGCCGCGTTTTCGGAGGATTCGACCAAGTCGTTGCTTGGCCTGTCGCACCGAACTTTTTCCTCCCAAGACAACTGCGACCTTGACCTCAGGAAGATCTACACCTTCATCAAGGACTTGATTGGCAACTAAGGCGGGATAATCGCCGTCTCGTAGACCTTCAAGATAATCAAGCCGTTCATTTTTTCCGCAATGGGCCAGCAAGCATGGGATAAGGAATCTTGTGCTCACCGCTCTGGCCATAGCATTTGAACCGGTAAAGATCAGCATCGAGTGGCCGAGGTGCAATCGGAAGAGATCCTCAAGAACCCGCAGTTTCTCTGTCGCGCGATCTTCGATGGCTTCTTTCTCTCGCCGCAGTCGAAGCATTTTCGAAGCTTCGCTGCCGCTAGCCGCTTCGCTGCAAAGGTCTTTCCACGTGAATTGCGGGTCATCTTTGCGACGCTCGTAAACGTATTTCGCGATTTATCGCGACAAATCTTTGTAACGGACGCGTTCCTGCGGATTTAGCTCGACGGGGATCCGCACGACCTCGTAGTCCGCAAGGGTCTTGCCACGGACATCATCGATCTTGAGTTCGTAGACAACCGGTCCGATCCATTCAAGCAGTGCATCGGTTTGTGTCGGCATGGTTGCTGTAAGCCCCAAGCGTTCGCGAGCAACTGAGCATCGCGCAGCATCCGCACGAATAGGGCCAGTCAAGTGGTGGCATTCATCGAAGACTAGCAAGTCAAAGGAGTTCCCCAATTCCGCAGCATGAATGCAGGCACTCGCATAGGTGGTAACGGTCACCGACCGGATGTCTCGATGGGAATCCCCAAGGATTCCGGCATCGATCCCGAGACCTCGCAGGATTCGACGATGCCACTGGTACATCAAGTCTCGCACGGGAGCGACGATCAGTGCGCGGTGGGATCGATGCGCATAAGCAGCGCGACGATTGGAGAGAATCGACAATGCAACTTCGGTCTTTCCGGTACCCGTCGGCATGACGATGATCCCCTGTCGGGACTTTTCCCACCCCGCGATCGCTTGGGCCTGCTCAGGACGCAACGTCGGAAGCTTGTTCGCGCTGGGTTCACGAAGCACGTCCGCCAGACCTGCTGCCGTAGTGGTATTGGATCCAGGTGGGGTTATAGAACCGGGTTGGTTTATAGAACCGGACTCGGTTAAGGAGTTGCCTACCGTGCCCACTTGGTCATCGATCGGCAATGAACGCTCGTCGACTATTTTGCGGATAAGGTCATAGCGGTACGCATCGGTTCTCCATCGCGAAACGCGAGGATCCCATACCCAAAGTCCCCTGCCAAAGACTTCGTCTAATGCCTTCGCATGGTTGCCAATCGGCCCGCCACTGATTTCAAGCAGCAACGTACCGGCATCGAAGGTTAAACGGTTTGGTGCAGAGGGCATGTTCAAAGAAAGGATATCAGTTCGGATCGACGGGATGTGTGAGTCCTTGCGGGTCTAGTTCAACGGCAATGGTTTGCCATTCGATTGGCCCCGCTGCTGGGATGTCAAGCCGAACGGCCCAACCCAGCCACGTAGGCGGATCGACAGGGAAGTAATCGAATACAAAGTTACCCAGGCTGTAGACAATTGGAGCGCCTCGATAAGAATCGATGGTTTGCACCACATGGGGGTGTGAACCGATCACGGCACTTGCCCCTCGATCGATCCATTGTTTCGCTTGTTCTCGTTGGCTTGGCAGTGGCATCGACTCCATTTCGTATCCCCAATGTACAAAGACGATGACGATATCGGCTTTTGATTCGGATTTGGCTTTTTCGATGTCCTCCAAGACCCATTCGTGTCGCAACGGTGCACTTCCCGCTTGGGTCGCAGTTGCTTCGTTTTCGTCCTTTCGGTAGTTGTTATAGGCTAAAAGGGCGATCCGGCGACCTTTGGTTTCGAGGATCAGCGGTGCACGAGCAGTTTCGATCGACTCTCCGCCACCGATTGTCCCGATGTGATGTTCACGCAAAATACGAAGCGAATCGCTTAGCCCTTCGGGACCATAATCAAGCGTATGGTTGTTCGCCAAACTGAGAGCATGGAAGTACTTGGCGAGGAAAGCCCCTGAGCTATCCGGACCTCGGAAAACGTAGGGTTTATCTCGCTGTACACCTGCGTTACCAAGTGCGCACTCGAGATTACCGATGGTAATGTCTGCATCGAGAAGCATCTCGGAGCAAAATCGGAATGGATCGAACCCATTTGCCACGGCATTGCCAGGGCCTTGATCAAGCATAATATCCCCGACGAAAAGCAAACGTAAAGGTAATTGCTTGTTTTGCTCTTGGGCTTCCCAAGAAGACATCTCGCCGACAACGCGGAAACCTAGATTCATGCACCGGCTCTGGACTGTATTCCAATTCCGAAAGCTCGATCGAGCCCAAATCGGAAATGAGTTCCAAGCTCCCCCACGGCGCACTTTTACTTCCCCTTGCGGTGGCCCTGTCGGATCGCGTCGGGGAGATGTGGCGTAATACGATTCGCTATACCAATCCGATGTCCATTCCCAAACGTTCCCATGCATGTCGTATAAACCGAAAGCGTTGGGTTGGTAGGAAGCCACCGGCGCAGGAAATGGAGGATCACCCAAGGGTTTAATCTTAAGATTTTGGATGGCGAGCCGATTGATCTTTGGGTTCGGTTCAAGGGTCCTTGCATTTCCTAAGACGGCTTCGGCAGAGTCACCCATCGAGTACGTCGACGTCGAGCCGGCTCGATTTGCATATTCCCACTCGGCTTCTGTCGGTAAACGAATCAATCGTTTTTCTTTCGCTGAAAGCCATTTGCAGTAGGCTTGGCAATCCTGCCAAGAGACGTTTACCACGGGGTGCGAATCCGTTTGGGGATAACCGGTATTATTCCAATGAAAGGCCGGATCACGACCGATACAGCGGTCGGTTTTCTCGTCGTATCCCCAACCTCCTTTTTGATCGCGCATGGAGTCTGGGACGTAGTTTGTCTCTTCGATGAATGCCCGAAATTCCCCGACAGTTACTTCTGTGGCCCCCATGAAAAAAGGGTGTGTGATTTCAACAAGATGTTGAGGTGTTTCATCCCGAAACTCTTGTTCGCTTCGATCATGTTGTGCATATGTCTCTGCGATCTCCTTGGTCGATAAGTTGGATCCCATCAGAAAACGACCCGCAGGAACCGCTACCCACTTTGGACGTTGCGATACCGATTTTTCCAATCCCTCTGAACGGGCCTGCTTGCCTCTTCGGTCTTGTCCGTGAGCAGATGCAGCAAGAATCAATACAATGCAAGCGAGTAGGAAGCCTGTTCGAAATGCAATCCGCAAGAAGCGAACGGTGCTTCCATGCGTTAGGCACAAGGGATCGACGGAAGCCATTGCGTTCTCCGATAATTTCACCGCGAATTCTCACCAACAAAATGCGTTGGTCGATTCTCCATTCTAATTGCAACTTGCAAATTAGCATGTACCGCCGACGCGTTTATCCATGCGCGATGCTTCATCAGTCCGTTTGGGCCTACACACTGCCATTGTGGGCTTAGTTGGTACGTGACGCGGAGAAGAAGACTATCGGGCCGGTTGCAAGCGGGTGTTTCGCCGGATAGAGGTCGGAGTTGGCTCTGTGGCATTGAACTCTTCGATCGAAAAGTCCGCATCGATTTTTCTGACGCTCTTCAAATGGATTTCGCCCCGAGAGGGATCGATGTGATAGACGACCATGGTCTGCTTGGCTGGTTCCACTAAGACAATTTGCTGAAAACCGTTGCTTAGGGTCGCGGAACTCATCAAGTGGGTTGAGTTGCTACTGCAGGTTGGCCCGCTGAGGAGTCGCTGCCCACCATTGCTCATCGATGCTGCGTTTGGGGATGCCGTAACCAGGTTTGAATGGATGGGGTCGGGGGTGTTTCCCAGTTGTTGGTTTGGGAACTGCTCCTGAAGTCCGTCTGAATACCCGTTCTTTGTCGGCGAGCGATCTGTCTCTGCCAGCGAGCGATCGGGCAGGGGAGGAAGCGACGATGTAGCCGAAGGATTAGTGCCAAATGCGTTCGATCGAGCGGGGCCAGGGTTGCGCGGTAGATCGGTCTGGCTCAATGTTTGTGGAAGTTGTGTCCCTGCGCAAAGCATTCCGACCGAAAGAATCAGTGCGAAGCTAGATCGAACGGTTTTGGATGGATGATGGAGCATGGATGACTGGACCTAAGAAAATGCTGAGAGCTTACAGCCGCTTTTTTGGGATTTTTGCGGACGAAGTCGTTCCGCGAGACTTCTTCGTTGCGTCCAATGGGTTCGAATCCTTGGCAATAAGATGGAATACCTGGAAATCGAGCAGGTCTACAAGACCAATTCTGATGTATTGTTGGCTGTATTGTTGGTCTGTTGGCGATTGCTCTCGCCCTATAGAATTCTGGGCAAGGTCACTACGGCTGTATTCCTACCCCGGAAATGATTGCTTTGGCTATGCATCCGCTTGAAAAAATACTCCGTTCTGAAAACAACACCCTGCTGGCCTTGAGTGTCCGAGGTGCATTGTGGGTCGCTTCGGCCCCGTACCAATTCGCAGTGTACCTTCGAAACACCGCGTTTTCAGCGGGTTGGATCAAAGCCTACCGGCCAAGCGTACCGGTCATTTCGGTTGGGAACTTAACCGCCGGTGGAACCGGAAAAACACCGGCTTGCGTCTACGTTGCGAGGTGGTTCCGTGATCGCAATGTCCGGCTTGCAATCCTCTCACGCGGGTACAAAGCGCTCGAAGATGGGGCGAACGACGAAGCCCGAGAGCTTGAAAGCCTTCTTCCCGACGTGCCACATTTGCAATCTCCGAGTCGTTCAGAAGTTGCTCAAATCGCTGTTGAAGAACTGGAAATGCAAGTCTTATTGCTAGACGACGGATTTCAACACCGCCGCTTGAAAAGGGATCTGGATATCGTTTTGCTCGATGCCACAAATCCTTTCGGTTGGGGGTACACCCTTCCTCGTGGACTCCTGCGGGAACCACTCGCGGCACTGCGACGCGCAGACCTTGTCATTGTAACCCGCTGCGACTTGATCCCCCCACCGGAACTGACCGCGATCCGTACCAAAGTCCAACGGATACATCCCAAAGCCGCTTGGGTCGAGAGTGTGCATCGACCTATCGGTTGGAAGAATTCCGCCGGCGAGCGAATGGACTTGGATGCTTTTAACGGGAAACAAGTCGTAGCTCTGTGCGCTATCGGCAACCCTACAGCCTTTCACCAAACGCTTGAGAAGATCGGTTTACAAATCGCTGATCGAATCACCTACCCAGATCATCATCCATATAACGCTGAGGACATCGATCAAATTGTCTCGAAAGCACAGCAGCAAGGCTCGTCGGTAGCAATCGTCTGCACCGGCAAGGACTTGGCAAAACTCGCTTCAAGTGCTCTCGGAGGCATTCCCCTCTGGGCGCTGGAAGTCGAGTTGCAGATCGTCGCTGGAGAAGCTGTTTTAAAGGAATACTTGGAGCGCATCTATGAAGCTACTTATGAAAGTGATGCGACTTTCGCACTGGATGCGAATTGACTGGGATTGGAGTACACTGACAACCGTTGGGTAACCGCCCGTGATCGTATTAACTCCACCACCTCCCACCCTCACCTCTTGTGAAGCCCATTATGCACTCGCATGCAAACACGATCGAAAAAGAAAACGAATCGGTTATTCGTAAGCGTCAACGTTTAGGAGTGGTCCTCTTGGCCATCTTTTCCGTGGCTTATGGAGGATTCATAGGGCTATGCATGTTCGCCTTTGAATGGTTTTCAAAGACCCAAATATCCGGGATTCCTTTGACCGTTGGGTATGGTGTGGCATTGATCATCCTATCGTTACTGATGGCTTTGCTCTACGGCGCGATGAGCGATGCAATCGAACGAGCCAGCTTGAAATCGAACAACGCATCATCGACCCCCTAATCGGTCATAACGCAACCGAGAATAATTTAGTCGATCGAAAAGTAATCGAACCTGTAGAAGTCGATCTTGTCACGGGGTGTCAACCCCAGCCAGAAGAAGTATCAGAAAGTGCTTCTGTCCGCCTTGGAAATACCAATTGCTCAAGGCATCCGAATTCCGTTCCGCTCCCACCCAGAACTTGTGCTTTATGATTTACTCTTCTAGTCCACTCGCGGTCATTGTTTTCCTGGTCATGGTCATCGGCACAGTTGCCTTGAGTTTTTATCTCGGTGCGAAAGCCAAGTCGAGTGAAGGTTATTTTGCGGCCGGCGGTGAGATCCCGTGGTTCATCAACGGGATAGCATTCGCGGGAGACTATCTCTCGGCTGCATCGTTCCTTGGAATCTGCGGCATGATCGCTTTCTATGGCTTTGACGGGTTCTTATACAGCATCGGTTTCCTCGCAGGTTGGTTAGTAGCCCTGCTCGTGATTGCTGAGCCACTGAAACGGCTGGGGAAGTATACCTTCGCTGATGCGTTGGCGAGCAAGTTCCAGTCGCAAGGTATTCGATCGGCCGCTGGGGTTAGTACCTTGGTGGTCAGCTTGGTCTACCTCATTCCCCAGATGGTTGGAGCAGGGGCACTTGTGAAACCACTTCTGGGGCTTCAGTACTGGCAAGGGGTTGTTCTTGTCGGTTCAATCGTGGTGGTCATCGTAGTAACCGCCGGAATGGTAAGCACAACGTACGTTCAATTCCTCAAAGGTGGCTTGCTAGTCCTCTTCTCGTTCTTCCTCACGATCCTGGTTCTACAAAGAGGACTGGAAGTCACACAGGACACTCCTCGAAAAGAGCCGCAATGGGTTACGATTGATGAGGAGGGTAAGAAGCGAATCGACGGAGTGGTCCTTGGGTTGGGGCCTGACCAGCGAAATGTTGAACCCGTTGGGAAAGTTCTAGAGCTTTCCGATGGCAAGCAGCGTACAGGTGCGCTTGGGCCAATCGGTTTTCTAACGGAGCTCTCGGGTGCTCGGATCGAGCTTTCGCAGACGAACAAGTCAACCCAAGACGGTAAGCCTGTGGTGGAGTACGCACCGCGTGTCGTTGCAGGTATGGACATGATGGCCCCGGGGAACTGGCCGACCTTTAAAGGGATTCGAGACAATCAGTGGTTTCCTAAACTCGACTTTATCTCTTTAATGCTCGCACTATTCGCTGGTACTGCCTCGCTACCTCACATCCTGATTCGCTACTACACGGTGAAGGATCAGGCTTCGGCTCGTAAAAGCACGATTGTTGGTATCGCAGCGATCGGTTTCTTTTACCTGCTTACCCTATACATCGGATTCGGTGCGATGGTCAGTGGTTCGCTTGATCCAAGCGACACGAACATGGCTGCTCCATTGTTGGCCAAGAGCTTTTCTGATTTGCTGTTTGCCGCTGTTTCTGCGATTGCATTCACAACAGTTCTCGGGACAGTAAGTGGTTTGATTGTCGCTGCCGGTGGCTGCGTCGCACACGACTTCGTCGGCGGAATGCTAGGGCTGAAATTGAGCGACCAACACTTGATCCGAATCGCCAAAATTTCTTCAGTCGGAATCGGGGCACTAGCTATCTTGGCTGGGTTAGCCTTCGAAGGAATGAACGTCAGCTATTTGGTCGGATGGGCATTTGCAATCGCAGCTTCTGCGAACTTGCCAGCCCTGTTGATGCTGTTGTTCTATCCTGGAACGACGAAGCAAGGAATCATCGCGGGTGTTTTGATCGGCACTATAGCCTCGGTACTATGGATCGCTGTTTGTCCTGAGATGTACAAGACGCTTTACAACGCGGATCCTAAGAATGCTTTGGTTCCATTTAGCCAGCCAGGCATCATCACAATCCCATTGAGCTTTCTAGCGATTTACCTCGTGTCGAAATTCACTAGATCGTCACAGGCGATCCAAACGCAATGATCACTCGTACCTGGAATCGTTTCACAATGAACTTGCCATTCAGTAGATATATCCCTTGCCCATCCGGATTCATGCGTACTACAGCGATCGCTTGCTTGTTTGCGTGTCTTTTAAGCTCCCTAACGCATGCCCAGTTAAGTGAACCGGTATTGCAAGCTCGTTCCAATTCTCAGTGGGCTCAAGTGGCTCGGGAAAAAGGGGATGCTCGCAAGGGAGCAGTTGTGTTTTATCAGGGTAGCCTCGCATGCGCTCGCTGCCACTTACCAGACTCAGTCGGTAAATACTCCTTAGGACCGAACTTAGGTCACACCTCTGAAATTGAGGACTCGCTGAGGCTCTCTGATGAGCAGCTTGTCGAATCAGTGCTCAATCCGTCGGCAAACGTGCGAAAAGGATACGAGTCCCTCACCTTTAAACTTGACGATGGATCGATTGTCTCTGGCTTACTGGTAAACCGCAACGCTGAGACAGTTGAGCTTCGCAATGCGAACGGAGAGGTAGTCGAAGTGGTTCGCGATGAAATCGAAGAGGAGTCTCGGTCGACCCAATCGTTAATGCCAGCCGGACTTGTTCTGCAACTTCCAACCGAGCAATCGCTGCTCGATCTTTTCGCTTATCTCTTCGAAGTTCAGTCTGGTGGCCCACAGGCCGCCAACTCCCTTCAACCCGATCTTGCATTGCTCGCTACGAAGATCCCAGCGTATGAGTCGAATATCGATCATGCAGGATTTGTCCAAGAATGGGACCAAGAGAGTTTTAATCGTGGTCAAGCAATTTACACACGTGTATGTTCGAACTGTCATGGAACCAAAGAGTTACTCGGGTCCTTGCCGACTGCTCTGCGATTTGGCGAAGGGAAATTCAAACGAGGTGATGACCCTTATTCAATGTACCAAACCTTGACCCACGGTTATGGATTCATGCCTGCCCAAAGTTGGATGGTTCCATCTCAGAAGTACGATGTGATTCACTACATTCGCGAGACGTTCTTTTCAGCTAATCCGAATGTTTCTAAATCTCAGATCGATCAGTCGTATCTTGCAAGTTTGCCCAAGGGTGATTCACGCGGTCCGCAGCCTTCCAATATCGAGGTTTGGAGCGCTATGGACTACGGTAATATGCTCACGCATTGCTATGAAGTCCCAGGTGATCGACTGAATATCGCATATAAAGGGATCGCCGTTCGGCTCGACCCAGGACCGGGCGGGATCGCTCGTGGAAGTCAATGGATGCTTTTTGATACCGATACATTGCGATGGGCTGCGGCTTGGGAAGCAACAGGGAAGTCGAGCCAGCCAAGCTTTATCGATTGGAGAGATATTCAATTTAACGGTGAACATGGTATCCATCCGCGTATCCGCGGCGAGATTGCCTTCGCGAACAGCGTCGGCCCTGGATGGGGATCGCCAAAAGACGCTGCGCAGAACGGCACAAATGCCGAACAAAAATCGGACGCATTCGACGATTCCCAAAGAGTCATCGGGCGCGATCAACGCTCTTATGGCCCGCTTCCTAAAGACTGGGGTAGGTACCAAGGCCAATTCGTAAACGGCTCTCAAACCGTGTTGGCTTACACGGTCGGCCAAACGCAAATCTTGGAGATGCCCAAAGCGATCAGCGCCCAAGACGGGGCGACTTGGTTCGGCCGGATCCTGAATATCGCTCCTCACACCGACTCAATCCAAGTTCGATTAGCTGATATCAATCCTGCTGTAGTTAGCGAATTATCTGAATTAGCGAAAATCACAGATGGGGGGCCAAAAGACGGATCGGTGATGGTCGGTCGATTTGGTCAGAAGATGCTAATCCTCTCAGGTCAGCACGAAGGTGTGGATTGGAATCTAGATACTGGTCGGCTTACACTTCGAATCAGCCCAAATGCGGACGCGAGAAAGCTCGCGATTTGGATTGGCGATTGGCAGGAGGTCTTCTCTGTAACGCTCGATGCTCGAGTCGGTACTGCAAGTTGGGCTTCGCCGTTTCTCGCCGAGGATTTGAATTTGTTGGCGAAGACAAAGGGTTCGCCGTCGCGATGGCCAGAGATCTTGCAGTCCACGACGGCGACAACCGTTTCGACGGGAGCCTTCGGTGTCGATACGATCCTCTCTCCGGAACCGAATCCATGGCTGGCTCAAATGAGATTTACTGGTTTGGATTTTTACTCCGACGGGTCAATGGCGGTCTGCTCCTGGGATGGAGACGTCTGGCATGTTCGTGAGGACTACGGAAACAATCGCTGGTTGTGGAAACGGATGGTAAGCGGTCTGTATCAACCTTTGGGATTGAAGATTGTTGACGACCAAGTCTACCTCACCTGCCGAGATCAGCTTGCCACACTCCATGATCTCAATGGAGACGACGAAACGGACTTCATTGAGTGCTTCAACAACGACCATCAAGTTACCGAGCACTTCCATGAATTTGCGATGGGTTTACAAACGGATCAAGAGGGGAACTTCTACTACGCGAAGTCGGGCAGGCATGCTCTGGCCGCTGTCGTTCCACAGCATGGGACACTTTTAAAGGTCTCTGCTGATGGGGAGAAGACGGAGATTCTTGCGACCGGGTTCCGTGCGGCAAACGGTGTCTGCATGAACAAGGACGGTTCGTTTATCGTCACGGATCAAGAAGGGTTTTGGAATCCGAAGAACCGTATCAATTGGGTGAAAGTCGAACCGGGTCAAGGGCCCAAGTTCTATGGAAACATGTTTGGTTATCACGAAGTAACCGATACGTCAGACGAAGCCATGGAGCCGCCGCTTTGTTGGATTACTAATGCCTTTGATCGCTCTCCTTCCGAATTGCTTTGGGTGGATAGCCCAACTTGGGGTGAGTTGCAGGGAGGGTTGCTCAATCTTTCTTATGGCTACGGAAAAGTCTTTTTGGTCCTGCACGAAGAAGTCGACGGTTTGCATCAAGGTGGGATGATCGAACTTCCTATTCCGGCTTTTCCTACTGGTGTGATGCGAGGACGGTTTTCGCCCGGTGATCACCATTTGTATCTGTGCGGCATGTTCTCCTGGGCGGGTAACGCAACCGCGCCAGGCGGGCTGTATCGGATACGGAAGTTACCCAATGCAAATTACTTGCCCACGTCGATGCATGTCAGCGAAAAAGCGATTACCCTTGACTTCGCTCACGACTTGGACCCAGCTTCGCTCGGGCCGGAGAGCATTCAAATACGACAATGGGGATTGAAGCGGAGCAGGAATTATGGATCCGAACATATCAACGAACGGCCAGTGCTTATCGATTCCGCATCCATCGAGCTATCACCCAATACGAACGACGCACGCACTCTTCGTATCGAGGTCAATAAGCTCGAACCAACTTGGGGCATGGAAATCCGTTACTCTTTGAAGAGTCAAACGGGCGAGCCCGTTCAGGGAGTGATCCACAACACGATTCATCGAACTTCTGCTGCGAAGTAATACTTCAAACAGGGGGAGTTGCGAGATAAAGTAGAAGGATGATTTCTTGAACTCCAAGTAATCTCTTACCGGCAATTAAACGATTCGCAGTACGAGGTGCACATAATGACTATCACTCGTCGACGACTTCTCCAAACTGGTATCGCCCTCGGGTCGCTTCGAGCTATTGCCGGAAGCGGTAACGAGGCATTTGGGTTTCCATTGCCTGCGATGACGTTGGGGGAGGACCTCTTTGGATACATAGAACGCACGACGGGTGGAGTGAATCAAGAGCTTTATCGGAAATTGCTTGGTGCCGCGAACGAATGGAAGGAAGGGGATGAGATACTCGGAGTTGCCGCACAGAGTCCTGAGCAACGGCTTGTCGCTCGCGAGTTGCTTTCGAATACCAAAATTTCAGCAATCGATGAGAATCCACCCTTCCAAGACAAAATGCTTGGGTGGATCGAGCAAGCTCGTGATACGTCGGCCAGGCAGAAGACTAGCGACTGGCCCCTTGGAGACTTGAAACGTTTCCTGTTGGAAGAGCAAGGTGACTCGATTCAAAGTGTGGCCCGGGGGTTATCAAGCGATGTGATCGCATGCGTGGTGAAGCTGCTGTCGAATGAGGAATTAATCGCAGTAGGAGCTAAAGTCTTTCATCCGCTCCCGGGATCACAAGTCGGCGCAAAGGGATACATGGGAGCTCGCATCCAACCGAATTCCCCCACAGATCACCCGGAGGATATTCGATGGCAAGTCTTCGATGCATTCGCATATGCGGTTGGAGATGTCTTAATTGGGACGAATCCAGTTTCGAGCGAACTGGATTCAGTAGCGGCGGTAGAGGCAACCTTGAAGGACATCGTCGAAACCTTTGAGATTGCTAATGTTTTGCCACATTGCGTTCTGTCTCATATCGACATTCAAGCGGAGATAGAGAGTCGAGATCCGGGATCGACGGCACTTTGGTTTCAGAGCATCGCGGGCTCTGATGCTGCCAATGGGACCTTTGACGTTACAACTGAAAAGATGCTCAGACATGCCGGAAATAAGTCCGGGTCATTTGGAATGTACTTTGAGACCGGCCAAGGAGCAGATTTCACCAATGGTCATGGAGCAGGCACCGATATGCTGATCCATGAATCTCGAAAGTATGGTTTGGCAAGAATGCTAACGAAAGCACTTGTGCAATCCAAGCAAAAGCGTGGTGAAGGTTCGGATGCTTGGGTGCATCTCAATGACGTTGCAGGCTTCATCGGCCCAGAAGTTTTTCGTACCAAAGAACAGCTCGTGCGTTGCTGCCTTGAAGATATAGTCATGGGTAAGCTGCATGGCCTGATGATCGGACTCGATGTTTGCACAACATTGCATATGGATGTGAGTCTAGATGATCTTGGTTGGTGTATCGATCAAATCATGCCCGCGAATCCGGGCTACTTGATGGCGTTGCCGACTCGTATCGACCCGATGCTGGGATACTTAACAACCGGTTATCACGATCATGTGCGAATCCGTGAAAAATTCGGGTATCGTGTCAGTGACGCGATGTGGGAATTCTTTCAGGGACTTGGTGTCATTGATGCACAAGGCAACCCGACCGAACACTTTGGCGACCCGGCTTGGGTTTATGTAGCTTACGCACGGCGCAAAGGAGACCAACGAACAGAGGACGAATTACGTCGTGAAGCTCGACAGCGCATCGACGCTGTTCGCGAACGTGGGGTGTTCATCGCCGAAGGATATTCGAACAAAGTCTCAGATTTGCCCGTGAAGCTAGAGCAGCAGATCCATGAAATTTACGATGATGCGAAACAATGCATTTGGGCTGAGCTACCCCAAGAATTTGAAGGAAGGTTCCCAGATTCAATCTCGATAGAAACACAATCGAAAGATCGAAATGATTACATCCTGCATCCATCCACAGGGGAGGAATTGAACCAGACTTCCCTCGATAAATTAGCATCGATTCGTCTCAAGCATGGGGAGGCATTTGATACGGTGTTGGTTGTTTCCGATGGCCTAAATGCTCTTGCGAATACAACCGAGTTCCAAGCGGAGGTGCTGGTTGCCTCACTTCGCCAGCAACTCACTGAAATGGGGGCGAAAGTCTACCCAGAGACATTTATCGTTCGGTCCGGTCGAGTCCGTGCTGGATACCGAATCGGAGAGAATCTCTTCGGTCAGCAAGATGGACAGCACCAAGTATTACATGTTGTGGGTGAGAGGCCTGGAAGTGGACATCGAACGTTGTCGATCTACATCACCCGGGCAGCAGGGCAGACATGGGGAGTCCCTTCGAAAGTCGACCATAATATTACAAAGGTTGTCTCCGGAATTGCCAGAACAGCTTTGTCGCCTGAGCATGGGGCGGAGGCTGCGGTCCGAATCTTGCGTACGATGGTATAAGGCCATGCCTTTCCGATACATTCATAATCAAAAAGTTTAGGGAGAGTAGGATGAGGTTTCAGGATCGTGTAGTCGTCATTACGGGAGGGGCCCGAGGGATTGGAGAAGGGTGCGCAAGGGTGTTTGCCCGAGAGGGGGCCAAAGTGGCGATCTTGGATCGCGATGCGATGGCCGCCAATTCGATGGCGACGAGTCTCGAGGGTAACCATGGAGAAGCGAATGCATCGGGCGTTGGGGAACGAAGGCATCTTGGAATCGCTTGTGATGTCTCGATTGAAACCCAAGTCGCAGCCGGCATCGCGGCTGTAGTTGAAAAATACGGAAGGATCGATTGTTTGATCAATAACGCAGGGATTCACCCGCCTGATACGCCACTCGAACAGATGCGTCCCGAAGTTGCTCTCGATGTCCTGCGAGTTAACTTCTTGAGCACGTATTCCATGTGCTATTACGCAATCGAGTACTTGAAGAAAGCGCGTGGGACCATCATTAACGTAAGTTCGATGACTGCGGTTTTGGGGCAGAAAAACTCTACGGCTTATGCGGCTAGCAAAGGTGCGCAATTGTCGTTCACCAAAGCATTAGCTTTGGAGTGTGCTCCGTGGGGAGTCCGTGTCAACGCGATTCTTCCAAGCAATGTCGATACGCCATTGATGCGTCAATGGG
>Ga0114977_10000361_pt1 | contig 30902 bp, 21 predicted proteins | sample S_130805_MF_Meta_FD_87026 | JGI IMG/M metagenome (GOLD analysis project Ga0114977, IMG submission 87026) | Freshwater microbial communities from Lake Simoncouche, Canada to study carbon cycling - S_130805_MF_MetaG | ecosystem: Environmental > Aquatic > Freshwater > Lake | place: Lake...
CTTATCAGGAACCTGACTCAAAGCATCTTGCAATAATAAGACAGATTCTATAGTTGACTGCTTGCCATCAAGCACAAAAGGATACATACTCGTAAACCAACCTACAGTGCGGCTAATATCTGTCTTCTCTAAATACTCTTCCCGTCCGTGACCTTCTAACAATACTCGTATCTGTTCCACGCCAAAAACAGTTTTCATCGCTCTTGATAAAGCTGCCAATAGTATCGCATTGGTCTCAACCTTGTTCTTGGCATTCATACCCTGTTGAACCAAGGCAGTCTCCTGTTTACTCAACGTAAAACCTACACGCCTGCTTACCTCAAAGGTGTTTTTTTCATCAGGGGCTTGTACGGGTATCGTTTCGGTCTTAGCAGTTTGCTGCCCTTCCCAATACTTGCGTTGGCACTCCAGTAAATGACCCTGCGTATATTCCTTGCTTTGCTCCATCCAGTAGCGGTAGCTATCGGTCTTCTCCGGTAATGTCAATTTCTTGCCCTTGCGGTATTGGTTCAGTAAGGTGTCTATGTCCTCAAACAATATACGCCAAGATACCAAGTCGATCACCATATGATGGATACTGAGTAACAAGTGACTCTCATTGACTTCCTGGTCATGGTACAAGCCCACACCCAACAATGGACCTTCTTTAAATCCTATGCGCTGTTTTAAGCTGTTTCCCTGCTCTTCAAAAAAGGATTCTTTTTTTTGTTTATCCTTTATTGAACTAGGAAAGCTTGCTTCTTCCAATATATAATAATCGCCTTGTAAACCTCCGTTGTCCTGTTTCCATTCGCCTTCCTCGGTCGCTTCATAACGCATCCTTAGCACATCGTGGTGCGCTATCAACTTTTCTACAATAGCTCTTGTTTCTTCTGTTTTCAATCCTCCCGAAAAACACAGCATAAAGCTCTGGTGGAACAACTGTTTTTCATCTTCCTTGCCCTTGGCAAAAGCATTCGTTAAAAACGCTCGTTGTATCGGACTCAATAACACTTCTCCATCTACAGGGCCCTGATCAATCTTGCGGGTGAGTGGCTTTAGTTTGGATGCCATATCTTGCAGCCTGCTGCTACCCATTACATCCGAAATCTTTAACTCATAGCCAACATTGCGAAGGCGAGCCACTATCTGTATCGCCTTAATGCTATCTCCGCCCAAAGCAATGAAATTTGATTCTTTCCCAATCCGATTTAAATTTAAACCCAAAGACTTTGCGAATTCATTTGCGACAATAAATTCATTTTGATTGGTTAAAAGAGATATACTATTATTTTTATTTTTGGATAACGCTATTTCTGCAAGACGATTCCTATCAATTTTACCATTCTTATTTATAGGTAGTGTATCTAATTGTATAATTTGAGATGGAACAGAATAGGCAGGCAATACTTTACTAATTTCGTTTTGAACGTCTAAATAGCTTAATGAACCCACATAAAACGCCAACAATTGCTTCGTGGATATTATTGTTTCCAAAATAACAACAGCCTCTTTAACTCCATCAATTTTTCTAATCAAGCTTTCAACTTCTGAAAGTTCAATTCTGTAACCATTAAGTTTAATTTGATCATCAAACCTCCCAAAATATTCATAGGTCCCATCGCATCTTAAAACACCATAATCACCTGTTTTGTAAAAAACTCTATTATCTTCTAGACTCGATATTTTGATGAATTTTGTATCTAACTTGGAATGATCTGAATTAAAGTAACCATTAATAACACCTGCGCCAGACAATACTATTTCACCTTTACATCCTACTGGTAAAATATCATTGTCTTGATTAACTATTAAAGCAATCATCCCAGGTATTGGTCTACCGATAAGAGGTAGATTGTCCTCTTCAATTAAGTGAACTATACAACCAACAGTAGATTCAGTCGGACCGTATTCATTGTATATCTTGCAGCCTTGATTATTTCTTAGGTGCATAATCTGTTCTTCTGTTAAGGCTTCACCACCTATAATAAATGTTTTTGAAGTAGCCTCTTTCAATAAATTCTCATCTAATAAAAATACATGTGCAGGAGTTATTTTTAATACACAAACTTCTTCATCCACAATTAATTGATTCAATTTAGATAAAAGATTGGTATCGGGTTCAGAAATCAAAAGGTTTGAACCAGAAAAAAATGATCCGAAAATAGATGTCAATGTAAAATCAAAAGAAATAGGTGAAAAATAGCCAACTTTCTTATGTGGAAAATCTTTAAAATATTCGTTTGTCCAATTTAAATAATTGTAAAAATTTTTGTTGTTTATTTGACAACCCTTTGGCTTGCCCGTTGAACCGGAAGTAAAAATACAATACAATGGAGATTCGTCGGAGACAGAAGCTAAATCGTAATCATCTGAATAGAGGTGTTTGGTTTTATAAAATTCTTCAATAATTTGATCATTAACTATCAAAGTTAAATTAGCTTCCTTTTTTAATAACTCAATCCTAAACTCTGGCCAATCATTCTCTAATGGCACAAAACACGCCCCCGTTTTTATTACTGAAAGTAAAGTTATAATTTGGTCAAAACCAAGAGGTAATAATAAGCCTACATTATCGGATTGTTTGATACCATATTTTTCAGAAAGATAATTTGCAAATGTGTTGCTCAACGAATTTACTTGATGAAAGGTTAATGTATCCTCTAAATAAGTAAGGCAAGGGTATTCAGGATATCGCTTAAAAATATCTGCCAATAATTTGTTAATACCCAAAAATTTATTATCGACTTCTTTAGCAATCCAATTATTTCCAAAATAAAAATTTATTTCTTGTCTCGATGCGGATTGAGCAACATCATTATATTCAATAAAATTTTCTAAGTTTTGTTTGATCTGAATTTCTATAAATTGAAGGGATGGTGTGTTTCTATTGCAAAGTATTTGGACTTTAACAATATCATCGCTTTCGAATAAAACAATCTTTAATTGAGAATTATATTCAAAAGGAAAATAAACTTCTTGATTCACTCCCAAAGGATTATCTTTTAGTGCAGTATCAACATACCTCTCTATTGAAATATTAATATAATCTTGATTTAGTATCGAATAATTAAAATTATCTCTATTACTTTCCAACTCTTGAATCTGATGAGATAATCTCTTTATTTTTTCAAAACTACTAATTCGATAATTAGTTCTTATGGGAAGAGGTACGTTTAATAATCCAAATGTTTTATTTAGAATGTCATGATTTCTTTCAAAAGGAATATATCCTAAACTAAAGTTATCGGAATCGGAATATTGTGCAATTGAATTGTATATTACTGCAATAATTTCGTGAATATCGAATGAAAGTTTATTTATTGAAAAAACGTCTCTTACAATAGTTGTGGGATTTACTATTGCACTATTTTCGTCAGCTTTAAATATTCTTGGATTGTTAAAATCTTTTATATCATTCTCTTCTAACCAATAATAATTTTCATCTTTTACTTCTTCATCTAAAATTTCTCTTTGCCATTGACTAAAATTTAAAAAATTTATCTCTTCATTGAAGTCTTTTTTATCCGACAAATAGATAGCTAGTATTCTATCTACTATGAGACCTAATGATTTATTGTCAGCATATAAAGAAGAAATGAATACACCCAAATATGTTTTATCCGAATTAACAATGAAAAATTTAACGGGACTATTGTTGAATAAATTTTCTTCTTTTATGCAATCCATTATAAGCTCATCAAATTTTTCTTTTGAATAATTAGGTTCATTTAAAACCGTTATTTCTGGTGAACATTGATGGAATGTTAGAATTGGAAAAAAAGCTGAAACATCTTCTTGGATATAGTGAAACGACTCCGTTAGCTCTACAACAAGCTCACAAGAAAATTTAAGTTTATTAACATCAATATTTTCAGAAAAAGAAAAAAGACCTGAAACAAAATCTTTTCTTCCTGTAGTATACTTAAATTCTTGATTAAACGAAAACTTATAAGATGACATAATCTCTTTGTTTTAAAAAATTGAAACTAAAATTTCTCTATCGCCCGTGTAACTATTTCTTGAATGGCTAATTAAATAATTATCAACTAGCAACAAATCGCCTTTCTCCCAACTGAATTCTACTTTTGCTTTGTCATAGGCACTTTTTAATTCAAAGTATTCATCTTCTGAAATTTCAGAGCCATCACCAAAATAAGTTAAAAAAGGAAGTTCATCATCAGATTCAATTACATTTAATAGAGTTTGAGAATAGGATAACTTATGAAAGAAAAATGCATGATTCATCCAAATTTCTTCATTCGTTTTTAAATGAGTACTAATAGCCGTTCCTTTCCAATAAAGAGTTAAACTTTCCCCATCCCAATTAAAATCAATATCGTTTTCTTTGCAATGTTTTTCAACTTCGAATTTTGTTTCAACTTGAAAAATCTCTTTCCAACCAAGTCCTAAACTTTCATTTACTCTTCTTTTGTAAAGAATACCCTTTTCCACAAATTTATTCTTAAGTTGAGTTGAAATATTCTTTAGTACTATTCTATTATCTGCTAGAGGCGTCTCCCCTCCTGTTTGAGCTGAGTTAACACAAAAGAAAAGAAGATAACTTGGAGGATTTTTAGAATAAGAATTCTCACTGTGAAAGTGAATAATCTCAGTTGCCGGCTGTGTTGTAGATGTGTATACATTTTCAGCAACCGAATACCTTGGTGAAGTTCTATTAACATATGATAACGACTTTAAATTAATAGCCTCCTTAATAAACTTGGCGAAGTCTTCCTTATTCTTCAAATTAAAATTCTTAAACAAAACTGCTCCTTTTGATACAATCAGTTCATCTATTTGAGATTTATTTTGTTTAAACCAATTATTTAAATCCATTCCTAGCAATTCGGAAACTACCATCATTGGGAATTGAAGTATGTTATCCATTGGTGAAATATTAATGACTTTTACACTATCCAATGACTGTGCTTTAACAGACTTTAGTCTTTCTAAATTATTTTTCATTCAAAAGATTTTTAAGTTTTGATATATTTTGTAATTGTTTTTCTTTATAAAAATTCTGATTTATTATTTTAAGATCTCCATCAGCGAGATTTATAGATTTTAGCATCTCACTTTTTATTTCATTAAATTTCTCTAATATTTTAAAAAATGAATTGAAAATCATACTTACACTTTTGAAATCTAACACCGCTGTTTTATATGACAATGTGATTTTTAAAGACCCCATTTCTTCTTCTATACTCCACAAAAAATCGAATCTTGAGAAGTTATGTAAATTTTCAAGAAAAATGCTGCCATTCAAGTTATTTAGTTTGTAACCATTCGAAACAACTTGATAATCTAACCAAACTTCAAATAATGGATTTTTCCCAATTACTCTGGGAGGGTTTATTTCTTGAACTAAATTTTCAAACGGATAAATCTGATGACTATAAGCACCAAAAGTATTTTGTTTTATCTTTTGGTAAAGTTCTGTGACAGTATCTTCTTTACTGAACTGGTTTCGTAAAGCAAGTGTGTTCACATAAAATCCAATCTGTCCATCCAAGTCAGGATGCTCTCTTCCTGCTATAGGGCTACCGATTACAATATCTTCCTGGCCTGTATATTTATGCAATAAGATATTCAACGCCGTCTGCAAGGTCATAAATAGGGTGCCACCCTGCTGCTGACTAAAAGCCTTTAAGCTATCTGTAGTCTGTTTGTCTAATTCTCTGTATACACTCGCTCCATTATAGGTCATTACCTTCGGGCGTGGCTTATCGCTTGGCAACTCCAAAACCGGCAACTCTCCCTTAAACTGGTCTAACCAATAGTTTTTGTGTTGAGTGATTTCTTCGGATTGCAGTTGCGCATTGTGCCATGCTGCATAATCCTTATACTGTATGCTAAGTGCTGGAAGATTCGCTGCCCTGTTTTCTAATACTGCATTGTACAACTCGCTCCATTCTCTATGCAATACTCCCATCGACCAACCATCACTTACAATGTGGTGCATAACCAAAACCCATACATAGCTATTCTCCGTTTCTTTGAGTAAAGTACAACGGATCAAGGGACCTTCCTCTAAGCTAAAACCTTTGCTTACTTCCTCAGATACATATTCTTTTATACTTGCTTCTCTTTCTTCCTTCGTTTGATGACTGTAATCTTCTATCCCTATCTTAAAGCGTTCATCGGTTATCGGAATTACGCACTGGCGCGGATTACCTTCTGCATTCTCTGTGAATATCGTTCGAAGTACTTCGTGTCTGGTGAGGAGATTTTGATAGGCTTTGCTGAAAGCTTGCTCATTTAAGCCCCCTTCCAGTCTCACTACCTGTGGTATATTATACGCCTCATTCGCTCCCTCAAATCTACTCAATACCCATAACCTGCGTTGAGAAGAACTCACTGCGTAGTCAGTTGATTCTTTTATGGTTGGAATTGCAGTGTAGATTTCTTTTGCTGTTGATGTGTTTATCAGTTTACCTAACTGCTCTATGGTAGGGTTGGCAAACAACTCCTTCAAAGCCAGTTTTACTCCCAACTGCTTATGTGTCTGACCCAATAAACGAATCGCCTTGATACTATGACCCCCTAAATCAAAAAAGTCTGACTTGATACTTAAGGTCTCTTCTTCTACTCCCAAGACAGTTGACCATATTTTTACCAACTGCTTTTCTATTTCCGTTCTTGGTGCTACATACTCCCCTTGTTGGAGTCCAGTTCCCTCAGGATTGGGCAACCCCTTTCTATCCACCTTGCCATTACTCGTCAATGGTATAGTTTCCAGTCTTACATAGTAGTTAGGTACCATGTAACTTGGTAACTTCTCTTTAAGATATATTTTTAACTCCTCAGCTGTTACTTCGCCTGTAGTATATGCAATTAGTTCTTTATCTGAAGTATTGTTTATCGCTCTGGCTATAACTACAACCTGACCGGATTGTGGGTGGTTGGTGAGCGCTTGCTCGATCTCCCCTAACTCTATGCGATAAGCCCTGATCTTTACCTGGTCATCCATCCTACCCAAGTACTCCAAGTTCCCATCCTCGCGCCAGCGAACTAAATCGCCTGTTCTATATAAGCGTTCGCTTGGGTTGTAAGGATTGGTAATGAACTTCTCTTTTGTGAGCTCTGGACGGTTGAGGTAACCCCTTGCTACTCCTAGTCCTCCGACATACAGTTCTCCTTCCTGATCAACGGCACACAATTGTTTTTGCTCATCCAATATGTAGCAACTAAGGGTGGGGATGGGTTTACCTATGCTTGAAATCCCTTGTACAATCTCTTTTACTCCTATTTCCTGATAAGTAACGTGAACTGTAGTTTCTGTAATGCCATACATATTCACCAACTTCGTTTGAGGATATTGCTCATGCCACCAACTTAGTTTAGAAGGTTGTAAAGCTTCGCCTCCAAAGATAATATAACGCAATTTATGATTATGTTCTAGTGTACTGCTTGAAATAACTTCTGATAGATTATAGAATGCGGATGGTGTTTGATTTAAAACTGTAACGCCATTTTCAATTACTAAATCTGAAAAAGAAAGAGTGTCTTTAGCTATCTCTGATGGAACTATTATTAATTTACCTCCATATAACAAAGCTCCATACATCTCCCAAACTGAAAAGTCGAAATTGAAATTATGAAACATTGTCCAAACATCCTTTTCATTAAAATCAAATTGAAATGCATCGTTAAAAAGCAAACGAACAACATTGAAATGTTCTATCAATACCCCTTTCGGATTACCGGTTGTACCTGATGTATAAATCACATACATTAAATTGTTTGGACTGAGCTTGATGTTCGGGTTGGTACTTGGGTATTCCTTGTTCTTGTTTGCTTCTCTGAACGTTTCAAGCTCCTGATCATTGATGATTACCTTAAGGTTTGCATCTTCTTTGATGAAGGATTTACGCTGCTCCGGATACTCCGGATCTATTGGTACATAAGCTCCTCCTGATTTAATAATCGCCAGTATCCCTACTACCATCCACTCGCTTCGCTCCAATTCTATTCCCACCAAATCATCTGGCTGAATGTCGTAGTTCGTGATTAGGTAATTTGCTAATTGATTCGACTTCTCGTTAAGCTCACGATAAGTTAATTCAGTATCCTTGAACTTGATAGCTATAGAATCAGGTGTTTTATTTACCTGCTCTTCAAACAAATCAACTATCGTCTTATCTTTTGGAAATAAAATATCCGAAAGATTCATAAACGAAAAGCTTTCTAAGATTAATTTTGACTTATCTTTCCTAAGTTCAAAACCTTTAACTTCTTTCTGCTTCATTTCATTACCCAATTAACAATTTGATTGATAGTTTTTTCATATTTATCTGGGATGAATTCTCCATTTTCATTGTAATATATACCAAAAACATAATCATAATTGGTAAAGTGCCAAAGAAAAGACTCTCCTCCAAACGTCAAAACATGGTCATTAACTAAATATGATAAATGAACAAAACCAGTATCATAGGAAATAACTTTTTCAGACATTTCCATAAAATAAAGCCAAAATCTTTTATTTTCATTTTTAATAATCGCTAATCTACCATCAAAGTCTTTTGTAGTGAAATACTGCAAGACATTAATATCAATTTCGTCATTTATTTCCGGAAATGTAAAAACAATATTATAGTCTGTTTTACTAATTAAAATATTAGATAAATCACAAAATAAAGAAAAGTAACCTCCTTTTAATTTTTCCAAGTCTTCTTTATGATTACCAACATTAAGATTAATTAAAATCATTTTTCTAGACAAATCTTTTAGAGGTCTAGTTAAAAGAAAATTTAAATCAATTTCATTACTAGGTCTAGATATTTTTAAGATATTTTTCGGTAATTCAAAATTAAAATTTGGTCCAAAAAGTATTGAAAGCATAATCGCATTATATTCATATACATTTTCATATAGCCCCTGCATGTTCTTTAAAAGGGTCGTGTCAGGTTTAATAATAAACGCTGGGGCCAAAACATCCTTCCACCTATCTTGATTTAAAATGTCAATTAAATTTCTTTTTGTAAAACCGATAATTAAATCTTTCAACTCATTTTTTAAAGTATATGTTTCTAGTAAATAAGAATCCATATTTAACAATTGCGTTCGCAATATTTCAATCCCATAATATTTAAAATTATCATTATCTAAAAACTTTAATTTTATTTTTAAATTATAAAAGTCTGAGGAATTAATGCTTTTTGTTTTTTCTTTTAAATAATGTATTTCTTTAGCATTATAAATAATTGCTTCTTTATTCAAAATATTGGAATAAAACGTGTATCCATTATCAATAAAATACTTGAATTTTACATCTTCCATATAAGTAAAAGATATTACTAAGGTATTAATGGAATGATAAAATAGTGACTCATTAACATCCAATTTAATTTCACCAAGAATTGGCTTAATTGTAACATTTGAAAATGAAAAATCAAAAAGATGAATATTGTGACTATAAATAATTATTTTTTTTAAAGGATTTTTTTTCTGTAAATAAACTACAACAGGCCAAAATTGACTTATACTATCCCCAATGAAACTGCTATTATTAATTAATATAATATTATTAAATTGATCAATATTAATTCCTAATAAACCAATAAAACCAAATCTTTTGGATGTTTGTAACTCCTTAATTTTATAAGGAATGTCGTCTATTTCAATTTCACAATTTTGACTAAAATTATAATTGTATAATTTGTCTTTATTAATATTTATTACCCTATTCATTTATACTTTTTATCCAATTAATAATTTCAATAATTGGTTTTTCAAATTCGTCTGGAATATATTCTCAGTAATCATAATTTAAATTCTTCAATCCTTATTTTTCTATCCTTAAAAAACCAAAAGTCCACATCACCACCAAAGCCAAAAGTATTTTTATTAAGTATGTGAGCAATGTGCAAAAAGCCGGTATCTATAGAGAAAACCTGCTCAGCACTCTTAATTAAGGTTGTCCAATAAAAACTACTTTGTTCCTTTAAATAAAAAAGATTGGTAGCATATTGATTTAAATCGTTTCTTAGGTTTGGAAACTTATTATCTACCAATAGCCAAATATCTGTACCTTCTTTTTCAGCAGCTTTGGCTATTTCTTTAATCCAGTTCAGCAAACAAGAATAATTCTCTTGCACATCCTCTTTTAAAGTGCCACAAATGAGATTAATCAGAATGTATTTTCTCTCTTGAGATGGTGGAGGTGAAACAAACAAATCGTCATGGGTTTCTCGGTTATTAACATCATGAATAATAATGTTTTCAAGAATAGAAATATCCATTTCTTTCAAACCCCAAAAAGATTCATTACAAATTTTGGCATATTCATACACATTGCTAAAAGATTGATTTAATAAGGGAAAACCCGACCGGCTATCAGTTTCACGATTAGTACACAAATATTTGTTCTCAGTAGAATCAATCATTGCGCGTTCAAACTCGTTGGAGGGAACACCAATATCCGGAAGATTTAAGCTTATAAAATCCAATCCCACCATACCTTTCACGATGGATTGAAATCCATTATGCTTCAGATGCTCTTTCAATTTCCCGTCACTCTTAATAAATGCAAGAACCAAGGTATTTTCATCGGCTTTTATTTGATCATAAAATTCGGTTAGCGGACGGTTTTTAATTGTATCATTTGTCGGTTTAAATAAATTAAAATGGGGATGAAAGACGCTAACTTCTTTATCAGGAAAAGCACTTATTACCCCATTCACCATTGGCCAGAAAAATAGGATGCTATCTCCAATAAAGGAGATTTCATTAACAACGGTAATGCGATTATAATTTAGAAACAACGAATTCATTACACAGTTAACAATGCAGAATAATAACTTAAATTAATTGATTGGAATAAAATGATTTTCATTCATTTTACCTTTAACCTCATTAAAAGAAAAAATATCATACGCAATGGTAATTCGTTTACCTTCCCAATTCCAATCACCCATAGCATGATCATGTCCAATTTCTGATAATATCGCTCTATTGTTAATATTATGATTTTCGACAACTTTCTTATTAAAAATATTATAAAATGTAATTGAAGGCTCCGCATTTACACAATAATAACCATGGAAACCTGAGCCTGGATCACCATGGTCATGCCAATTCAACTTACCTTTTGAAGCTTCAACTACATTGAACCATCCTGCTATATAGAACCTCTCTTTCTCAAAATCAATGTTGTAATAATGACATGCTTCTTTTAATAATTCTCTAATAGCGAGAAACAAGTTATAGATACCTTCATGATATAATGCGAAAACATTATATTCTCTCCATTTGATTGTTGAAATGCTTTGGCTTTCCAAAAATCTTTCAGAGTCTTTACCACGTGAATACAATTCGGTAATGCCCATTAACTCAGCATTCTCTATTTCTTTATATTTCTGAAGTAAAAACGACTGTAAATCGTTCAGATTGTTGTCAAGTTTTCGCTCAAAAAAGCGATGTTCTTTTTTAAGTAAATTTTCCATTTTTCTTGTTTTTATTTGTTTTATTGATTTAAAAGTTCATATTCTTTTCCTGAAAACTTCACCATTACGCCTTCTGCTTCTTTATCTCCAAAATAAATACTATTCAATGGTTTCATCAAACGAACTATCTCATCGTTCGTTTGATTTTGTCTTAGATAAACACTTCCTAAAGTTATTAAACCTTTATGCCCAACAACTGCACTGTTTAAACCTTGTTTTAATATTATATTTAAAACCTTGCTCGTTCTATCGCCATACTCACAATCATTTTCTGAAAAAGGGATTTCTTTAAAAGAAAATTTGGAATTATAGGTGGAATCTAATTCAGGATAGCGCTCAAATAAACGATTTAACATTAATTCATCATCAAAATGAGAATAATAGGTTCGATTATTAATCAATACATGATTCGGAATTAATTTAACAAATTGGCCGTTGATAAATTCCGGGGTAACTACCCCCGTAAAATCTGTTAAAATCGCAGCTTCCGCCAAACCATATTCAACTCTAACAGCAACATCTTTATTTAAAAGGTTTTTTAAATGCAATGCTGTTTCTATTGCTCTAGTAAAAGGAGAAGTATAAATTACCTCTAGATCTTTAATGTTGGATGCCAAATTTTCAATTTGCTCTCTCCCTTTTTCTGACAAAGGAGCGTCAAATGGATTTGCAGCGGCTCTTTCTGAAGCAATCCAATTGCTATCAGTAAGTTCTTTTTGGCATAAACCATGGTGTATTAAATATGTAGTTGACATAGTTTTATTATTTATAAATCATCTGGGTTAATTAAATCTGTTTTTTTATTTATTCTATCATGACGAACTAATAGGCCTGTATGTTTTCTACCACCTCCTCCTTTAGGACCTTGTGAAAGTTTAAAATGAGAAGCACTACCAGTAAAATAAGTAGCTCCAAAAGTAACTAAACCACTATGACCAACAATTAGAACATTGTCATGCTTTTGGGATAAATAATTTATAATTTTCACCATTCTATTACCATAATTACATTCTACATCCATAAATTTATGCTCTTGTGGTTGAATAAAACTTTTGTATGTCTTGTCCAATTCAGGATATCTTTCGAACAAAGCTTCCGGATATAAAAATTCATCAATATTAGAATAGAAAAACCGCCCATCGACTTCATCATAATCAGGATGAAGTTTCACGAACTTCCCATTAATGAGGTCAGGCAATGAATGACCATAATCAACTGTTCTGCCTGGTTCTGTTATCCCATACTCCACACGAATTGGAACTTTCAAAAATGATTGAAGTTGGATGGCTGTTTGAATACACCTTGTCATAGGTGAAGAATATATCATGTCAATTTTAGGAACATGACCTTCTAATTTCAAGATCTCTTTAAATCCTAAATCAGACAAAGGCGTATCGTGACTATTTTCTTTATATCTTGGATTATTTCTCCAAGATTCATAATCGTTTGTATCAAAACGATCTCCATGTCTTACTAAGCAAGTGAAACTCATATTTTATTGGGTTTAATTATTATTTCATCAATCCTACGAATAAAAAAATCGCCATCATTTTTTTCTAAATCATAAGGAGATTCAATTTTCTGATGCACTAAAGCGCTTTTAATATAAATTCCCTTTTCTGCCAGCAATCTCACCAATCGTTTCGAATGACGTATTTCTTTATCTGTAATTTCCACTTCGTCCGTTGGCCTAAAACGAAACATAAATAACCAGGCTTTATTAAGTGCTTTGCAAATGTTAGCTGGAGAATAATCGGAAAATTCAGGTATCATATCACTTACACTTTGAGCTATACTACCTCTTAATTGAGTCACAGCATTTGAATGATCATCATCTCCCGACCATCTTGCAAATGCTTCCTTATTTAAATTTAAAGAATCTTGCTCCCTTTTAGAATTGACATAAACAAAATGATTCTTTAAAGAAATGGGATAAATTGGATATGTAAAGTTTTTATAAATTCTTTTACTGTCTTTTATAACTGAACCACAATAGTCTCTTAATTCATTTGTTAAAAAACCATCCACATAAGTACTAGGTTTTAACCCTCCGACTTTCAATAAAGAATCATATTTTATCACAGTACACATCCCATAGGTCATTTGTTCATTGAAATCAGATTCTTCCCTAACAGCAAAATAATCCAAGTCTCTTCTAATATCAAATATAAATTTTAAAACAGGGTAATTAAAATTGAAATCTTGGTCAAAATCAAATTCAGGAGAAGTTGCAATAATTGACTCTTTACTCAAAATTTCTATTGCGTCATTAAAAATATTGTCGGTATACCTAAAAACATCCGCATCGATAAGGGCTATATTTATATTATTAGTTTTGCTAAATAATTTAAAAACTAAATCTAAAGCAACTTTTTTAGCTGGAGCATCAAAGAAATAAGCAGGAACATCTGATTCAATAACCAAAACATTTCCCCCCATTTGTTTAACGTTATTAACAGAATCTTTTACCTCTAAAGGAATCACATTAGCATCTTTATAATTATGAAAGAAAAATACAAAAACTTCTTTTTCAAAATCTTCACCGTAAGCATTTTTTATAGCACTATAAACTTTTTCTAATTCTGTTTCATTCATAGCTGCTATAACAGCTATCATTTTTTTACAGTCGCAAATTTTTTCCTTATTAGGAACAAATTGATTTATTAATCCATCTAAATAATCTACATATTTTTCTGTATGTTTAGACCAATAATTATTATAAATCGAATCAAAACTTAAAGGAATCTCATTTTGATATTCGCTTATCTTTTGATGAATTATTAATTTATCATTAATCAAATCTAATCCTTCAGCCTTATTTAGATATCTCTTGTATTGATCAATTTTGTTTCTCTCAAACAAATGAGCCTTAAAAATTTCTAATGGATGTTTATGTGGTTCTAAATTGTTTTCATAGGCTTTTACAACGTCAGTTCTTAATTTTTCTAATCCTGGAGCAACCAATTCTTTGTACATATTCCTAACATTTGGAATATTAGGAATATCTGCACCAAAATTCTCATCTGAGACCTCAGGAAAAGCACTTCTAATAACCTCAGGTTTATAAAAACCGGGCATTATTTTCCAAAATTTATCTATATAATCTAAATCCTCCTGAGAAAGATTAGTCAACTTTTTTTCTTCAACCATATCTAAACTTTCTTAGAATATAAAATCTCCTTCTCCCCATATAATCGTTCAGCAATAAGCCCTCTGCTTTTACATTCTTCAACTAGTTTATTGGACTCCACAATTGGAATAGATTCATCGGTATATTTCAAACTACTAATAAATTCACACCAAGGTTCCTGTCCCATTGCATAGACATAAACTTCTTTAGGATTGAACATATTCACTAAATGCATTCCTCTTTTATGATCACAACCAGAAAGTGTTCGAGATTGATCGTTTTCTCTTGAGACGTCATCAAATATTAATGGCCCGTACAACCAAGTTAAAGGCGCACCAGCACATTCCATCCCTAAAAAGATAACATCTACATCCCCAACAATTCGGTGAATATTTTCATACAATTTCGGCTCCATTACTCGAGAATCGGCAGAAAAAAGTAAAGAGAAGTTTTCCACTTTCACAAGATAACACGTCTTTGCTTTTATATCTAAATCGCTGTGTTCACCGGTAAATGGCAAACCTGTAATTGTACAATCTGCTCTTTGAATAGTCTCCATTTCATCAATTTCAATGACGTTTTTAAACCCAATTTTATTAAACATCAATTTCAATTTTGGATCTTGTAAACCTCCACCTCCTGAACGAGGAACAACTATATTTTTAATCCGATGTCTTAAAGGTAATAAAGTCTCAAAAAGAATATGATCCTGATGGTTATGAGTAATCAATACGTAATCAATAGTATCAGGTAAATCATAATCTGAGAAATGATGAACTTCTGTTGGATAACCATAATAGCTAATTAATGGATCAATTAGAATGTTCAAGTCTTTTGTTTCAATAAAGATACAAGCGTGACCAAAATAACGCATTCGCACTTTATCCCCATTATATTTTTCATAAGGAACAGGTGTATCTTCTGTAAAGAAGGTTGCAAACAATTCCTTCTCTTCTTCGGTCAAATTAAGTTTCGTAGCCATTTCTTCAATTGAACCAGGTACTCGTTTCATTCTTGCTAATTCATCAATAATCGGGTCATCAAAAGCAATTGGTAAATGAAGCAAATTGGGCTCATCCAACTTAGGAGTACTCAATGAAAAAGGACGAGAATCATTGTTGGTAATCCACAATGCTATGGATTGATAATTTTTGTCGTAAAACTCCGTATGATAAAGTAATTCCTCAAATACTCTGAAAGACAAATTATTATTTAGGTCATAAACCAATTCCACATATCCTCTCAGGATAGGCGGTACTTTGTCATACAATTCCTCCAATGCATATCCTTTTGGATGTGATTTTAGTAATTTATCTAATTTACGAAACGCAAAGGCCAATTGCACCATCTTGGATTGCTTGTCCAATGTTTCAGTGAGTAATGCTTTCACCTCATCTGAGCGGTCATGCCCATAATCCATAAAGGGACCACCCAGCATTTTTGGATCTTTTACAGCGTCCATGTGTTGTTGAGGAGAATCTACATAGGAGTTCATAATTTCCATATGTCGCTTAACTATGTTCATGGCTGATGTACCTGGTGAAATTAAATGAGACCAAGCATACCATCGCATGAAAAGAGGCTCTATGACGATATTGGGTTTTAAGTAAAAAGACATAAATATTTAATAAAATATGATTTCAAATTATTTTTAAAGTTATTTTAATAAAAATACACAAAGATTTTATAAATAAGCATTTTTTATTGTCGAATTTTTTTTTAATATTGATAATAAATTTAATAAACTCAATTATTACTCAAATTTAATTTCATGATAAAGTTTATTTATAGATGTAACTCGGCACATATTTCATTTTAGTGGGAATGGGAATCTAAAAAACTTCTTTCTTCATTTGACAATGAACTTAAACCTGATACAATTATTTTATCCAATAATAAATCAACAGTTAACTGCGTTGGGATAATTTGTTTTTGAATAGTTGTTTCATTATTTTTAATTATTGAGGACTTTTTTGTATTCAAAGTAACAGGAGGAATCTTTAATAGTTTATCCTTATCCTTTTTTGTTAAAAAGGAATAATATGAATTCCATAATTTCAATCCTTTATACTTTTCGTGCAAAAAAAATTGAGAATCATCCTTTAATTGGAAAGCTAAAAAGAAAGGTTTCATTGTATCCCAATAAACACAAATAGCTTTTAACCTCTTTAAATACAGAAGACGCCATTCTATTAATTGATATTGTTTTGCGATTATTTTTAATTGGTCTTCGTTGTATTTTTGTATATCAATGCGTATCGTTTTTTTCCAATTAATATTAGATTTAGGCAATTCGCTCAATTCCCAAGTAAAATTCTGAATTACAACTGAGTATTTTTCATACTCTATGTATTCATTAATCTTATCAAGATAATATTCATCAACAATTACATCGTTTCTTGGCAATTTAATGTTAGTGCAATCCTCAATGATTTCTTTTTGAATCTCAGAATTTTTTTTTTCGTTTTCAAAATTTAAAATATCGCCGTCATAAAATTGATAAGCAAATGCAATAAATGTTGTAAATTCCTTATCTTTAGTTAAAGTGAACCAAACTTTGTAATAACCCACTTCACGTAGATGCACAAAAAAATCTATTGGTAAGCTAAATTTATGGCATATTTCAGCAATTTGATTATTGTTTATTTTTTTACCAGAATTACTGACTAATTTTACGCAATAACTATTTTCATTTCTAATCATCTAAGTTTCAGCTTTTAAATTAATAGCCAAGTGTAGCAAAGTTAAATAAATCATTTCATTTTATAAAATAAGCTTGAGATATAAAACATAATGATAAAAATTAAATTCTATTAAAAATTATATTTCGCGTAAAAGCTTAATAACAAAAAACGATTAATTGAAGTTAACTTCCCGACCGATAACGAAAATGATTTTTCTTGTTTTCAACACTAAACCCCACTCTAGCATAATTTAAATATAACTTAAATAGAATATATTATGGAATATTTAATATTTTTTTAAACTGTCCCCTATACTGTCCCTAAAAATAAAAAACCCTTGCAAATATTTGATTTACAAGGGTTTTGAATCTGTTTTGGTAGCCCGTACGGGAATCGAACCCGTGTTTCATCCGTGAAAGGGACGTGTCCTAACCCCTAGACGAACGGGCCAAATTATTAAATTTGGATTGCAAAATTAATGATTTTTTTTAAAAAGAACAAAATTATTTGGATTAATACCTGCTTTTATACAAATAACAGTGCCGTTTTGTCTTTTAACCTGCTATAGAATCTATCTTAAAAAAAAGAATATAAAATGTGGCCCATAAAAAAGTAAATGGTAATGCCGATGATATCGTTGAGCGTGGTAACAAATGGCCCAGTAGCCAGTGCAGGATTTATTTTAAAACGATTTAATGTTAGTGGTACAAAGGTGCCTAAAAACGAGGCGCAAAGAATAACAGTCATAAGAGCTAAACTAACGGTTGCTGCTAATTGCCAATCTTCAATTAAAAAGGCGTAGCTCAATATCAACCCCGAACAAATTAAGCCATTAATTAATCCCACACCCAATTCTTTTAATAATTTAGAACCAATATTATCGCCTAATAATGTATTATTTGCTAAACCTTGAACAATAATTGCACTGGTTTGAACCCCAACATTACCGCCCATTGCACCAATTAATGGAATAAAATAAGCCATTTCGGGATGTATTTTAATTTGATCTTCGTAAGAACCAATAATGCGCGAACCAATAATGCCTCCACACAATCCAACTAATAACCAAGGTATGCGAGCACGAGATAATCTCCAAAGTTTATCGTTTGAATCAACATCATCAGAGATACCACTCATGCGTTGAATATTTTCTTCAGAGTTTTCTTTAATCACATCCATCACGTCATCAATAGTAATTCTGCCAACTAATCTGCCCAACTGATCGACCACTGGTAAAACAACTAAATCAAATTTTTGCATAAACTCTGCCACATCTTCGGTTGAGGTGTTTGTTTTCACAAACTGAATATCGGGCTCATAAATCTCTTCAATTTTTGCAAGAGGATGAGAAATAATTAATTTTTTTAACGATAGCATCCCAATTAACCGTTCGTTAGTATCTAACACGTAAACAGCATACATGACATCTACATTATCGGTTTGTTTTCGAATTTCTTCAATGCAAGCATTAACTGTTTCGTGAGCATAAACACTTACTAATTCTTTGGCCATTAAAGAGCCTGCCGTGCCTTCTTCAAAATTAATAAGTTCAGCTATGTCGCTTGCCTGATCAATGTCTTCGATGTGAGATAAAACTTCTTCTTGAATTTTTTTAGGTAATTCTGAAATCACATCGGCAGCATCATCACTGTCCATGTTATCAATTTGTTCAGCAATTTCTTTCGAACTAAAAGTGGCTAAAAGCTCTTCACGTTTATCATCATCTAGCTCTAATAATACAATATGCGCAACATCATCGTCTAGTATTTCGTAAAGGTAAGCGGCTTGTTCTAAATTAAGTTGATTGATAATGATGGCAATATCTTGGGGATATAAGTCATGCAATTGTTTATGCAGAAAAGCAGTATTCTTTTCTTCAATAGCAAGTATTAAGCTATCCAAAATATTGGTTGTTAATTCGAACTGCATTTGATTTAAAGGCACAAAAATAAAGAATTAAACTTTAGTATTTACCTCTTATAATTCTTTAATGGCCCTTTTAATTCGAAACTTAATCGCTGGTGTAATCGGGTAATTTTGAATATGTTCTAAATGCAATCGCAATTCATTTTTTAGGTCGGGATATTTTTTGCAAATTTTTGAAGCAACAGTAATAGAATATGCCTTGCTGGCAATAGGATCAGCTTCTCTGGTTAATATCGAAAAACAGCATGCTACGAGATAAGCTTCATGCTTTTCTGGAATTTCAATTTCTTCTAATATCCTTAAAATATTTCGCGGCACAGAGGGATGATTATCTGTTTGCTGTAATTTAATTATTAATTTACCCAGGTAGGGTTTAATTAATTTGGGATGCGCAATCGCAACATAACTTAAAGGCCATGCTGCTCTTTGAACAAGTTTTACTTGACCGTTCAAAAATAAATTCATTAAAATTTTAAACTTAGTTTTATCTTCGGCAATGTAATCAACAACAGCCATAGTTAATGATTTGCTATGCTCTTCGCTTAATCGTTGTTTTATATCCATAGCTTAATTGAATCTCGCCAAATTAAAACAAAAACTCCTAAAACTGCAATAGCACAAGCAAAAACAGCATGAATGGTAATTTTTTCTTTGTAATAAAAATAATTAATGGGTAAAACAACAATAGGTAATAATGCAAAAATAGTTTGCGCTGTAGCAACCGACAAATGTTGAATGGCTAGTAACGACAATGAAACGCCCAATACCGGACCAAATAAGGTGCCTAAAAACATATAGGGCAAACCATTATTTTGATTTTTAAAAACAGGCATTGAATTGGCTTTCATTCGACCGCTAACAATTGCGATCAAGAATGCGGCGCCAAAGGCAAAGAGTAATCTAATCCACACCGCATGAAGAGTTGGTAACTTCTCTTCGTATGAATCCATTCCTAATTTTGATAAAACCAATCCTGTTCCTTGGCACAGCGCCCCTATAATTCCAAATAAAATCCCTTTTGTATCTCTTTCAAAGCCTGCTTTTTCTGAAGCCTTTTTATCTTTTTTGGATAGTGTTAACCAAATTACTCCTCCTATAGTTATTAAAATTCCAAAAACTCCTATCAAATTCATGGTTTGATCTAAAATTAAATATCCTGCAAGTAAAGCTGCTCCCGGAGCAATGGTGGTATATAAACTTCCTAGTTTTGGACCTAATATTTTAAAAGAAGAAAAACTAAAATAATCGCCAATTGTAAAACCAACGATGCCTGACAATCCTAAAAATAAATAGTGGTTAAATTGAGGGATTGAGAATAAACCACGGATAGAAATTGGATAAAAACAAATAATTAAAATTGAAATAACTAACCAGCCTAAAAATAAACGATACTGATTTAACGCAGCTGTTCCAAAACGTTTAGAGGCTTCTGTAAAAGGAAAAATGCCAATACTCCAACAAATCGTAGTTAAAACTGCAATAAATTCTCCAAACATAATTTAAGACTTGTAATTACGTTCGCCAAATATGCTGCTACCAATGCGAATCATATTACTTCCACACGAAATAGCTAATTGATAATCGCTACTCATACCGAAACTTAAGATATTAAGCGGTAATTGAATAGAGACCATTGATTCGTGAAATTTTTTTAGAGATAAAAATTCTTTTTTTATTTGTTCATTATCCTCTGTGTTGCTTGCCATGGCCATAAACCCAACAACACTAATATTTTTAAGATTTAAATAAGAGTTAGACTGCAATAGTTCTTGACATTCATCAAAAGATAATCCAAATTTTGAGTCTTCTTGCGCGATATATATTTGCAGCAAACAATTTATAATTCGATTATTTTTTTGAGCCTGTTTATTTATTTCTTCGAGTAACTTTAAACTATCTACACCATGAATAAGATTAACAAAAGGTGCAATGAATTTTACTTTATTTGTTTGTAAATGCCCTATAAAATGCCAGCGAATATCTTTTGGAAGCTCATGGTGTTTATCTACTAACTCCTGTACATAGTTTTCGCCAAAATCAATTTGACCAGCTAAATAAGCTTGATTAATTAATTCATTGGGTTTAGTTTTTGATACGGCCACCAATGTAACGTGTGAGGGTAGTTCGGATTTTATTTTTATTATATTATTATAAACAGACATGTAAAAAACTTTATATTTAAACTCAATTAATTATAATTAAATATATAAAATCACAATTTATAGCTAAAAATTAATTTAATGACCTTTATTTTGTATTGATCTCTTAACTAAAACTATAATTTTATATTACAAAACTATGCATTATTTATATCATTCTGTTTTCGGAAAGTAAAAAAAATACAATTTAAATTTTGATTAGCATCAAAAATATAAAATTGTTTTTATGTTTTTTCTATGATGAAGCACCACATAAATCTCGATATTTCATAACAACAAATAAATAAGTATCGATTTAATCTTTGATAATTATTTAAATTAAAATATATTAATATTAAAAATACTTTAAAATAAAAACTTAGTTAATGCCCTTATTTTTATGTTAAATATTTAAATATTAATAATCAATTAATATTTAGTTTATTCTTTAAGTTTGTTTTCTTTATTTCAAATTGGTAATTTCACTTCTTTAAATCTTTTAATAAAATCATGTTACAAAGTCCATTACACGAAAATCATTTGTTGCGTTATTCGGTTGTTATTGAGGATAAGCCAATGCTTAAACATGAGAAAACAGCAGTAATAAGTTTTTTCGATGAAAATAATAAGCGGGTTAGTGTAATTAAATATTCGGTAGTTAATAAAGAAGAAGTTTATGATTTAATAGAAAAAGGGCAAGACATTAACTTAAATAATTCGTACATAAAAGATTTTTCTATTAATGAATATAGGGTAAATAAAGGATTAGATGATCATGTGATAATTAAATTAAAAAATTTTTCAGCTAAAAAAGCTTTTTTTGATTGTGAAATTTCTACCGATTTTAGTTACACTGAATTTGAAGGAGAAAAAATAGTTTTTGAGTCTGCTATTTTTGGTAATGGATATAATAATTTTTTAAGCGCTGATTTTGGTAACGGCGATGTTAATTTTAAGAAATCAAAATTTGGAAGTGGGAGCACAACTTTTCAATCTGTAAAATTTGGTGAAGGAAATATTAGTTTTAATAATACCAATTTTGGAACCGGTAACTTAAGTTTCGTTGATGTTGATTTTGGTAAAGGTGATGTCGATTTTAAATCGACTTATTTTGGTGATGGAAATGTGGATTTTAAATTTGCTCGTTTTTCGGCTGGTGATATTTCGTTTGAACGAGCTAGTTTTGGAAAAGGGAAGATTGATTTTAAAAATGCAGATTTTGGCGGAGGTAAAATAGATTTTAGAAGAGTTGATTTTAATGATGGAGATGTATTATTTGATGGTGTTGATTTTGGTGATGGTAAGGTAACCTTTAGAAGTGCTAAATTTGGTCAAGGTCATAAATCTTTCGAACAATCAGATTTTGCTGATGGCGAAGTGCAATTTGATTTAGTAGATTTTGGAAGCGGAACGGTAAGCTTTAATCATTCGAAGGTTTTTGAAATTTCTTTTAAAAGCTGTCCCTTAAATTGTTTTATGGATTTACGGTTTAATAAATGCGAATTGCTTGATTTAAGTAATACCATAGTTCGAGATATTTTGGACATTATTCCTGAAACAGAAAAGGTTAAAATCAAAGAAATGAATTTAGTGGGAATGAGAATTTTGGGACGAATTTTTATCGATTGGAGAGCTAACCAGGTATTTGATTTGATATACAATCAAAAAAACACATCTTTATTTCAAAAAGCAGAACAATTTAGAATTTTAAAAGAGAATTTTAGAAATAATGGCCAATACGAAGATGAAGATAATTCCTATGTAGAATTTAAAAGGTGCGAGGCTAAGGCTAATTTGAATAAAGATTCAAACAATAAATTAAAAAGAATTTTTATAAAATATCCAACCTACTATTTTCAACAGTATATTTTTGATTTTGTTGGACGTTATGCTACTAATTCAACACGTGTTTTAGCCAACATGGTTGTTACCTTTTTTAGTTTTAGTGTCGTTTATTTTGTTTTTAGTGAATGGTTTAATGACATTGGTCATGTTGTTGCTGGAGGTTCAGAAACAATCGCATTAAATGATCATAGTATTAATATATTTGAATCTTTCGGTAACAGTTTATATTACAGTGGGATTACTTTTTTTACAATTGGATATGGTGATTATTTTGCTTGGGGCATATTAAAACCCATAGCAGTTTTTGAGGGCTTTTCGGGTGTTTTTTTAATGAGTTATTTTACGGTGGCATTTGTTAGAAAAATATTACGCTAGCTCTCTTAATTGTTTCAATTAATTATTGCTATTAATACTAATAAAGCTTAATTTTATAAATTAAAAATTAATTATTATTATGAAAAAAGTACTATTAGCCCTATTATTTGCAATTGTTTCTATAATTATAGCATATCTTTCTTTACAAAATACTGATATTGCAATCCCTTTTCTTCATCCAACAGCAAAATATGCGTTATGGGCTTTTCTTATAGGGGCTCTTGTAACAATTTCTCTTCCATTAGGAGCCATTGCTGGTTTAGTTTTTAAACCAAATGCAAAAATCACAGCTATTTTTACTGCTTTTGGTGCGGGTGCATTATTAGCTGCTTTGAGTGTAGAATTAATTGCTCCAACTGTTGAAGAAATAATTGGTCACAGCAATAGCCCTACGGGTATGGCACATGATAAAATGCATGCCATTACAACAATGGGCGCACTTATTATTGGTTGTATTGCCGGTGGGTTTTTATTTTATACGCTCGATGAATTAATTAATAGTAAAGGTGGGTTTTTAAGAAAAGTGGGTTCAACCATATCTCATATCATAATTAATAAAAAGGATTCATCTGTTATCGACGAAAAACAAATTGACCTTGCTCAAAAACAAGGTGCAGAAACGCATGGAGGCGCGCCAATGGCGATATGGTTAGGTTTGCTTATTGATGGAATTCCAGAAAGTTTTGTTATTGGCGCAGGTTTTTTAGCATTATTAGCTGCTAAATTAGCTATACCCGGAACTGATCCCTCTTTTACCGAAGTTCTTCCTTATACTTTAATTGCAGGGTTGTTTCTTTCTAATTTTCCTGAGGCTTTGTCAGCAAGTATGGGTATGAAAAAATCAGGAATGAGTACTTCAAAAATATTACTTATGTGGATGTCTTTAGTCCTGATTATTGCAATTGGGGCTTTGATAGGTTATTATATTGGGTCTTCTATTCCTCATGTAATTGAAATTGGTATTGAAGGTTTAGCTGCTGGTGCAATGTTAACTATGATAGCACAAACAATGATACCCGAAGCTGTTCATTTAGGTGGAGCCAGAGTTGTTGGTTTAAGCACACTTATTGGCTATTTAAGTGCTGTTGCTTTTAAGCTTTTAGAGTAATCTTTTTATTATTTTATAAACTAAATTTTTATGAAAGTAAAGTTTAAATTTATTTATATAATATTTTTTATTTATTTATTTAATTCCTTTTTTTTGGTCAAAATAAATTAACCTTAGATCAATGCATTAATTTAGCATTCAATAATAACGAACAATTAAAGATTGCTAATATTGAATCTAAATATTATAAAGAATCAAAAAAAGCATCTTACGAAATTCCTAAAACAACATTTATTTATACGCAGGGACAATTTAATAGTATCTATAATTTAGATAATAACATTACTGTTTCTCAAACAATTCCTTTTCCTACTTTGTTAATGGCCCACTCAAAATTAGCAAAATCTTATATTACAGGGGCTGAAATAAAAATCAGTTCCGTTAAAGCAGACATAGGGCTTCAAATCAAAGATTTATATTATAATTTGCAACATTCTCTTCAGGAAATAATTTTATTTCAAAAAGAAGATAGTATTTATGATTTATTTTTAAAACTTGAAGATTCGAGAAATGAGTTATCTAAAAAAAGTACGCTAGAAAAATCAACAACAATTTCAGAATCTTATCTAATTAAAAGTTTAATCTCTAATGCACAAATGCAGATAAATACTTTTAAAATTAAATTAAAAACAATGATGCGCACAAAAGAATTGCCAGATATTTATATTTTATCAGACGATTCGAGATTGCTTAAACTAGATACAAACTTGTTTATTTCTTCAAGTCATCCATTTCTTCTTGATTTAAAAGAGCAAATTAATTTATGTGTTCAAAAGAAAAATGTTGAGGTTCAAAAATGGTTTCCGGATATTATGTTTAGTTATTTTAATCAAAGTATTTATGGACCAGCTAATATTTATGGAACAGACTATTTTTTAACTAGAGCTAATCGCCTACAGGGATTTCAATTTGGATTAAACATACCTTTGTTTTTTAAACCACATATTTCAAAAGTTAAAGCAGCCGGCTTATCAATAGAGGTTGCTACTGAAGAGTATCATAAAAATTTAAAAGATATGGAAGGGAATTATAAAGTTTTAGTTAATGAATATTTAATGACAAATAAAAATCTTGATTATTATTCAAAAAACATACTTAAAAATGCCAGAGAAATGTCTTTTCAATCATTAGAAGCATATAATAATAAAGAAATCAATTATATCGAATACCTTTCAATCATATCTAAGTCATTTGAAATAGAAAGGAACTACTTAAATTTGATTTTAGAAAATAATCAGTCCGTTTTAAAATTAGAATATTTATTGAATAAATAAATTTTAAACCAATTTATTTAAATCCCAATTTTCTAAGTAATCAGCTACACGCCTTAAGAAGCTTCCTCCTAATGAGCCATCTACAACTCGGTGATCGTAGCTCAATGAAAGATACATGAATTGACGAACTCCAATGGTATCTCCTTGAGGAGTTTCAATAACTGCCGGTTTCTTTTTTATACTTCCTACAGCTAAAATTGCAACTTGTGGTTGCAAAATAATAGGAGTTCCCATTAAATTTCCAAAACTACCAACGTTGGTAAGTGTAAATGTGCCTCCTTGAATTTCGTCGGGGAGTAGCTTATTTTTCCTTGCTCTATTAGCTAAATCATTTACTGATTTTGTAATGCCTAATAAATTTTTTTGATCTGCATTCTTAATCACCGGAACAATCAAATTTCCGCTAGGCAAAGCAGCAGCCATGCCTATATTTATATTTTTACGAATAATAATTTTAGTTCCACTATTATCAACGGAAACATTTATCATAGGAAAATCTTTTATAGCTTTTGCTACAGCTTCTATAAAAATCGGGGTAAAGGTTAATTTCTCTCCATCCCGTTTTTCGAATTCCTTTTTAGCTTTATCTCTCCAAAGTACCAGGTTTGTTACATCAGCTTCTACATATGAGGTAACGTGAGGCGCCACATGTTTACTCATTACCATATTTTCGGCAATAATTTTTCGCATCCGGTCCATTTCTATCACTTCATCTTCTGCTCCAACAGAAACAGCAGGGCGATTTATAGTAAAGTTATTTTGGTTTGAAGTTAATGTTGAGTTGGTATTATTTTCAGATTTTGTTGTAACGGAAGATGGTTTATTTCGATTGGGTAAATAATTTAAAATATCGGCTTTTGTTACTCTACCATCTTGACCAGAACCCATAATCGCGTCTAATTCGGTAATTGGGATCCCTTCTTCTTTAGCTATACTTTTTACTAAGGGAGAATAAAACTTATCAGAATTTTTATAATTGTTTTGTGTTTTTTCAGCATTTATAGAATTGGATGTATTTATTTCAGAAGTTACAGCTGGTTTCGCTGAATTATCAATATTAGTAGGAGGAACTATAGGATGAAGGACAGATTTTTCATCATTACTAATAACTCCAATTACAGAGCCTACTTGAACAACATCCCCTTCTTTAAATAAACATTTAATTAAAATCCCTTCAAATGGGGATGGTATTTCGCTATCTACTTTATCTGTGGCAATTTCTAAAACGGTTTCATCTAGTTTAATGCTATCGCCTTCCTTTTTAGTCCATTTAATAATTGTAGCTTCTGCAACACTTTCGCCCATTTTGGGCATAATCAAATCAAAATTAGCCATTGTATTTTTTTAAACAATTACAAAAATAGGTTTCTAAATAAGAAAAGCCAATTTTTTATTTCATTATTTTTAATTATTAAGCTGTAATTTAAGTCTTTTTTTTGTTTTCAAACACTTAAAAATCGAGATAAAACAAATACTTTTTTCTAATTTTTTTAAATGTTTCAATGTCGTTTTGCCAACTTTTACGAATTTCTTCCTCTGTTACATTGTTTTTTATTTGTTCTTTTAATTCTGAATTTCCTGCATGATAATTAAAATTTTCGTTAAAAAAATCAAATTTATTTAAGTCTAAATACAGTTTTTTTATCCATATTAAATTTAATTTCATAGGGTGTGAGGTGATGTATGTGTCTTTTCTTAAATCTAATCCAAAACAAATTTGATTTAAGTATTTAGGTTCTTGCGAAATTATACTGGCTTTAGGGCTAAAGCTAAACAGACTATCACTATATTTTGGATGACCTACAACTTGAAATGGGAAAGCGGTTCCTCGTCCAAGACTAATAATTGTTCCTTCGAAAAGACCTAAACTTGGATAGAGAATTACTGCAAGAGAATTAGGGATGTTAGGCGATGGTTTTATCGGAAGTTCATAACTAGCAGAGCGATCGTAATTTATTAAATTAACAATACTCAAATTGCATTTTACTTGATTTTTTAACCATCCTTCAGAATTTGCCATTTGCGCATATTCGCCACAAGTCATGCCATAAACAATTGGTACATTATGTATACCCAAAAAACTTTTAAAATTATTTTCTAAAACTGGCCCATCAATATAAAATCCGTTTGGGTTAGGTCTGTCTAAAACAATAAATTCTTTATTATTTTCGGCACAAGCTTCCATGGCATAACACATAGTCGAGATATAGGTATAAAACCTTACTCCAACATCTTGAATGTCATAAATTAATACATCAATATTTTTCAATTGTTTTTTTGTTGGCTTTTTATTTGAACCATAAAGAGATATAATTGGTAAGCCTGTTTTAGAATCAATGTTGCTTTTAACTTTTTCTCCCGCTTCGGAATTACTTCTAAATCCGTGCTCTGGGCCAAATATTACTTTTACATTTACATGAAGTTTGATTAAAGTATCTACTATGCTAATATTTCCAATAACTCCGGTAATGTTTGTAATAATGCCAACCCGTTTGTTTTTTAATTTTGGGATGTATTTATCAAATTGCTGCGCACCAATAATTACAGATGTTATTGGCTTTATTTTTATATTTGAATTTTGAGAAAAAATAAATTGAGTTAAAAAGATTAAAGCACCAGCTAAGTAAATCGATATGGTATTAGTATTTTTGTGTTTAATTAATTTCATATTTTGAATATAGAAAAATTTATAGCAAATAGAATTTCTCATTCTGATCAAAACAAAGGTAACATCTCAAAGCCAATTGTAAAAATAGGAATTATTGGAATTACAATTGGCATGTCGGTTATGTTATTAACCGTTAGTATTGTTTTGGGCTTTAAAAAAGAAATCATTTCTAAAATTACTGGTTTAACTACACATATAGTAATTACTAATTTAAATATAAATTCTAGCAACGAACCTGAACCAATTAGTATAAATACCAATAGTTTAATTGCTTTAAAAAAAATGATTGGGGTTAAGCACCTGCAGGTTACAGCATATAAAAATGGCATTTTAAAAACCAATACCGAAAATGAAGGTGTTATTTTAAAAGGAGTAGGAGCCGAATATGATTTTACATTTTTAAAATCTCATTTGATTATGGGTAAAATCCCTAATTTTTCTTCGGTCGATGTGAGTAAAGAGGTTTTAATAAGCAAAGCTTTAGCAGATAAGTTGAATTTAAAGTTGAATGAAAAAATGCTGGTTTATTTTATTTCTCAACATCAACTATATGATAGTGTTTTAAATGATTCTATTACTAAATTCGAACAACGTTCACGTAAACTCAGTATTTGCGGCATTTTTAAAACTAATTTCGCCGATTTTGATGATAAATTATCTTTAGTTGATATTCGTCAAATACAACGGATTAATTATTGGCAAGATAATCAGGTAGGTAGTTATGAAATTACTTTAAATAATTTCGAAAATCTAAATGATATGGCAGAAAAAATAACGGAGGTTTGTGGTTATAATTTTAAAGTGCTTACAGTTAAAGAATTATATTCTAATATTTTTATTTGGTTAGATAAACTAGATATTAATGGAGTTATTATAGTGGTATTGATGATTTTAGTTGCTACTATAAATATGATAACAGCTTTACTAATTTTGATTTTAGAAAGAACCGCCATGGTCGGCTTAATAAAGTCTTTTGGAATGAGTAACGTAAGCGTAAGAAAAATATTTTTATGGATTAGCTTTAAATTAATTGGGAAAGGACTACTTTGGGGTAATTTAATTGGTTTAGCTTTTTGCCTTATTCAAAAAGAATTTCAATTTGTAAAATTAAATAGCGACACTTATTATGTAGATTTTGTAGCCATTAATATTAACTGGCTTTATGTATTATATTTAAATCTGGGTACATTTTTTATTTGTTCAATCATGTTATTATTACCTACATTAATTATTACAAAATTAACCCCAATTAAAACGTTAAAATTTGATTAACTAATTTAAATTAATACCCAAAATTCTTTAATCGAGTATCATTGCTTCTCCAGTCTTTATCTACTTTTACAAACAGCTCTAAATATATTTGTTTTTTAAAAAAAACTTCCATGTCTTTTCTAGATTGAATTCCAACCCGCTTAAGTGCAGTGCCTTTGTCGCCAATTATAATTCCTTTTTGGCTATCCCGTTCAACTAAGATGTCTACTTGAATTTTAATTATTTTTTCTTCATCTGAAAACGAATTTACTACTACTTCAACGCTATATGGAATTTCTTTTTTATAATTTAATAATATTTTTTCGCGAACAATTTCACTTACAAAAAAACGTTCAGATTTATCTGTAAATTCTTCTTTACTATAAAAAGCATTACCCTTGGGAAGTAACTCAATAATTCGACCCATTATTTTATCGATATTAAATTTTTCGAGTGCTGATATAGCCATCATTTCAGCATTTGGTAATTTTTCACGCCATAAAATGAGTTTTTCTTCGAGCTGAGCTTGAGTAGCAATATCTATTTTATTAATGAGTAATAAAATAGGAGTTTTAGTTTTTTGAAGTTTATTTAAATAAGAATCTTCTAATTGTATGTCTTCAAAAACATCTGTAATTAGTAAAAAAACGTCGGCATCAGTAAATGCATTAATTACAAAATGCATCATTTTTTCTTGTAATTTATAAACTGGTTTTATTATACCAGGCGTATCACTAAATACAATTTGATAATTTTTGTCGCTAACAATACCCATAATTCTGTGACGAGTAGTTTGAGCTTTTGAGGTTATAATACTCAATCGCTCGCCTACCAATGCATTCATGAGAGTTGATTTGCCTACATTAGGGCAACCAATAATATTTACAAAACCAGCTTTGTGCTCTTTATCCATCCTACTAATATTAATTTGTTTTACAAAGAAACTAATTATATATTTGCACTCCAATTTAAAGCAACATATTTATTAAAAGATATAGTGCGGGATAGAGCAGGGGTAGCTCGTTGGGCTCATAACCCAAAGGTCGTTGGTTCGAATCCATCTCCCGCTACCAA
>Ga0114977_10000363_pt1 | contig 30827 bp, 21 predicted proteins | sample S_130805_MF_Meta_FD_87026 | JGI IMG/M metagenome (GOLD analysis project Ga0114977, IMG submission 87026) | Freshwater microbial communities from Lake Simoncouche, Canada to study carbon cycling - S_130805_MF_MetaG | ecosystem: Environmental > Aquatic > Freshwater > Lake | place: Lake...
AGCCGCGCAGCCAGTCTGGCCAGCTGCGACTGACTGGGTCGTAGCCGGTCTTGAGCGCATTATTCTCGTCGGTCTGCCAGTTCGTGGCGCCGAGGCAGCCATTGATCCAGTCGGCCTGATGGATGATGCAGTGAAGGCGAGGCAGTTTAGTCCACTCGAGGGCGCGGGCGGCGGGCGAGGTCGCGCCGTGTGCGGCGCTTTCGCGTGGGGCGAGTGCCTTGATCTTCGCCGCCAGTTCGCCCGTATCGGCGTCATCGTACATGCGGGCGGCGGCAAGGGGTCGGTTATGGTTGTCGACCGGTAGGATTGTGCCGGAAGTCGCGTCGACCGCGATAGCGCGGGCGCCGGCTAGGTCGAGCTTTTGGCTGAGTTCGTCGAGGGCCGTGCGGCAGCCGTTCCACCAATCTTCGGGGGATTGCTCACGACGGGCTCCCGTGGCCTTCGTCGGCGGAAGTGTTGCCGAGCCTAGCGCAAGGATCTTCCCGGAGGCATCGACGGCCACGGCTCGCACGCCGGAGGTACCGAGGTCGAGTCCGATGACGAATCCGTGCATGGTGACTTATTGAGGGTCGGGAGAGGGCTGGGCAAGAAGCGATGGCGGATGACAGAGGGCAGATGGATGATGGAGGATAAACGGATTAGGGTGAAGGAGCCCGAGGTTAGGCCGCATCCGTCCCGTATCGTCTATCCTTCATCACTTATCCGTCTTTGGCGCCAGCTCATCCCAGCTCTTGAGGCCGCAGGTCTTCAGGTAAGGTTCGGCGGCGGCTTTCCATTCAGCAGTGCCGGCGGACTTGAAAAGGAACCAGATTGGGCGTTTCTCGTTAGGCTCCGAGATCGTGCCCGGCTTATTGCTCCAGAGACCGAAGCGCAGGCCGTTTTCCAGGGAGTGGTCGACGTGCCGATGATAGTGGAAGGCGTCGACGGCATCGCCGAGGCGCACGACCTTTTCCCACGCATAGGCGTAGGCCGCGGCCTGTTCGGCTAAGGCGTCGGGGCGCTGGGTAACGTCAAAGCCTTGTTCCGTGAAGCTCAGGCGGCGCGGTTTGCCAGCGTAGAGCATTTCGGGCGTCGCCAGTTTCTTGGTCAACACCTCGAGGTTCTTGAACGTCACCTTCGGGGTATTGTCTTTAAAGAACACTTTATCGAGCCAAGTGCGTGGGTCGCGTAGATTGGAAGGGTACGGGTGGAAGGCCAGGTTCCAGTCAAAGTCGCCGCGTTCGCGGGCACGCTTCGCGAACAGCTCGAGCAGGGTGCGGCCCGGGCAGGCTTGGAGCGGGTCCCGATGATTCTTGGCTGTCCAGTTGTGCTCCAACGAGAGATAGATGCGCGCGTTGGCCGAATGCTGACGCAGGGATTCCCAGGCGAGGCGGACCTGATCTTCGTATTGCAGGGCGACTTCCTCGACCGTGGATGGTCCCATCTGATGCCACTCGTGGTGGGAGTTGACTTCGTTGCTGACGATCCAGCCCCAGGCGCGTCCATGCTTGGCATCGGCCGAAGACCAGCGTCGGGCGATGAACTCGGTGAGCGCCTTATAGCAAGCGCGGCCTTCCGGTGTGACCGTGTCGGAGGCCATCGTTATGCCTTTGACCGGGTCGGCCTTCGGGTGGATGGTCAGTTTCCGGACGCGTTCGTCGGGCGAGCGCACGGTGGTGATGATGAGTGTGACTAAGACGCCTTTGTCGCTCAGGGGTTTAATCTGTCGATCCATCGCCTCGACGCTCTTCTGGTTGATCGCGAACGTGAAGCCATCGGCCGAGGTGGTGGGCTGGCCTGGTTTAGCTTCATTCTCTGGGGCCAGCAGCGCGTTGAGCCTGATGTTGAGGGTGGCGTGATGAATGCCTAGTTCAAGGGCGTCGGGAATCATCTGGACCTGAATACCCTTGGGGCTGTTCGTGGTCGGGTAGGGCGTCGCATCCGGAGTCGCACCCGCGGTCACGGAAAGGCAGAGGCAGGCGAGAAGCAGTGGGCGCATGCTGGGGAGACAGGTTGGCGTAAGGAAGGTTTCAATCGTAATAGGCTGCCGATTTACCCATGAGGGTTGCCGATTGACGGATACGGACTCGCCTTCATTAATCCTCATAACCCCATGCGCATCCTGGCACTTCTTCTCTGTCTGGTCGGCGGTCTCGTGTCCGCCGCTCCCGCCAAGCAGCCCAACATCGTCTTCATCTTCTCTGATGACCACGCCTATCAGGCTATCAGCGCCTACGGTGACGCGCGCAAGCTGAACCAGACCCCGAACATCGACCGCCTCGCCAAGGAAGGTATGCGTTTCGATCGCGCCTTGGTCACCAATTCCATCTGCGGTCCGAGCCGTGCGGTAATCCTTACCGGCAAGTATTCGCACATGAACGGGTTCTTGAATAACACGAACTCTGTCTTCGACGGCGCGCAGGTCACCTTCCCGAAGCTCTTCCAGAAGGCGGGCTATCAGACCGCGATTATCGGCAAGTGGCACCTCATCAGCGATCCGACCGGGTTCGATTTCTGGCAGGTCCTGCCTGGCCAAGGCGTGTATTACAACCCGCCGATGATGAATGCGCAGGGGACGGTGAAGACCCAGGGATATGTCACGGAGATTATTACCGACCTTTCCCTTGATTGGCTCAGCAAGCGTGACAAGTCGAAGCCCTTCTTACTCATGTGTCAGCACAAGGCTCCGCATCGCGAATGGGAGCCCAATATCAAGGATCTCGATTTCGATAAGGATCGTGTCTACCCCGAGCCGCCTTCGCTGTTCGACGATTACGCCAACCGCGCCAAGGCGGTCGGGGAGAATGACATGACGCTGGAGAAGACCATCACACTCAAGGACATGAAACTCGTGCGTCCGCCGCAGCTCGACGCCGAGCAGGCCGGTGTCTGGGATGCCTATTATGAGCCGCGCAACGCCGCCTACCGTAAGGCCGGGCTTTCGGGTAAGGACCTCGTCCGCTGGCGCTATCAGCGCTACATGCACGACTACCTCGCCACCGTGAAGTCCGTCGACGATAACGTCGGCCGTGTGCTCAAGTATCTCGAGGAGCAAGGTCTGGCCGAGAATACTATCGTCATCTACTCCGCCGACCAAGGTTTCTATCTCGGCGAGCATGGCTGGTTTGATAAGCGCTGGATCTTCGAGGAATCCGTCCGCACTCCGCTACTCGTCCGCTGGCCTGGAGTGACCAAGCCTGGTTCCGTCAGCAAGGCGCTCGTCTCGAATGTCGACTACGCCCAGACCTTCCTCGCCATGGCCGGCCTGCCTTCGCCCGCTGAGATGCAGGGCCGCAGTCTGACGCCGATTCTTGCGGGCGAGACCCCGGCGGACTGGCGCAAGGAGTTCTATTACCACTACTACGAGTATCCGCAGCCGCACCATGTCGCGCCGCACTACGGCATCATCACGGATCGTTATAAGCTCGTGCGCTACTACGGTAATGGCGAGACCACGACCGATTTATTCGACAACGAGAAAGACCCATTGGAACTACGTAGCTATTTCGGGCAGCCTGGCTACGAGGGCGTGCAGGCCGACCTTGAGACGCGCCTCGCCAAGCTGCGCTCTGATCTGAAGGTGCCCGCCGTCGACGACGAGTATGCGACCGGCGAGAAGAAGCGTCCTGGTATGAACCAGGGCGGCGGGAAGAACGCGGGCAAGAAGGGCAAGGCGGCGCCGAAGGCCCCCGAAGCCAAGTGAGGCTTACTCCCCGACCTTCTTAGCGGCCTGCTTGCCCTTCGCCTTGCCCGCCTTATCGGCGACAGGGTCGAAGTCTGGGTTGGGCGTGGGCAGTTGGGCGTCGACCGACTTCAGCCATGCATCAAGGCGAGTACGTAGTGCCTTGGCCTGCTCGGGTTGGGTCCCCGCGAGATCCTGGCTCTCGCTGATGTCTTTACCGAGGTCGTAAAGTTCGTCGCGGCCGTCTTCGTAGAAGTGCACCAGGCGGAAGTCGCCGCTGCGGATGGCGCTGTAGGGCGTGGCACCTCCCGGGTGGTAGTGAGGGTAGTGCCAGAAGATCGCATCACGATCGGGCTTTGCGCCTGACTTCAGAAGTGGAGCAAGGCTGATGCCGTCGACCAGCGATTGGAGCGGCTTCACGCCGGTCATCTCTAAGATTGTCGGGTAAAGGTCGGCCGTGATGGCTGGAGAGGCTTCGACCAGGCTGGCCTTGGTCACCCCGGGCCAGAAGACGATGAGCGGTACACGCACGCCGCCTTCATAGGCCGAGCCCTTGCCGGCGCGGAGCGGGGAATTATCGGTCACCGGAAGCAGACCGCCGTTATCGCTGGTGAAGACGATGATGGTGTTTTCTTCAAGCTTCAGCTTCTTCAATGCAGAGCGGATGCAGCCAAGCGAGTCGTCGACGCTTTCGACTAACGCTGCGTAGGTAGGGTTTTTTTGCTTAAGGTCAGGCAACTTGGTGGCCTTGGCCTGATATTTCGCAACCACCTCGGGCTTGCCGGCGATGGGTGTGTGGACGGCGTAGTGGGGTAGGTAGAGGAAGAACGGCTTATCCTTGTTCATTTCGATGAACTTCACCGCCTCGTTGGCTTCGCGGTCGGTGAGGAACTCGCCCTTCGGCCCATCGGTTAAGGTGGGGATCTTGTAAGGGGAGACGTAGCTGGGCGGCTGACCGCGGGCGTAGCCGCCGATGTTCACGTCGAAGCCATGTTTGTCCGGATAGTAGGCTTCATCGCCTTCCTTGAGTCCTGGGGTCAGGTGCCATTTCCCGATGCTGGCGGTCGCATAGCCGGCGGCCTTAAGTTGTTCGGCAAGCGTGATTTCCTCGAACGGCAGAAACTTCTGCCAATCGGGAATCTTCAGTTTAGCCTGCGGACGTTCGTGACCGGTGATCCAGTCCGTGAGATGGAGGCGAGCTGGGTATTTACCGGTGAGGAGTGCCGCGCGGGTGGGGGAGCAGACCGTGCAGGCGGAGTAGCCATTCGAGAAGCGGACGCCATCCTTGGCAAGTTGGTCGACGTTGGGGGTTTCGTAGAAGCGGCTGCCGTAGCAGGACAGGTCAGTCTGTCCCATGTCGTCGACCAGAATGACGATGACGTTCGGGTGGCGGACGGGGGGCTTTTCGGCGGCGACAGGGCTCAGCGGTAAGGCGAGGGTTAAGCAGGCCGAAAGGATGCGCATGAACCGAGGAATCATGCTGGAAATAGGGTAATCCCCCTCGGTTTTTGCAATAACAACCCGCTGGACATCTTGTGGGGTATTGTCACTATTTTCTTATGTCTCCCCGCCAACTCAAGGTTGCTGCATGCCTCTTCGCTCTGGCTGTCGCCGGAGCGGTCTTCTTCCTGCCAACTGGCGGGAATTACGTCGAGTACTCCGCCGTCGATGTCGCACCGGCCGCACGCCCCGCTGCCGTTCCGCCGAAAGCGTCCGTCGTCTTGCCTCTGGTCGCGCCCGCCGCGCCGGCTGCACAGGTTACGAGCTCTGCCGAACCTGCCAAGCAAGGCCCGATCTCGCTGGGTGGTGTCACCGAAGCGATGACGGCGACTAAGCCGGTCGCTTCGAACCAGTCGCCCTCTGCGTCGAATAACGGTTCAGCTCCGGGTGTCGCGTCAGCTGGCGCAGTTTCGCCAGTTTATCGCCCCGCCTTCCTCGCTAATATCGCCGAGCGCGAAGAGGCAGCAGATCTCGCAGGTATTCCGCGGGATGATTTCGTGAAGGCCTGTGATCGTGATCATGACCTGTATGTGGCGGGATCGGGATATCGTCCGTTTTACATGTGCCATGGCTTGAAGGCACCGATCGGGCCCGACGTCACGGCGGTGACGACGACTCCGACCTACCCTACGACCGACACATTCATCTTGCACAGTCGTCCCACCGCAACGCGAAAGATATACCTAGACTTCACTGGCCATACCACGACTGGAACCCAATGGAATCTGCCACCGCCTTTGGGCTTCGGGAAGACCACTTTTACGACCCCTCCATTCTCGCTTGATGCCGATACGACGAAGTTCAGCGCTGCAGAGCACGCTGCTATTCAGTACATCTGGCGAAGTATCGCCGAGGACTTCGCTCAGTTTAATGTCGACGTGACGACTGAAGATCCGGGTCTAGATGGCCTTAGGCGTGCGAGCACTGGCGATGTGAATTATGGTATGCGCGTCGTCTTTGGTCCCGACCAGAACGCCACTGCCTCGGGTGGCACAGGTTATATAGGCTCCTTCAGCGGCATCCGCACTGCTGCCGAGTCTGACGTCCCTTGCTTCGTCTACGCTGGGACGGGAGCCGGCTCCAAATTCATGGCAGAGGCTGGCGCCCATGAGGCTGGACATACGGTTGGTCTTTTCCATGACGGCGTGTCCGCCGTCGGTACGACGCCCAAAGTTGAGTATTTCCCCGGGCATGGTACCGGTGCCACCTCCTGGGCTCCTATCATGGGAAACAGCTACTCCAAGGACGTGACCCAGTGGTCTAAGGGCGAGTACACCAACGCTAATAACACCCAAGATGATGTTACCGTGATCGGCACCTACCTTAACCCGATCGCTGATGACCATCCCGGTACGATGGCAACGGCCACGGTTGTCACCGGCACCACGATCACCGGAGGCGGCTTGATCAATAACGCCAACGACGTCGACATGTTCAAGATCAACGCTGGTCGCGGCAAGTTGGTCATCACCCCTAAGGGCGTCCTGGTTTCCCCTAATCTTCGTTTACAAGTCAAGGTGCTGAAGTCCGACGGCACCGTGTTGGGTACGTATGATGCTACGGGCACTAAGGGTAAGATGGCGCCTGACCCGATCACGTATACTGTCACGGAAGACGGCACATACTTTATTCAGCTGGACGGCATCGCCAGCGGCACCGGTGTCACCGACGGCTACTCCGATTATGGCTCTGTCGGTATCTACGGTCTCACGGCCTCCTGGTTTGAGCCGGGTAATAAACCGCCCATCGCGGATGCTTCGCTCTCGACCTCGCTTTCCTATAACTACCAGACGCAGCCGACCGCGGCTGTGAGTTTCAACGGATGGTTATCCTCTGACCCGGATGGTGTTATCGCCAATTACGTGTGGGACTTCGGGGACGTCTACCCGCAGATAGCCGTCGGGCCGACCGCCACCCACCGTTACCTTGCGCCTGGTGTCTATAAGCCGACCCTCACCGTGATTGACGATCGTGGTGCCCGCTCCAGCACTCAGCTCACGGTGAATGTCACCGGAACCGTGAAGGGGAAGACCAACTCTTTGGCGCTTAATACAGCGAGCTTCATGCGGGTCAATTCAGTGAGCGACGCCGCCGCCGCTTCTGTCACCGTACAGGATCAGTATGGTAACCCTCTGAAGGGCGCGATTGTTGACGTCACTGTGGCCGGCACCCTGACGTCTGCGCCCACGGTCAGGGCTCGCACGGACATCTATGGTAAAATCAGCATCGCCTCGCCGACCTTCCGGCGCGGCGCCAGAGGAACGGTGATTTTCAACGTCGTTGTGGTGACTTCCACAACGCATACCTATGTGCCGGGCGATAACATCCCGCCCACCACTGTCACCATTTCGCGCTGAGGCAGTCGGCAGGGTCTTGAAGACGGGCGGCCGCTGGCCGCCCGTTTTGTTTACGATTGGATTTGGGCTGGAGCGTGGCCAGGTCGAAGATAGGTTGGTGAACTACCCCATGGCCTCAGAAACCCACCCCTCGTCCCGCCGCGAATTCCTCGGTGCCGCCGCTTTCGCGTTGGCCGGCCTTGCGGCCGTTTCCCGTCTCACCGCAGCCGATGCGCCTAAGTTTCCATCGGTCAAGCGCCCGCCCAATCCATTCGTCTACAAATTCAATATCGGGAAGATTGAAGCGTTTTCGATTAGCGACGGACACATGCTCTTCAAGCAGGGCCTCGAGCTCATGTGGCCCGAGGCAGACCGTCCGACAATGAAAGACGCCTTGATTTTCAATCGTGAGCGTCTCGACGCGCTCCCGCTGTACGTCAATATCATGGGCCTGAAGATCGGCGACGAGGTCGCACTGATCGATGCCGGCTTCGGCGAGCGTCACCCGAACCCGAATTTCGGTTGGTTCGCCGAGGGTCTCCGTCAGCTCGGCATCAAGCCCGAGCAGATTACGACCGGTTTCCTCAGCCACTCGCACTCCGATCACCTCGACGGCTTCGTCGACAACGGCAAGCCGGCCTTCCCGAACGCCAAGATTTACCTCCTGCAGGAAGAGTATGATTTCTGGCGTGGTCCGAGCCCCGATTTCTCCAAGTCGAAGCGCGATAAGAAGCCGCTTCCTAACATGGTGAAGACCGTCCGCCGCAACTTTGATATCCTCAAGGACCAGCTCGTTATCGCGAAGGACGGCCAGAAGCTTTTCCATGATGCTGTCACCATCATTGCGGCCCCGGGCCATACCGATGGACATGCCTGCTTTGAGATTCGCTCCGGCGAAGAATCGCTGGTGCACATCAGCGACGTCGTCCATCACCACGTACTCATGTTTGATAACGTCGGCTGGACCGTCGCGATGGATCATGACCCTGAGACCGCAGTCAAGACGCGTAAGAAGCTCTTCACGCGCATGGCTAAGGAGAAATCCCGCGCATTCGGCTTCCATCTACCCTGGCCAGGTATCGGTACCGTTGTGCCCAAGGGCGAACAATACGCCTGGGTCCCCGAGCGCTTCAGTTGGGGTTCCTAAGGTTCAGCTTACTGGAAGACCACTGGTGCGGCTGGGGCGGGCGGCGGGTTCCCTGCGGGCGTTGCCTGCGGTGAGGGAGCGACCGGTGCGGGCGGAAGGCTGTTGATGCGCTGAATCTCGGCAAGGATGAGGCCGACGCCTTGCTGCCGGAGGCTGTTCATCTCGTTGAGCATCCCTTCGCGTTCGCCCTCCGGTGCGCTCGCCCAGGCGGCCTCAATCTGATGCCGACGACTGATGAGTTCGCGGTAATCAGGGCGTTGAGAGAGGCTTTGGTAAGCGAGGGCGGCCTTCGGGTCGCTGGCCATGAGCGCTTCGCGCATCCGTCGGCCTTCATCTTTCAGGTCCACGAAGCGTTCCTCCATCTGGGCACGTTTGGCAGCCGGGGGTGTCGAAGTCTCGACGGACCTGATCGGGGCAATCGAGGGTTTTGATGTCCGAAACGACTCGACCGGGCTATTTGCCTTCATGCGTTCGAGTGGGCTCTTCGGTGCGGGGGCGGGAGCGAGGAAGCGATAGGCCCCGACGATAGCGGCGGCGCCAAGCAGCAGCGTCATGACATGAAACTTACGCATGGGGTTTGTGTATCTTGCTCCGTAGCCCTGCCAAGCCTCTTTGGGCTGGTATCAAGGCGTTTAGGGCCTGGAACACCGGACGGTAAGGCAGTGGCTTTTGGCATCGTCCGTCGCCGTCTTCAATCGTATTAACTTCATAATGACGCCCCGTTCGCTTTGTTTTGGTCAGCTTCCGGTGCAAATGAGCGTCCGGAATTCAGCCCAAAGCTGTCGACCTATCGATTTTATCGATGCACGGTCAATCCGTCATCGTGGTATGCTTCCTGTCATGCGACCTCGTGATACTTTCCCTAAGCTGGCGGTCATCCTTGCCGGTTTGGCGCTGGTCCTGTCTGCCCGCTCGAACGCCGGTATGACCAGCGCCGAAGTGATGAAGTACAACACGACTTCAGCCTATGCGCGGAACGGCGACGCGACCGCCCAATACAATCTCGGAATCTGTTTTAACTCCGGCTTGGGCGTGCCGAAAGATCCGGTGCAGGCGGTCGGCTGGTGGCGAAAATCGGCCGCACAGGGTTTCGCTCCGGCGATGTACAACCTGGGATATAGTTATATGAACGCCCTCGGCGTGAAGGCCGACCTGGTCGAAGGGGCCGCATGGTATCGCAAGTCCGCCGAACTTGGCCATGTGCCGGCGATGTGTAATCTGGGGATCTGTTACGAGGATGGCGCAGGTGTCCCGGTTGATACCTCGGAGGCGATTAGATGGCTGGGGAAGGCCGCCGCGAAAGGCGATGCGGCCGCCATCCTCCGCCTCGATTTGATGCGCTCCAGGCTGAGCGCAGGCAAGGGCAACTCCGATGGAACCAAGTCGAAAGGCCGTCAGGTAGCTTCGCCTGAAACCATGCAGAGAGACTTGGCGGAATTCCTAACGCGTGCCAAGGGGGGTGATAGCTACGCACAATGGAGATTAGGGTTCATCTACGAACAGGGGTTGGGTGTGCCCGTGGACTATGTCGAATCGGCTCGATGGTGGCGGATGGCTGCCGATCAGGGGCATCCGGGTGCCGAATTCAGTATCGGGTATTGTTACGCGCGCGGCGAAGGTGTCCCCCGCGATCTTGCCGAGGCGGTGAGATGGTACCGCAAGTCCTCGGCACAAGGGTATATGGCGGCACATCGTTTCCTTGGTGCCGCCTACGCCTTCGGTTCGGGCGTTGCCAAGGACGAAACCGAGGCCTACGCCTATCTTGCTCTCTTGGATTCCAGTGACTCATACGCACGCGACCTGAGGGGCAGGTTGGCGAGTAAGTTGACGCCTGAAGCCGTCCTGCGAGCCCAGCGCCGGGCGAAGGAATTGCAGGACGAGATTGACGCCCGGAAGTCCTCGGGCGGGACAAAGGGTGGCCTCGAGAGACTTGAACAGTCGAAGAAAGCGAAAGAGACCGAGCTTTTGCGCAAAGGCGCATGAATGTCCGGAGTTTAGCGGACGCCCTCAGGCGGACGGTGCCGTCGGTTTTCATTTTGATGAGACTGATTCCTGGTTCGTTTAAATACCTCCCCGTCTTTCTGGCTAGCTTGTCGGGTGTGGCGGTCATGCTCGTCACTACGGGATGCTCCGAAGCATCTTATCGCGCTTGGATGAAAGAGCGTAATGGTCCACGTCAGCCTGGAGAGGTGATATTTTTACCATTTATTCTGATTGAGGAGGCCTACCTGCTGAGTTTGCGAACGGACAAAGAAAATGCAGCGGAGGCTTGGGCTAACGAACTGTCGTCACGGGAGCGTCGATTCGGAGAGCTGCAAGGGCTTGTGTTGCGGGGAGACAAGGCGCTGCAGTACGAATTGGCGTTCTGCTATCTGCACGGTCGCGGAACCACTCACAACGCCACCCAGGCGGCCATCTGGTATCGGAAGTCGGCGGAGCAAGGTTTCGCTGAGGCCCAGAACCAGCTCGGCCTTTGTTATTTCAACGAAATCGGGGTGAGGTTGGATAAGATCGAGGCTTGTGCCTGGTGGACTGTGGCCGCTCCCACCCATGCACAAGCCAAGGCAAATCTGCTATTCGCTGAAGCGGATGCGGGGGGTCGCATGACCGCGCAGGCATTTGCCGAATTCAGCACATCGGTAAGGCATCGCGCCGAAGAGATCCGCCCCCGATGAAAACTGGCCTTCCCGGTAGCGCACCGACGTGCGCAGGCGCAAGGGTTCGGAATGATCGCGGGAATCTGACGCGAGTCTTAAGGGTGCCGCTGCTCTGGGCTTTGGTTTGCATGACTGGGGTCAGTGGCTGTCAGACGGCTGATATGCATGGCTCCTTACCTGACTCCCCGCTTGAAGCGGTTATACTGCTCCCGCTGCTCTTACTCGGTGGTATGGGTTGGGCGATACAAACGACGGGCGGGCAATTGGAAAAAAGCGTCTCGGCCGAACCGAAGGAGCGAGTGCTGACTGCGTATGCATTTTCCCAGCTCAGCGCCGCGGCGAAGCGGGGCGACGCTCTTGCCCAGAATAACTTCGGAGTCTGCCATTACATTGGTCAGGGAGTCGCACAGGATCGTCAGTTGGCGGTGGTTTGGTATCGGCTCTCCGCCGACCAGGGTTTTGCGCCCGCCCAGGCGAACCTAGCCCGCTGCTATGCGCGGGGGGAGGGTGTCTGGAGCGACGAGGTAGAGGCTTACGCTTACGCTAGCCTGGCTGGCTTGAGTCAGCCCGGGATGGCGGAGTTGGTGGCCGGCATTTCGCCTTCGCATGTCATCGCCGGGAAGCAACGCGGCGTGGAACTCGGCAAGCAGCTCTCCGCTAGGCTGGCGGCGAACAAGGCGAAGGATGCGGGCAAGTAATCTCTCCTGGCAGGTGTAGGGGCTGGGTCATCGTTCCCCCGACACCTCTCGCAGGATTAATGATTAAAGATGCAAGTAAGCGGGGGAAGCGTGCCATCTTCCGTTCAGTAATATGACCACTTTCTTTGAATCTTGGCGTTCGTAACGAACATGCCTTATTTGCCTCTCGGTGTCAGGTCGAGGCCTTCAAGCCTGCTCACGATGTGCAATTCGCTGGTCATGGGCCGATCATTTTATTATTTTTGCGATGTTAGGATGCAGTCCATTGCCCTAAAGGCTCCCCGCCCACGACGAGGTTTCTCCCTCGTGTTATCCATGGTCCTCATGGCCACCCTTGTGATGGTCGTCGTGGTGGTCGCCTCCTTCCTGAAGGTCGAGGCCTCTTTGGCTTCCGTGAAGCAGGCCGAAGCCGTTGCGCGCCTCAACGCCGTGGGTTCTTTGCGACTGGCGGCGGCCGCTTTACAGGAACGCCTCGGCCCGGACACCCGTGTCTCCGCACCTGCGTCCCTCTACGACGATCCGGCCGTCTCCTCGGTATCTGCTCCGGGGGCGGATCCTTTCGAGTATCCCGTCCTGGGGGTCTGGCGTAGTTGGGAAGGTGCTGACCACGACACGCGCGCAGGTAGCCGCTACGCCGGCCGTCCGCAGAAGCCTGATTATTCCTCTAAGCTGAAGGCTTTCAACACGGGCGCCGCGCCCACCGCCCGCTTTCTCGGTTGGATGCTTTCGGACCAGATGGGCTATGGTAATGCGAGCTTCATCATGCCGAGCGGTACGACGTCGAAGCCGCCCGCTCCTCCATTGGTGATTGCGAGCGCCGGTACCGTCCCGCTCGTCGGCCGCGCGACAGACGCCCAAGCTGTTAGGCAGGTTCATACCGTCCCGATCTCTTTCGTCGATGGACAGCCCGTGGGGACGACGTCCGATGGGACGCAGGGTTATTTCAGTTGGTGGGTCGGAGGGGAGAATCAGAAGGCTAGGCTCCTGATTCCTAATGTCGCCCCGGTCTCTGCTGGTTCCAATTACTTGGATTGGGCTCAACGTGCGAAGACCTTTGGGTCCCCGGACCTTGATGCCATCGGCTATCCTGCGCTGATCGCGAATGCCGTACCTCTGCCGGTCAATCAGCCGATATCCTTACGGAGCATATCTCTCGTACCGTCGCTGGCGGATAGCTCGCGTCTGACCGACGCACTCAAGAACGCGACGCCGACTCCGTTGGCGAAAGCCGGATTCCATGATGTCAGTCTCTTCGCCGAAGGCCTCTTGACCAATACCGCGACTGGCGGCCTGCGGAAGGACCTCTCGCTCTTCACCGAAACCTGGGATTGGGCCAATGCCATTGACTCTGCCCGCCTGGGGCAGATGCCGCTCTTTCGCCTCAAACCCGTCAAGGTTAGCCGAGCCTCTGGCGATCCGGACTACGACCTCACTTTCAAACGTCCGCTGCCGGATGGGCAGTTGCCGAGCGGCATCGGTAATCGTCGACGTCATGCCTTGATGTATTGGTGGTCTGACTATGGTTCACTCGGTGGCACTGATGCGGGCGTGGCATCCGATGGCGGCACGAATTTCGGCGGGTACTCTGGATTATCGAGTTTCCCACCCATTCGTAGTTGGGCTTATCTCACGGACTACTGCCTACACTACCGGAAGTACGTGACGAATACCGACCCGCAGTTGGCCGGAGTCACCACGATGCTTCCGCCCCAGAACCCCTATGTGACTAACGCCGGTGACCTCTATAGTTATTACGAGCGTATTCATCGGCATCCCCTCATCGCACGGATTCAGTACGTCTTCGCCTCGTCTGCCTCTGGGTCTTCGCCCGCTTTTATCGCGCAACCTGTCGTGACGCTGTGGAACCCCTTTAATGTCCGCCTCACCGTCCCGAGCTTCGACGCTTACTGTAAGTGGCAGTCCTTGCCGATCTACATTGGGTGTATCGACGGTGCCGGCTATAACGTCACCCAGCACGTAGGCGAATATTTCCCGGGCGGCGCGACTTTGCGTATCGGCGGGGGCGTCAACGTCACCTTAGACCCCGGACAGACGCGCGTCTTCGCGATGAATGATGGCTTCCTGAGGCCGGTCACCCGTGGGAGTGGTGGCGGCACCTATAACCTTACCCCTGGCTATGTCGCAAGCGGACGCTCAGGTTGGCAGATGGTCTTGCCGGGTACGGCTTCGGGGGCGGGGCTCCTCCGCTACAGTCTGCTCAAGAAGATCGACGACTGGGGCTTGGCGCGCGACGGTATCTATTACGACTATTTCCCGGCTAACTATAAGTATTCGCCGGTCCGTTTCAGTTTCATCGGTACGACCACTGCGCAGTTCAAGCAGCTCTATGGGCAGGATGCCGCCTCCCCCTTTCAGCAAAGTATGGCTGATGCTGCGGTGGCACCACGCGCCTTCGCGACTTTTGCCTTCGGCCTCCGCCTTTCCAATGACGGTGTCTCGCAGTATGATAGCCGAACCGGCGTGAAGACCGTCTCGAAGGGCTTCCTGCAGGCCTCGCCTTTCACGTCTTACACCGAGATTGGCCAGAAGTCCGCCGAAGTCCTCACGGCTTATCGCTATCTCAACGCGAACGTCGCCGATACCCGTACACAGTCGATGTCGGGCCAGATTGGTGCGGAGAGCGGCTCCTGGTTCTATTCTGCTTCCAACAGCGGCGTACAGTATGCGGGCGCCCTCAATCCGGTGAACTCACCGTACGACCTCTACTTCCTGCCCATGACCGGATTTGCGGACGCCAATGGCCCGCAGTCGGATCCCGCCAGCAGTTATGGCGGCTTCATCCTGACTGGGCTTGATCCGTCCACCGGACTGCAGCGCGCCGCCGTCGCCGAGCTGCCCGTGAAGCCCGTGCAGTCGATTCCCGGACTGCAGGGTTGCGATATTCGCGCGACCAACCCGGCGCCGCCGTTCCACTACGGACTGATTGGTAACGCCGATGCCTCGCCAATTCTGCCGCCCGACGACGCCGTCGGCCGATGGATTGATCAGGCAGGCACGTTGCATAGTCGCGATGAGATCCACCAGGCGTTCCTACAGTACGACGACAGTTACTGCCTCAACCATGTGCTCTTCGACGATTGGTTCTTTTCCTCCTTGGCGCCCTTGCCCGCAGATTGGGCGTCGCTTCGTCCGTCCGCAGGCAATGAGCACGTCTGGAACTCGGCCGTCCTGGACAGCATGAAGAAGAATTGGGCTTCCTTCGTGGCGGGCACGAAGGCCTTGCCCAACTCATGGTACCTACCGAACGAGAACGCCGCGCTTTTCAATCTCAGCGCGACGGGCACGACTGGTTTCTCTGGCGTGCCCGCCCAGCCCGTGGCCTATCAGCAGGTAGCCGCGAGCCTACGTGTGCCCGGGCAGTTCAACGTCAACAGCACCTCCGTCGTCGCCTGGCGCGCCTTGCTCGGCAACCTTCGTTCGACCTCCGTGCCCTACATTACACCTGGTACCAGCACGGTCGCCACCGCCACGGCGACCCATCCTTTGGCCCGCATGTCGATTTCACACGAAGGCCCCGTCACGTCTCGCGGCACGTCAGGCGCCGTTCTTGGTTTCGCCGCACTGAGCGATGCGCAGCTCGAGAAGCTGGCCGTCGAAATCGTGAAACAGGTTAAGGCCCGTGGCCCGTTCCTCTCGCTCTCTGAATTCGTCAATCGCCAGCTCGCGACCCCGCAGCCGAGTAACCCCTTAGACCCTTCTCTCAATGGTGCGCTCGGCACGGCGCTCACGGCGCTGCAGAATGCTGGCAGTGCTTTTAACCCTTCGGAGAACGCCAAGAACATCGGCAAGATCACGACCAAGGTCGGTGACTTTGGCGGCTTAGATCAGCAGTTGCCGCTGGGTGACTGGGCGAGTTCAGCCGCGGGTGCTAAGGGCAACTATCTCCATCCCAAGGCCGCGGAAGGGTATTCTAGCTTTGGTTTCCCGGGCTGGCCCCGTCAGGCCGACCTCTTGGATCGTCTCTCACCTGTCATCAGCGTGCGTGACGAGACCTTCGTGGTGCGGGCCATGGGCGTATCGCCGCTCGTCAATGGTTCCTCCGCCAAGGCGTGGTGCGAAGCCGTCTACCAGCGTATCCCTGAGTACGTGGACGCCACCGTGCCGGCGCATGAGTCCCCGCTGGGCGACGCCACTTTGGCGCCTTTGGCGAATGACTATCTGATTAATGTCATTCTCGGCCGGCGCTTCCGCCTGGTCTCATTCCGTTGGCTAAGCCCCGAAGACCTGTGATGCGTCCCTTCGTTTGCCTTCTCGCTTGTTGGGCTGTCGTCTTGGCTCAGGATGCTCCGTCATCCCGTTCGCTCCGTTTGCTTTACGTACAGGCGCCGGAGGATGCCCCTGTAAATGTTTTCCTCGTCGTAGGGAAGGGTGGTAAAGAAATCGACCTGCCCCGCCTCTCGATTTCGTCCAAGCGCTTGGTGATTATGGACGGTAACGTGCGGGTATATGCCGCAATCAAGGCGCCGACCAAAGCCCAGCCTTTGCCGGCCGACGCTCCGTTCGTCGATATTCCAAAGGGAATGAACGATCCGCTGGTCGTACTGTTGCCGACGGGTGGAGTCGGCCCATTGGCCTTCCGGATGATACCGATGGAGTTTGCGCGTACCAAGGCCCCGGAAGGTTCCATCGTCTGGCTTAATCTCAGCGCCCACCCGCTCACCTCCCAACTTGGCAGCTCACGGGTCAGCGTCGCCCCACGCCAAGCCGTGATTCAATTACCGTCCGGCAAGACGGGTGAAGTTTACCCCGTTTCGGTGGTCCTTGCTCCGGAGCATGGGGAGACCGAGGGTGTGCCCTTGATGAAATCGAGTTGGGTCAATGAGCCTGGCCAGCGTCATCTCTTGGTTATCGTGCCTGATCCTAACCGAAGCGTCCCCCGCATCATCGACGTCCCTGAGCGCATGGAGCCGGAGGTCGAGTCCGTTAAGGATACGAAAAGTGGTACCAAGAATGGTTCAGGTGCGAATAAGCTCAGTAAGTAAGCCGCCGTTGGCCCAGCCTTATTTAATGGTGCATTGACTTTAGGAGTGGAAGGCGAGTTCCGCCCGATACTCTGTATCAGGATTAACGATGCACGGTCATGCGCTTGGTGTGTTATAGTCGGTGGTCATGAGTACGCAGAAAAGCCCTGGATATCGCCTAATCAATTTCGTCGGCATCTTTATCCTCGGTCTCATCGTATACACCGCACTCTTCTTCCTGGGTTTCCCGCAGTATTGCATCCACTTTGTGCCTGGGATGGATCAGCAAGACGCCGCGCTCGGGATTTACATGCTGGGTATCGTAGCTTACCCCAGCATCCTGCCTTTCTGGATGGTCCTTTGGTATTTTTTCTTCAAGTGGTGCTTTCGTCCTCCCGCCGCTCTGCCCACGAAGCCGGAGTGATGCCTTTTTTCCAATAACCTAAATCGCTATTATCGATGCAGGCTTTGGTGTTAGCCGTGTTATAGTTGGTTGTTATGAATCTCACCGCCCGCCCCTGGTTGTCCGCTGTCCTACTTGCCGTCCTAGTGTTCCTGCCCTTGTCGGCCTCTGCGGGAATGACGCCGGCGGAGGTGCAGGCCTTTGAGGCCTTGATGGTGAAGGCTGGCACGGGCGACGCGGCCGCGCAGATGGCGCTGGCAATTTGTTTTCGGGAAGGCACGGGGGTCTCGACAGATTATACCCAAGCTGCGGTCTGGTGCCGGCGATCGGCCGAACAAGGCAACCCTCTGGCGCAGAACGCTCTCGGGGTACATTATGCTAATGGCCTCGGCGTGCCCCGAGATATGGCTGAGAGCGTCAAGTGGACCCGCAAGGCGGCCGAGCAGGGTTTGGCCAAGGCACAGGTTAACGTCGGTATGGATTACCTGATATCGGAGCAGAATCCCGCCAACTACGGAAAGGTTTTCAAGATGGATGATCTAAGCCTGCCGAAAGGCGCGGCACAGGCAGTGGTCTGGTTCCGCAAAGCGGCCGAACAGGGCGACAGTCGTGGGCAGGGCATGCTCGGCGCTTGTTACCTCAAGGGCTGGGGCATCCCCAAAGATCCCGCACAAGGCGTCATCTGGTTGCTGAAAGGTGCTGAACAAGGAGATCCGGAAGCGCAAAGGAATCTCGGAGCCTGCTACGCCCTCGGCGAGGGTACGGCGAAGGATCTGGACGCGGCTGCGAGATGGATTCGTAAGGCCGCCGACCAGGGGGATGCTAGCGCCCAATGCAGGCTAGGGGATTTCTATGTCAACGGTGACGGGGTGACGAAGGATTTTACCGAGGCCATGAAATGGTTTCGACGGGCCTCTGACCTTGGGAGCCCCGAAGCTGGATACTGCGTTGGCAGGATGTTAATTAACGGCCAAGGAGCGGCTAAGGATGTGGCGCAAGGACGGCTGTGGATTCGCAAATCAGCCGAGCAAGGATGGGCAGAGTCGCAGTTTGAAGTAGGTAATCTTTGTTTAAACGGAATTGGCGTAGCCAAGGATGCGACTCAGGCAGTTGCATGGTTCCTTAAAGCCGCCGAGCAAGGCCATTCACAGGCACAAGTAAATCTTGGATTGTGCTATCATGATGGCATGGGCGTTGCTGTGAATTTCGGGCAGGCTGTCTCTTGGTGGCGCAAGGCTGCGAGTCAGGGTAATTCCCTGGCGGAGTATAATATCAGTGCCTGTTATCAAAAAGGAAAAGGCGTGGTGAAAGATGAGGCTGAGTCTTTGCGCTGGCTGAAACTGGCCGCATATCATGATGACCCACATGCACAAGAAGGACTTGGCGCACGCTATTTATTGGGGCTAGGAGTTGAAAAGAATCCGGTTAAGGCGATGGTGCTTCTCTTGCAATCAGCGGAACAAGGTTATGGCCCCGCGCAAAGAAATCTCGGTGCTTGTTACATGGCAGGCCTGGCTGGCTCCAAGGATCTGGCGGAAGCCCTGCGATGGTATCGCAAGGCGGCGGAGCAGGGTGATGCGGATGCCCAATGTAAGGTCGGATTCTGCTATGCTGCAGGACTTGGAACGACGAAGGACGTGGCAGAGGGCTACAGGTGGATGCGCCAATCCGCCGACCATGGCTTTGGTGAAGCTGAAACGGCCATAGCCGCAGCTTACCATGATGGGCAATTCGTTAAACAGGATATTGCGGAGTCGCTTCGCTGGTATCGCCGAGGCGCCGAGCATGGCTATGCAGTCGCTCAGGTTGAGCTAGGAGACGCTTACCTCTTCGGTAAAGACGGGCTCGTGAAAGATCCCGCCTCGGCCGTGAAATGGTATCGCATGGCGGCCGACAATGGTAATCTGAGTGCCTTGGAAAAACTCGGGATATGTTTAGCGTTAGGGAATGGAGCGGCAATCGATATGGTTGAGGCGAGTGCCTGCCTGCAGCTAGCGGGTGTTTCAAGTGTGGAAGCCCGCGAGCATCTGAAAGATTTACACTCTAAAATGCCACCCGCACAGATTGCGGCTGGGCGAGTTTTTGCAGAACAAATCCAAGCTAAAATTTCCGCCAGAGTAGCTGAGGGCGCACTGGGCGTTAATACGATGCGCGCGACGTTCAATTTTAATCGAGCAGTACCTATTGAGATGGACAATCAGGGCCTCGGCTTGGCTCAGGTGAGCCTCAAGAACGCTGATGCACTCCGGGAATTCAATGAAACCAAGACGTTGGCTGAAAGTGGGGATGCTGTGGCTCAATCTAACTTGGCGGGTTACTACTACGAGGGCTCGGGCGTACCGGTAGATCTTGTCCGCGCCTTCGAATGGACACGAAAAGCGGCGAACCAAGGTTATGTTAAGTCCCAGTATGCCTTGGGTTATTGTTACGCCACCGGCAAGGGGGTACCTGTCAATCTGGTCGAAGCTTATGCCTACTATGCTCTGGCCGCGCCCACCGTTAATGCCGCCGCCGGGCGCTTAGGTGAACTCGCGAAAACCATGTCACCCGAACAAATCGTCGTTGGTCGTAAGCGGCTCGATGAACTCCAAGCGGCGACGGCTGCACAGCCGGCTCGGAAGTAGTCATCAGCTGGAGTGCTGAGTCGATGACAGCGTAGAGGACTGCATCGAGGGCTGAGTTGATTTTGTGGCAAACGACTCCCATGGAGTTCCCAGCTCCTGTCCGCTAAAACCTGTCATCGGTAGGGACCGCACCACGTGCTGTCTTAAGTAGTCCGCGAATCACCCTCCACCCGATACCCTATATCGGGATTAACAATGCACGGTCATGCGCGTGGTGTGTTATAGTCGGTGGCTATGAGTGAACAGAAAAACCAAGGAGATTGCTTGTTCAATTTCGTCGGCATCTTCATCGCTGGCCCCGCCGTATACACCGTACTTTTCCTTCTGTGTTTTCCCCAGTATTGTATCCACTTTGTGCCTGGGATGGATCAGAAAGACGCCGCGCTCGGGATTTACATGTTGGGTATCGCAGCCTACCCCAGCATCCTGCCTTTCTGGATGATCTTTTGGTATTTTAGCTTCAAGTGGTGCATCCGCGCTCCCGCTGGTCCGCCCACAAGCCCGGAGTGACGCCTTCGCCCGATAGGGTGCATCAGGATTATCGATGCACGGGGGCGCCAGAACTGTGTTATAGTTGATGCATGTCCCACCCTTCGACGTCGGTGTCCGATAGCCCACGAAGGTCTTTCGCTTGGTTGGCGGCAGCCCTATTAGGCATAGCCATCATGATCGCAATGACCGGATGCGTCGCCTCGGGAGGCGGGGGATTTGAGTTATTTCCGTTCAATTATTAGTTTTTGAGCATCCATGGGGTTCGACCCCGTGTTCTGCCTCATCGATGCCTGTTGCCACAGGCTTTGTAATCGGTCGGTTTGCGGAGTCATGGGCTATCGTTTAGGTCACGGCATGTCTGAGCCGCTGACCTTCATCCCGACCCGTGCCGCCGCTTTGGCGCGTCTGGCGGAGTTTCTTCCGGTCGCGGGGCGCTATGCGGCGGACCGAAACTTCGTCCGTCCGGGACATGCCAATATCTCGAGACTTTCCCCGTGGGTGCAGAAGCGTCTACTCCTGGAGGGAGAAGTAGTAAATGCAGCCCGCGAGCGATGGCCTTTTGAGGCCGTCGAGAAGTTTGTGCAGGAGGTTTACTGGCGGACCTATTGGAAGGGCTGGCTCGAGCAGCGTCCCGAGGCTTGGTCGCGCTGGGTGGAAGCGGTACCTCGCCTGCGGGAGTCGTTGAGTGCCGAGCAAAAATCAACGCTTGCAGCCGCGCTCGCAGGACGCACGGGTATCGCGGGTTTCGATGCGTGGGCGCATGAACTCGTGGCCACGGGCTACCTGCATAACCACGCTCGCATGTGGTTCGCCTCGATCTGGATTTTTACACTGCGTCTGCCATGCGAGCTCGGAGCTGCCTTCTTCATCGAGCATCTTCTCGATGGGGATGTCGCGAGCAATACGCTCTCCTGGCGCTGGGTGGCAGGCTTGCAGACGCCGGGGAAGACGTACGTCGCCAAGGGAGACAACATCGCGTTCTACACCGACGGGGAACATGCGCCGCTGGCCCGTCAGCTCGCCTCCGCTCCGTTTGCCATCAAGGAGGAGCCTTTGCCCAAGGTGGTAGCGTGGACCGAAGACCCGGCGCAGGTGGCTTCGCTCAAGACTTACGAACGGATCGGCCTGTGGCTGCACCCCGAAGACCTTCTGGTCGAGCAGGGTGAGCTGGCTGGTTTGAAGGTCCAAGCCGTCAACGCCTCGTGGCCAGCCTATATCAGCGCCCGTGCCGGATGGTCGGAGAAGGTCTCCGTATGGACGCAGGCGGCCTTACGAGATGGGGCGACGCGGGCCGGTAACCACTTCGGAGCCGTGCTCTCCTCGGGCGAGTCGTCCGATCTGGCGACGTCGGTGGTCGAATGGGCCAAGCTTAACCAGCTGCAGGCCGTCGTTGCCTATCGACCTTTCGTCGGGCCCTGGCTGACCGAAGCACTCGCCCTCGAGTCCGCCTTGCCGTCCGCCGGTATCCGTCTGATCTGGCGTCGCCGCGGCTGGGACGCCGAATATTTCCCGCACGCCACCCGCGGTTACTTCCCTTTCTGGGAGCGTATCAAGTCTGCTGGTTAAAAAATTGGTGGGCCCACCGGGATTTGAACCCAGAACCAAGGAATTATGAGTTCCGTGCTCTAACCGTTGAGCTATAGGCCCGTGCCTTATTGATAGGGCGAAAACGGCCCCGTGGGAAGGATGAACGTTTACTTGGCGACGACGTCAATCAGCTGACTGCGGACTGGGGTCACGGTGGCGCGATGCTTCGCGATGGCGGTCTGGAGGCGGGCGATGACGTCGGGATGTTCGGCGGAGATCTCGTGATTCTCGGAGGGGTCGACTTCCAGATTATAGAGCAAAGGTTTCGCGTGGGTGACGGGCTTCTCGCCGTAACCGGCCTGTGTGATGAGGTGCAGCTTCCAGGCACCGAGGCGCGCGGCATAGAGCTGCTCGCCGCGATAGTAACAGAACACGTCGCGCTCAATCTTCTCCTGATTCATGAGCAGGCCGGTGAGATCGACGCCGTCCATCGGACGATCCGAGGGCATCGTGCCGCCGGCCAACCGTATGACCGTAGGGAAGAGGTCGAGGGTCGACGCGACGTTGCGCTCGACGGTAGGCCTGATCTTGCCGGGCATCCAGAAGATGCCGGGCACGCGCATGCCGCCTTCCCAGGTGCTACCCTTGCCGTCGCGGAGCAGGCCGGCGCTTCCGCCGGTCTCAGTGCCCATCAGCAGCCAAGGGCCGTTGTCGCTGGTGAAGACGACGAGGGTGTTGTCGGCCACGCCCTGTTCCTTGAGCGCTTTGAAGATTTCGCCGACGCTCCAGTCGAGTTCCTCGACGACATCGCCGTAGATACCGCGGCTGCTCTTACCCTTAAAGCGATCCGAGGCGAACAGCGGCGTGTGCGGGAAGGTATGGGCGAGGTAGAGGAAGAACGGTTGGGTCTTGTTGGCGGCGATGAACTTCGTGGCTTCTTCAGTGTAGCGGCGGGTCAGCTGCGTCTGGTCGGCCTTGGGGTCGACGAGTTCGTAGCCGCGGAAGAGTGGGGCGTTCCACCACGTAGCGTCCTGGTCGACGCGAGCGCCCGCCTTAACGGGATTGCCGGCCGACGGATTCATGTCGTTCGAATGGGGTAGACCGAAATGGAAATCGAAGCCGTGCTTGAGCGGATGATGCTCGGGGCTGTTTGTCCAGACGCCGAGGTGCCATTTGCCGACCATACCGGTCGCGTAGCCTTGCGCCTTCAGCGCTTGGGCAATCGTGATCTCGGTGGAGGGCAAGCCGCCGGTGGAGATAGCACGCAAGACCCGGAACTGGTTGTGCGCCATGCCAGCGCGAACCGGGTAACGCCCAGTCAGAAGAGAGGCGCGGCTCGGGGTGCAGACTTCGGCGGCTACGTAGAACTGCGTGAACCGGGCACCTTCGGCCGCCATCTTGTCCAGGTTGGGGGTCCTGATCGTCGGGTGACCGTAGCAGCCTAGGTCGCCGTAACCGAGGTCATCGGCTAGGATGATGACGACATTCGGTTTGCCGGCGGCGGACAGTCCGAGGGAAAGGCTCGAAAGCAGGGCCAGCAGCAGGGGTCGCATGGGGATGAGAAAGACGACAGCGCATGCCTTGGCAAAGGCGTTTTCTGGGGGGGCAGGGGATACGGCTTGAAAGGGCTGAACAATTAGAGAACTTCACAGTCATACCCCTATGCGATCCGCTGTCTTTCTGTCTGCGCTCACCTTTGCGGCTGCCTATGCGGCTGACGAGAAGCCCTACGAGCCCGACTTCACCCCGCAGCCGCCCGTCAAGGCGCTCTCGCCCGAAGACGAGCTGAAGACCATCGAGCTGCCCGAAGGCTATCGCCTGGAGCTCGTGCTCAGCGAGCGTGACGGCCTGCGCGAGCCGGCCAACCTGACCTTCGACGGCAACGGCCGCATGTACATCGCCGAACTGCGTACCTACATGCAGGACATTGACGGTAATAACGAACATGACCCGATCGGAGTCGTCTCCCGCCATGAGAGCACGAAGCGCGACGGAAACTTTGATAAGCACGTCCTCTTCCGCGATAAGATGCTGCTGCCGCGTATGGTCCTGCCGCTCGACGATCGGGTGCTCATCAACGAGACCGACACCCTCGACATCTTCGTTTACCGCGACACCAACGGCGACGGCATCGCCGACACCAAGGAGCCCTGGTTCGTGGGCGGCCCCAAGGGCGGCAACCTCGAGCACCAGCAGAGCGGTCTGATCTGGACGATGGATAACTGGATCTACCAGACCTATAACGCCTATCGCCTGCGCTGGAACGGCGCCAAGGACCCCTTGAAGGAAAATATCCCCAGCGGCGGCGGCCAGTGGGGCCTCGCGCAGGATGACCAAGGCAAGATCTGGTGGTCCAACGCCGGCGGCGAAAAGGGTCTCTGGCATTTCCAGACCCCGATCCTTTACGGGGCTTACGATATCAAGACGCAGTTCCCCGAAGACTTCATGCAGGTCTGGCCCAAAATCGGCCTCGCCGACCACCAAGGCGGCGCTGGTCGTACGCGTCTCGACAAGACCCTGAACCATTTCACCGCTTCGTGCGGACAGGAAGTCGTCCGCGGTGACCGCCTGCCGGCCGACCTGCGTGGCGATGTCCTCATCTCCGAACCTGTCGGCCGACTCATCCGTCGGGCCAAGGTCTCGGTCGTCGATGGCATCACGCATGTTGAGAACCCTTATCCCAAGTCGGAGTTCATCCGCTCCAGCGATCCGAACTTCCGCATCGTGAACATGGTGAACGGCCCAGACGGCTGCCTCTACCTCGTGGATATGTATCGCGGCATCATTCAGGAAGGTAACTGGGTTAAAGACGGCAGCTACCTTCGTAAGGTCGTCCAGCAGTATGGCCTCGATAAGATCTACGGCTATGGTCGTGTCTGGCGCCTCGTGCATAAGGATTTCAAGCCGGGCCCTCAGCCGCGCATGCTCGAAGAAACCCCGGCCCAGCTCGTCGCGCACCTTTCGCATCCGAATGGCTGGTGGCGCGATACCGCGCAGAAGCTCCTCGTGCTTAAGGGCGACAAGTCCGTCGTGCCCGCGCTCACTTCGCTCGCGCTTGGCGGCAAGGAATCCCTTGGTCGCATTCACGCCCTCTGGACGCTTGAAGGCCTCGGCGCCCTCGACGCCAAGATCGTGCGTGCTTTCCTCGTCGACCAGAACCCCGACCTTCGTCGCCAGGGCCTGCGTGCCGGCGAATCCATCGTCCGTGCTGGCGATAAGTCGCTCATTGCTGACTTCGCCAAGCTCGGCGTCGATCAGGACCCCAACGTTGCCCTGCAGGTCATCATGACCGCCAAGGTCCTCGGCTCGAACGACGTCAAAGCTTGGCCTGACTATGCTAAGTTCCAGCAGAAGACCTTGCTCATCTCGTCCTCTAAGGGCGTGCGGGAACTCGGTGCGATGATTCTGACTGGAACCGACCAGGTTGGTGGCCGCGAATACACCGGCGACGAGAACAAACTCCTCGTCAAAGGTCAGACCATCTACCGCGAGCTTTGCTTCGCCTGCCACGGCTACGACGGCAAGGGCATGGCCGTCGACGGCCCCAAGCCCGGCATGACCATCGCTCCGCCCCTCGGCAACGCCGCGACGATCAAGGGCCACCGCGATGGTATCGTACGCGTGCTCCTCGCCGGCATGTCCGGTCCCATTGGCGGCAAGACCTATGACGCCCAGATGGTGCCTATGGCCATGAACGACGACGAGTGGATCGCCGCCGTCACGTCGTACGTCCGGAATTCCTTCGGCAACAAAGGTGCGCTCATCTTCCCTAAGGACGTCGCCCGTATCCGCCAGGAAATGAAGGGCGTCGCCGCTCCATGGACGCAGGAAACCTTGCAGGCCTCGCTGCCTCCGATTGTCAAGGCCGCCAAGGATTGGAAGATCTCGGCCAGCGATCAGGCTGAGACCGCGCAGAACGGTTGTGACGCCGACGGCAAGACCCGCTGGGAAACCAAGACCGAGCAGAAGAAGGGCATGTGGTACCAAGTCGAACTGCCGACCGCACAGGCCATCGCCGGCGTACGACTAGATGCCTCTGGCCGTCCGAGCGCCTACCCCAAGAACTTCAAGGTCGAAGGTTCCGTCGACGGCAAGAAGTGGTTCCCGCTCGGCACTAACCACGGTCTCTACTCACTATCCGAAGCCTATTTCGGCGCGAAGGATACCAAGTTCGTGAAGGTCACGCTCACCGACGCCACCAAGGGCCAGCCGTGGGTCATTCAGGAACTGCAGCTCGTCGCACAGAAGTAAGGTCGATTTATTCTCCGTTCGACAGGGCGACTTCGGTCGCCCTGTCTTGTTTACCGACCATGACTCCCGACCAACGTGCGCAGTTTAAGCAGGCCGTCTTCCGGTTTGAGCCTTTGCCGGCGGACTGGCCGGCGGACTTCGCGGTCATCACGGCTTATGATCCGGACGGACTTCCGACGACAGCGGAACAGAACCTCGCCGCCGACTTCGCCTTGGAGGCCGACCTCCGGGCGGCCGGGTATCGCTTGCATCGGATTACGGGCGGGTCGGCGGATGGGGTCCATCTCGAGCCAGGTTGGGGCGTACCCATCGGACTGCCCGGGGCGGTTGAGTTCGGGCGGCACTATCGCCAGTTGGCCGTTTTCTGCGTGCAGGGCGGGGTGGTCTCCTTGGTGGATTGCGCCGACGGGTCGGCCGAGGACCTCGGGCGGCCCTTCCGGGCTGTCTGACCATTTTCGGATTGGAACAGCTCGGGTTTTCGGGACTCTAACCCGTAACCCCCTTACACCTATGAAGAGCCTAATGTCCCTCCTCGCCGTCCTGGCCGCCGTCGTCGGCGTCCGCGCCGCCGATGCCCCTGGTCTGGTCAACGGTAACCCGCCTGACATGCGCACGCTCAAGAGCGGCGATGCCGCCCCTGATTTCGAGTTGCTCGGCACCGACGGCAAGAAGCACAAGCTCGCCGAATACACCGGCGGTGAAGCGCTCGTCGTGCTCTTCACCTCCAATCACTGCCCGACCTCTCATAGCATCGAGCGCCGCCTCCAGAAGTTCTACGAAGAATACAAGGGCAAGGGCGTGAAGCTCCTCGCGATCAACCCCAATCACCCGGACGGCCTCAGCAAGGATGAGCTCGGTTACGGTGAGTTCGGCGACTCCTACGCTGAGATGAAGCCTTACGCCGAAAAGAACAAGTGGACCTTCGACTACCTCTACGACGGCGACACCCAGACCATCGCTCGCGCCTACGGCTGCCTCGCGACCCCGCACGTCTTCGTCTTCGATAAGAACCTCAAACTCCGCTATCAGGGCCGCTTCGACGACTCCCGCTTCTACGACGACAGCACCGTGAAGTCCAAGGATTGCCAGAACGCCGTGGACGCCATCCTCGCCGGCAAGCCGGTCGCCCTCGAACTCACCAAGCCCATGGGTTGCTCGACCAAGTGGCGCGAGAAGAAGGCTCTGCATGACGCCAAGCACGATGCCTGGGCCAAGACCCCGGTCACCGTCGAGCTCATCGACAAGGCCGGTATCGCCAAGCTGCGTGCCAATACCTCGAACAAGTATCGCGTCATCAACGTCTGGGCCACGTGGTGCGGCCCTTGCGTCAAGGAGTTCCCTGACCTCGTCGAGATCTCCCGTAAGTTCGACATGCGCGACTTCGAGCTCGTGACTATCAGCCTCGATAAGCCTGAGGACAAGGCCAAGGCCGAGGCGTTCCTCTTCAAGCAGGCCGCCGGCCTCAGCAAGAAGGTCGAGAACACCCTTAAGAAGGAAGGTCGCACCACCAATAGCTACCTCTTCGCGGGCAGCGGCGATGACCTCGCGGCCGTCCTCGATAAGGACATGCCCGGCCCCATTCCGCACACCATCGTTGTCGCCCCGGGCGGTGAGATTGTCTACCGCCACACCGGCGTCATCGATCGCGCTGAGACCGAGAACGCCATCCTCGACAAGATGAACCGCTTCTACTCGCCTGCGGTGCCGAAGAAGTAACTTCTGACCGTCAGACGACCCTCACGAGGCCGGGCTAGTCCCGGCCTCGTCCGTTCTTCCCTTTCCCCGGTGTCGCATTAGAAACTCTCTATGACCCCGCTCCCGCTCATCCTTTCGCTTTGCTTGCAGGCAGGCGTCATTCTTGGGGTGTGCCATCTGGCCGGTAAGTTGGCGACCAAACTCGGACAGCCCGCGGTGGTCGGCATGATGATCGCCGGCGTGTTGCTGGGCCCTTCGATGCTCGGGGTCATCTGGCCCGAGGGGCAGCCTTGGGTCTTTCCGGCGGATACGCGCGTCTGGCTCAAGGCGGCGGCCGAGCTGGGAGTCGGCGGTTATCTCTTCTGCGTCGGTATCGACTTCAACCTGGCCAAAGTTCGTGAGCGCGGTGCTTTGACCATGGCCGTCGCCTCGGCGGGAGTCGTCGTGCCGTTCTTGCTGGCGATACCCTTGGCGATCTCGACCCAAGGTATCTCCGGCTGGTTTGCCCCCGAAGCTTCGCTGGGGCAGCAGGTGTTATTCTTGGGCGCGGCCTTATCGATCACCGCGTTTCCGATGCTCGTCTGGATCGTGCGTTCGAAAGGTCTCGCTGATTCGCCCATGGGACTGGTCGCGATTTCCGCCGGCGCCATCGGCGACGCCTTTGCCTGGGTCATCCTCGCGATCGTCCTCGCCTCCTTCGGCGGTTCGCCGGACCTCGTTTTTCGCTGCGTCTTCGGCGGTATGCTCATGATCGCGGCGGCAAGGTACGTCGTGCCCCGGCTCTTGGCCGGCCTCGCGGCCGACTGTGATAATCGTCAGGCCCTGACCTGGTCGTCGGTGCTCGCCGTGACGCTGCTTTTCCTGGCCTTCGTCGCTTTCAGCACATGGTGCGGCATGCATGCCGTCTTCGGCGGATTCCTCTGCGGATTGGCGATACCCAGGGGCGGGATGAATCAACGCCTGCGGGCGATCGAACCCGCCGTCAGCGGCTGGGTGTTGCCGTTTTTCTTCGTCTGTTCCGGGCTCCAGACCCGCTTGGATTTCCTGTTCACGCCGTCGGCCCTCTTGCTGTTGGCGCTCGTCGTCGCGGTGTCATTGCTCGGCAAAGGCGGGGCTTGTTGGTGCGCCGCGCGTTGGGCGGGACTGGACGCGGCGGGAGCGGGGGGCGTGGCTTCGCTCATGAACGCTCGCGGCCTGATGGAACTGATCCTCCTGAATGTCGGCCTCGCCGCTGGACTCGTGGGCCCGCTGCTGTTCTCCGTCCTCGTGGTCATGGCGATCGTCACGACGCTCATGGCCGGTCCGCTGTTCGAATGGACCTATGGCCGGAAGGCGCGTCTATCCGGCGAGTACGGCGGCCTGTAAGACCGTCAGGCTGACAGAGCGATGGTGTGCTCGATCGGATTGAGCCAGATCTTCACGCGCTGCATCCAGGAGGGACCGATGACCGCATCAATGTTCAGCAAAGAGAGAAACGTGCGCATCGGGACCGGGGAGAGTCCACCGCAGTTCTGGGAAGGAGTCGGGCCACACTGTTCTACCAAATCCATGCCGTGGAGCGTGAAGGGGATGTGGTAGGACTTGGTGATCTCCAGCGAACCGAACATCGGGCTGAAATCCTTGAATCCTGGAAGCCATTCTAGTCCTTCGCAGAAGTGGTTATCCACGAAATATCCGTACTGCGCTCCCGTATCCCAGAGCGCCATGGCCTTGCGACCGTTCAAGGTGATTGCCAGCATCGGGATGTCCGAGGTAGGAACTAAGGAGTATGGTACGGCCGTGAAGCCTTCGGGGATGTCATCGCCCGCCGTGAGCTGCCGATTAGCGACGTCGAAGAGCAGGGTAGTCTGGGCGAGTAGGTCCATGCCCAGCAACGCGTCAACCTGGGCGCCGATCTCTGCGGAGAGCTTGTCGAAGGTGAAGCCCATGTATCCGCCCTTGTTCACGCCGTGGTTCTGGTTCTGCCAGGTCAGGCGACCCGTCACCGAGGAACTGAAGGGGGCACCGGTGTCGATCAGGGTGCGACCTTCCGGGAGGTCGATGAACAGGTGACGGTTGAGTAGATACAACTTGTAGGTGCAGACCATAGGGGAAATGCGGGTTTTAGGGGCCATGGGAGGATTACTGACAGTTATAGGTGATAACAGTTAGGTGTCAAGCGGTGTGTCTGAGGTAGGGTCGGGACCGCGTCACGACATAGGGCTAACGCTAGGACAGCACTTGGTGCTGTCCCTACCTCGTTTACTGCCCGGGCATAAAGAAGCCCCGGATCGGGTGATCCGGGGCCTCTGGAAGGCGGCTGGAGGGCTTCTTAGGCCTTCTTCACCTTAACCCACTGCTTCGTCTTGGCAGACTCCAGGATGGCGTCGCAGACGTACTGGGTGCCGAGCGCGTGGCGGAAGTCCGGGTAGGCCTTTTCAGCCTTAGGATCGTCGAGGCTCTTGAGGAACTCAGCGAGGGCGTGGGTGAAGGAGTGCTCGTAACCGAGGCAGAGACCTGGGACCCACCAGTTGCCGGCATACGGGTGATCGCTGTCCGACGCGTGGATGCTGGACCAACCGCGACGGTCGCCGGGGACGGCGTGGTCGAAGTAGTTGAGGCGGTTAAGGTCATGCAGGTCCCACTGGAGGGATTTCTTCTCACCGTTGATCTCGAACGTGTAGAGCGCCTTGTGGCCGCGAGCGTAGCGGGTGGATTCGAACTGCGCGATCGAACCGTTCTCAAAGCGACAGAGGAAAATCGCGGCGTCGTCGATGGTCACGGCCTGCTTCTTACCCGTGGCGGTGTGGACGCGTTCCTTGATGAACGTCTCGGTCATCGCGGAGACCTCGGTGATGTCACCGTTGATCCAGCG
>Ga0114977_10000364_pt1 | contig 30779 bp, 23 predicted proteins | sample S_130805_MF_Meta_FD_87026 | JGI IMG/M metagenome (GOLD analysis project Ga0114977, IMG submission 87026) | Freshwater microbial communities from Lake Simoncouche, Canada to study carbon cycling - S_130805_MF_MetaG | ecosystem: Environmental > Aquatic > Freshwater > Lake | place: Lake...
CGAATCTGCTCGGGGAAGTCACCGACGATAAACAGATGCAGAAACTCTGCGACGAGATGGCTAAACTACAAGACATCATCGACGCTCAAAATCTGTGGGAAATCGATCGCCAAATCGAACACTCCATGGCCGTGATGAACTTGCCCCCAGGAGACGCAGATGTCACTAAACTCTCCGGTGGCGAACGACGTCGCGTTGCTCTCTGCAAACTACTGCTCGAACAACCAGATCTTCTGCTCCTCGACGAACCGACGAACCACCTTGATGCCGAAGCCATCAACTGGCTCGAACAACACCTTGCCCAATACCAAGGGACCGTCGTGGCCGTAACCCACGATCGATACTTCCTAGATAACGTCGCTCAATGGATCCTCGAACTCGATCGCGGTTCCGGATTCCCCTTCGAAGGTAACTACACGGCTTGGCTGGAACAAAAACAAAAACGACTACAAATCGAACAAAAGTCCGCTGTAGCAAGACAGAAAACCCTCGACCGTGAACTCGAATGGATTCGCATGTCACCCCGAGCACGCCAAGCGAAGAACAAAGCGCGTATTAGCGCTTACGAACAACTCGCCGCTCAACAGTTCGAGGAACGACCAGAAGAACTCGAAATCCAAATCCCACCCGGGAAGCATCTTGGAGAAGTCGTCGTAGAAGCCAACGATCTGAACAAATCCTTCGGTGATAAAGTCCTCATCGATAAACTCAACTTCCGACTCCCTGCCGGAGGTATCGTTGGTATCATCGGACCAAACGGAGCCGGTAAAACGACTTTGTTCCGGATGATGATCGGCCAAGACAAACCCGATAGCGGAACGATCCGAGTCGGCGAGACGGTCGAACTCGGTTACGTCGACCAATCCCGCGACTCTCTAAACCCTGAGAGCACAATCTACCAAGAGATCTCCGGTGGACTCGATTGGCTCGACATGGGTGGCAAACGGATGAACTCCCGCGCCTACGTGTCTAAATTCAATTTCAAAGGGACCGACCAAGAGAAAAAAGTGGGAGTCCTCTCCGGTGGGGAACGCAACCGAGTCCACCTCGCCAAGCTGTTGCGACGCGGATGCAACGTCCTGCTCCTCGACGAACCGACCAACGACCTGGACGTCGATACCTTGCGAGCCCTCGAAGAAGCCATCCTCAATTTTGCGGGATGCGTTGTCGTGATCACCCACGACCGCTGGTTCCTCGACCGGATCGCAACCCATATCCTCGCCTTCGAAGGTGATGGCTATGTCCATTGGTGCGAAGGAAACTTTGACACCTACGAGCAACAACGCCGAGAACGACTGGGGATCTCCGCCGAAGAACCTCAGCGTTTCCGATATAAGAAACTCTCGAATTCCTAACCTTTGTCCAAGACGCGCACTTTTGGCTTTGGTATATTCCTAATCTCGTTCTGACTCTCCCTTTTCCAAGGAAACTTGACATGAATCCATTCGATATTCTTACGGAAATCCTCAACGCCGGAGCAGCCCAACAACAAGGTGGCGGCCAGCAACGCCGAGGGAACCCAGGTCCCGACATTCTCAAAGATATCCTCGGCGGTAGCCCAGCCGGCGGCCGAGGCAGCTCCGGTGGGGTTCAATTCCCAGGAGTACTTAAAGAAGGTCGCGGCGGATCGAGCGGCAGCAAAGTTCCTTCCGAAGCCGAACTCGAAGACATGCTCGGCGTCGGACGATCTTCACCCCAGTCCCGACAAGCACCACAGTCCCAGCAAGCACCACAGTCCCAGCAAGCACCACAGTCCAGACAAGCTCCCACTCAGCAATCTGCCCCAAGCAACACTGGGCGTGGAGGTGCATCGAGCGATATTTTCGGACAACAACCCACCCAACAGCCGCCACAGCTATCCCAAGCCGAACAAGAACAGATGGCGGTTCTAATCCGCGCGATGATCTACGCTGGCAAAGCCGATGGCCGAATCGATGCGAAAGAACAACAAGCTATCGTCGAACGGATCGGTAATACCAACGAAGCCACCATTCAGTTCTTGCGCAAAGAATTTGCCGCCGCTACGAGCGTCCGCGATTTCGCTTGGTCGGTCCCCCTCGGGATGGAATCCGCCGTCTACGCCGCTTCCCTCTCGACAATCGATGTCGACACACAAGAAGAAGTCGACTACCTTCGTGAACTAGCGCATGGGCTAAGGTTGCAACCAAAACTCTGCAACCAAATCCATGAGCAATATGGCGTAAAACCCATTTTCTAAGTCCGGCTATTCTTACTTTTTCGACCACTGAAACCCATCGTGACTCAACCAGCGGAAAACCACGGAAACCACCCCCACAAAAACTTTATCGAGCAAGAAGTCGAAAAGGACTTCGCTGCAAAAGAAGTTCTTCAAGGGAAAACGATCCAGACCCGTTTTCCGCCTGAGCCCAATGGTTACCTTCATATCGGTCACGCAAAAAGTATCTGCCTGAACTTCGGGCTCGCTCAAACCTACGGAGGTAAATGCAACCTCCGTTTCGATGATACGAATCCGAGCAAAGAAAGTCAGGAATACGTCGACTCGATCCAACGCGATGTGCAATGGCTTGGGTTTCAATGGGATAACCTGTTCTACGCTTCAGATTACTTCCAACAACTCTACAACTGGGCTCTTCAACTGATCCGAGAAGGTCACGCGTTCGTCTGCGATCTCAACGCGGAACAAATGCGTGAGTATCGAGGTACCCTCACGCAACCCGGCAAAAACAGTCCCTACCGCGATCGATCCGTCGAAGAAAACCTCGACCTGTTTGATCGGATGCGAAAAGGGGAATTCTCCGAAGGTACACGCACCCTGCGAGCCAAAATCGACATGGGGGCCGCTAACCTAAACCTTCGTGATCCCGTCCTGTACCGAATCATGTTCGCTCACCACCACCGGACAGATAACAACTGGTGTATCTATCCGATGTACGACTGGGCTCACGGACAATCGGATTCCATTGAAGGGATCACACACTCGATCTGTACCCTTGAATTCGAAAACCATCGACCTCTGTACGATTGGTTCTGTCGAACCCTGAGAATCTTCCACCCTCGCCAAATCGAATTCGCTCGACTGAACCTCTCCTATACAGTCATGAGCAAACGGAAACTTCTACAACTCGTCACCGAGAAACATGTCGAAGGCTGGGATGACCCCCGGATGCCGACCATCAGCGGACTTCGCCGACGCGGCTACACCCCCGAGTCGATCCGCAACTTCTGCGAAACAATCGGCGTCGCGCGATTCAATGGAATCATCGACGTCCTCGTCCTCGAAAATGCCGTTCGAGAGCATCTCAATAAAACCGTATCGAGGTTCATGGCTATCCTGGACCCGATCAAAGTTACCCTGACGAACTACCCCGAAGATCAATCAGAAGAACTCGAAGCAATCAACAACCCGGAAGACCCCCAAGCAGGCTCGCGCAAGCTTCCTTTTGGCCGGACGCTCTTCGTCGAACGCGATGACTTCATGGAAAACGCACCATCGAAGTTCTTCAGACTCAAACCAGGCGGAGAAGTCCGCTTGAGATACGCTTACATCATCAAGTGCGAAGAAGTCATCAAAGACGCCAGTGGAAAAGTCACCGAACTGCGATGCACGTACGATCCGGAAACCAAAAGCGGATCGGGCCCGGCAGCAGAACGAAAAGTAAAAGGAACCATCCACTGGGTTGCCGCCAAAACAGGGCATTGTGTGGAAGTCCGACTCTACGATCGACTCTTCCTCTCGGAGACCCCGGAAGAAGCCCCAGAAGGGAAGACATTCCTCGATAACATCAATCCCAACAGCAAGACAACCGTTCATGCTGTCGTGGAACCTTCACTCGCTCAAGTTCCACCGGGCACACGAGTGCAATTCGAACGCAACGGGTATTTCTGTGCCGACGAAGTCGATTCGAAAACCGGATCTCCTGTCTTCAATAGGATCGTCACTCTAAAAGATACTTGGGCCAAGATCCAAGCCAAAGAGTAAAGCGCCTTTGGGGCTCCGGGGGATTGCCATGCATACTTTTGATCTCTCCATTCCAACCTCTGGCGAATATGGCTTGGTGACTCGACTTTGGTGCGGTGAGAGCTCTCCACGCTACATCCTCGCAGTCGTGCATGGCTTGGGGGAACACGCTCAGCGCTACACGCATGTCGCAGAGTCCTTTGTTAACCACGGCGCTAGCGTATTGGCTTGGGATCAAAAAGGGCACGGACGAACCGGTGGGGCTTTACCTCATTTTCAAGTGTTGCTCGATGACCTCGGCAGTGTCGAAGCATATGTTGCAAGCAAGTATCCGGGAGTGCCGCTGGTATTTTACGGACAAAGCCTCGGAGGAGGGTTGGTAATCAACTATTTGCTAAGTCGCAGTAGCCAAGCAACAGGAGGAATCGCCACCAGCCCATTGCTACGCACGACCGTTCCTCCTCCTGCATGGAAACTTGCCGTCGCAAAAGCGCTCGGTAAACTCTGGCCTTCCTTCACCCTCTCGACCGCAATTCGCCCAAAAGAACTGACCCACGATCCTGCGGGCGTAAAAGCTTATCAATCGGATCCATTGGTACACCAACGCGTTTCGGCCGCGCTAGGTCTCTCGATGCTTGAAGCGGGTGAATGGTCCATCGCAAACGCTCATAAGCTTGCCACGCCACTTCTACTCATGCATGGCACCCAAGACCGCATCACTTCTTGTGAAGCAAGTGAAGCATTCTCCAAAGCTTCCAACACTTACTGCGACTTCCGGGCTTGGAATGGCTTATACCACGACATGCACTGGGAACCTCAGAGGGAACAAGTCCTATCCGCCATGCAGGACTTCATCGATCGCACTATCGCTTCCGCATCGCATCGATCAACACCGCGAGGATAATCACTCCGCCGGTAATCATTCTCTTGATCGGATCGCTAATCCCCATCTGCGCGAGTCCAGTCTGAAGGATCGAGATAACCAGCACCCCAAAAAACGTGCTGATCACCGAGCCCTGGCCACCTCGCAGACTCGTTCCCCCGATAACACAAGCAGCGATGGCCGATAGCTCCATCCCCACCCCCGCGTTTGGATCGACCGTGGAGAGTTTCGACGACTGCATGATCGCGGCTACACCGCACAAAGCTCCACTGAGGCAATAAAGTGAAACCAAAATGGGAGTTGTGGAGATTCCTGACATCCGCACCGACTCCGCGTTCGTCCCAACCGCGACTGCCAACCTCCCCAAAACTGTTCGATGCAAGATCCACTGCCCTAAAAGGACAATCATGACGCTGAACAGAAAGGAAGGAGAAAGCCCGATGGCCGGCAACGGCTCCGATATCCAACCTAGGCTACTCCCAACATACTGGGTCGTCGAATCGGTCATCCAAGCCGCTGCGCCACGCGCCACCTCAAGCATTCCCAAGGTGACGATAAAAGCGGGAATCCGAAAGTAAGCGCTGATCCACCCATTAAGGCCACCACAAAGCGCTCCGAGCAACACCGCTCCCCCCGCCGCCAATGCCAAAGGCCACTTGTGCGATAACAACAGCACCCCTAACAAAGAGCCCGAGAAAGCCATCACCGATCCGACTGACAAATCGATTCCACCCGCAATCAAAACCAATGTCATACCGACAGCAACTACAGTGATGTCCGGAATCGTATTGGCGACCGTCAACAGCGTTGTCGCAGTAAAGAAATTCTTGGTCATCGCTCCAAAGAACAATACCAATGCTGCAATCGCAACAAGCAGTCCGCCATACTGAAGAACGATCGCCTTGATTCGGTTCGCTTGCATGAATCTCGTACTCGATGAATTCAAAGGATAACCTAGAGGGCACCACGACAGCCTAACTGCACCGCTAACTACATTTTGTTTTCGAACGGCGAAGTATAATCCACACCGAAGTATCCCAAAAGAGAACGGTGTCGGGTGTTGCCATTAACAAGCCAGTCTGACCTGTCTGACCTGTCCGACTTGTCCGACTTGTCCGACTTGTCTGACAAAATTCCATCGAAGCACGCCGGACCACAGTCTCTTGCCACCGATTACCGCTCGGATCCATATCCCGAAAACATCGATGCCACTATAGAAGGCTTATCGTAAGCAGGGCCCGAAAACTCTTCGGTTAATCGCCCGTTCGATAAAACCACGATTCGATCAGATATCTCGGTTAGCTCTTCAAGATCACTGCTGACAACAAGCACCCCTTTTCCTTCAGAGGCTAGCTGGCGGATCACACGATAGACCATTTCGCGAGCCGCACTATCGATCCCGCGAGTTGGCTCGTCAAGTAAAAAAACCTTGGCCGATCGCTCTAGCCATTTCGCCAACACCACCTTCTGCTGATTACCGCCACTTAAACTCGTCACGGATTGCTCGCACGACTCGCACCGAATCGCAAGCTGTTCGATGTACCGATTCGCAACTTGCGACGCAAGCTCTGGTACGTAGCGGTGAAAGACACTGAACCAGCCTTGCTCAAACTGCGGAAGCTGGATGTTCATAGCGATCGACTGATCGAGAAGCAGACCATCGGACTTTCGATCCTCACTGACCATAACGACCCCTGCCATGACCGCTTCTCGAGGTGAACGAAACAACGCTCTGCCTTTGATTTTCTGCTTTCCACCTACCCCTGGTTCGCCCTCCACCCAAACCGATCCGCCATGAGCTCGGTCCGCACCAAAGATCAATCGCAACAATTCGGTCCTTCCCGATCCCACTAACCCCGCAACGCCCAATACTTCCCCTCTCCTAACACTTAACGATACGCTCCTTACCTTCGGCGGAGAATCAAGCTGCTCAACAACAAGCACATCCTGTGTGCTAGGTTCCGCACCATGGATGTCAGTGCCGGAGCATTCACCGACGAACTCAGACGAGATACTTCGTTCCCCCTCGCTTTGATGACGCAAGTCCTCCGCAGCAGCAGTCATCTGCAAGACCATCTCTTTTTGTGTCAACTCACCTTGGTTCCAAGTTCCAATCCGAACGCCATCGCGCAAAATCGAAATCCGGTCTGCCAGCGATTCAACTTCCGCTAGCCGATGGCTGACATAAACAATGGCTGCCCCAGCTTCTTTCCATCGCTTGATCTTCTCGAACAATAACTGACTCTCCCTGACGGACAGCGCAGCAGTCGGCTCATCGAGAATCAATAGCTTCAAATCTCCCTTTGTATTGGCAATGATTTCAAGCATCTGCTGTTGCCCGATCCCCAACTCTGCAACCAAGGTATCTGGGGATATGCCATCCAACCCGAAGTCAGCCAGCAACAACTCAGCGCGGCGAGCGAGTTCCTTGCGATCTAACAACCCTAGTCGATTCGGAAGCTCTTGCAGGAAAAGATTTTCCGCCACACTCAAAGTGGAGATGAGGTTCAACTCTTGCTGAACCATCTGCACCCCTAATCGCTTCGCTTCTCGTCGCGAGGAGGGCGCGTAGACATTTCCATCGAGTTGCATCATGCCAGAAGTCGGACTTTGCATCCCAGCAATCATCCGACATAACGTGCTCTTCCCGGCACCATTCGCGCCTAGTAAAGCGTGAACCTGCCCTCCTTGGAACTCAATACTTACCGCATCGACGGCACGGCTAGTAAACTCTTTCGTCAGTTCTTGGGTACTAAACAACTTCAATACAGCCTTGCCTAGCGCTAAACGGGGGAATTCAATTTTTGGTTGAGATTTTGATTACTGACTACTTTGAATTCTACTGTGAAATCTACTGGGGATTCGCAGTCAATTCGGCTTTGGTGATCAGATCAACGGGGGTCTGTCGATCTTCGGGATTCGCCTTGGGATCGGCGATAAGCTGCAATGCAACCTCGATCCCAAAGACGGCAAGTTGATCACCGTGTTGATCGGCAGTGGCAAGCATTCGGCCTTCGCGGATCGCTTCCTGCGCTGCCGTAATATTGTCAAAACCGACGACTTCGATCGAGTCCGATTTATTAGCACCCTTCACAGCCGCAATCGCACCGAGCGCCATGGAATCGTTCGCCGCCAATATCGCCTTCAGATCGCTATGAGTGTTAATCATCGACGCTGCAATCGTATTCGCCTGGTTAGTCTCCCAATTCGCGCTTTGACTATCGACAATCTCAATCCCCGCTTCCTTCATCGCTTGCTCAAAACCCAACCGTCGTTGCGTTCCATTGAAACTCGTCCGTATTCCTTCCAGAACTCCAACTCGATCCCCCGCCTTTAACTTAGCAGCCAAGAAAGCTCCCACAGTTTTAGCTCCGAGCAAATTGTCTGGGCCGACAAATGGTATCGACAACTTCTCGGCTTCGAGTACCTGAGCATCGAGCTTGTTGTCGATGTTGACTACCACAACCCCAGCCTGCTTCGCTCTTCGCAACACCGTAACCAATGCTTTCGAGTCTGCCGGCGCAATGACGATCGCTTGAACTCCAGAAGCGACCATCTCCTCGACAATGGCTGCTTGTCGCGCCAAGTCACGCTCATCTTTGATGCCGTTGACGATTAACTCGTAATCGTTCGCATGAGCCGCTTGGTGCTTCTTTGCACCATCAGCCATCGTAGAAAAGAATTCGTTAGCAAGCGATTTCATCACCAAAGCGATTTTCGGTTTGCTCGAAGATCCGGGATCAGCTCCTGTCGAAGCTGACTTGCCTGTCGTAGAGGAATCACGATTGGAATTGCAACCGACGAGCAACGCAACCATTAGCAAAGACCAATAGCACAGCCCCAATTGTACACGGACAAAGAAGACTATACGGTTGTTGTGAAACGCTAAAGGCTGAAAGGATTGCATGGTGTTAGTACGATGGATCTTAAGAAAGGAGGTCGAGGAAAATACGGAAACGAGATACAAAAGGTACAAGCCATATCATACCAAGTCGTAGCGATCGGCTTAAGCTACCGTTGTGCTTTTGAGATAGCGATGCTTTGCTCCTCTACCGCCTTAGAATCGCTTGGACATCCGCGGGGGTCGGGAGCGAAGGCTGGGCTCCATGAACCGTTACACAGTGGGCTGCCGCCGCTGCCGCATATCGACAAGCTTCCACTAACGAACGATCTTTTGCCAACTCACCGACAAGTGCCCCGAGAAAAGCATCCCCGGCCGCAACTGTATCGACGGGTACGACGGAAAATGGTTCAATCCAGCGAAACTCCCGCCGACCGAGAAGATCACTCTCGGCGGCTATTGCCCCAAGACTCCCAAGGGTGATTACCACGCGACTCGCGCCGCGATCAAGCAGCCGCTCAGCAGCCCGAATCGCTTGATCGACCGTCTGCGGTGGTTCACATTCCAAAAGCAATGCAGTTTCCGTTTGATTCGGACAAAGCAAATCAACTTGAAAAAGGGATTCGGGAATCGCTCCACCTACCGGGGCTGGATTGAGGATGACCTTCGTTCCGTGCTTTCGGCACAACCGAACGAAATGCTCGACGGTAGCAATGGGGATTTCTAGCTGGGTCATCGCCCAACTCGCTTCACGAATCGATGCTTCCGCTCGATCCACATCTTCAATCCCAAGCTTTCCGTTCGCCCCCGGAACAACCATGATCGAGTTCTCCCCGGAATCATCTACCGAGACCACTGCCACGCCGCTTGATCCAGCTTTGTTTGCAATGTGTTGTGTATCAATGGACTCGTGCTGCAAGCTACGCAACAACGAAGTTCCGAAACCATCGTCTCCAACGCATCCAATCATCTCAACGGAAGTACCAAGCCGAGCAGCCGCTACAGCTTGATTCGCTCCTTTACCTCCCGGAACTTCGGTAAGAGCATGCGCGATAAGGGTCTGCCCCGGAGCAGGAAGCTTGGGTGTTCTTACGACAAGATCCATATTGATCGAACCGCAAACGACTACCTTGGGTTTGGAATGATGCATGTGATTGGCGTTTCCGTGAAGATAGATAAGTTGAGGCTTTAATCAGGCGTTTATTGGCAAAATGTAACGACAAATAAAAACACGACGAGCTAAAAACGCCCGTCAGGTTAGCTGGACAAATTCTAGTTGTGAACGGACCATTTTTTTAACTCGTCCATTTTGAAAATGATGCAGGTCGCGCAGCACTGGGCTATACTCCGCTGGAGGAATCCCACCCCGACGACGCTTCGTCGATTTCAAATGCATGGTTTTTTAAAGGTAGCACTGCTTTATTCTCATAGAAAACATCCCCCCCCAATCGCTCCAATTACCCCAATTAGGTGTAACCACTCACGTTTCCACCCTTTTTCCACCGCCCCCCTTCAAATCGAAGCTTAGAGCGATACAATTGAGCCCTTACACGCGTCCGTGGCGCAATTGGATAGCGCATCGGTCTTCGGAACCGAGGGTTGAAGGTTCGAATCCTTCCGGGCGTACTCGTCTCATCCTGCGAGCTTTAGTCTAGCCTCCAGCTGGCGGAGTGAGAGGTTTTCTTTCGCGGCGAATCAATCGCTGAAACCCCCGGTGTTTTGGGCATTTTCTATTTTTCTTGCCTGCCCTGTCGCTCTCTCGCCTTTCTAACCGCGAGCTAATTTTCCGAATGTTGCTTCCGTCAAAACGGAATTTTCTCCCGCGAACTATCGCGCTCGCTAGTTGATAAGTGGTTGCTTGTTAGAACGCCGATTGCTTCCGACCCACCGAACCCGACCTCAAACTACCCGACCGCAGGGTTAACAGCGGGGCAGAGTCGGAACTGACTGTCAACGTCCAGTCTGGAAATTGCCCCTCCGGTTGAGCTCGAATCATTTGGCCACGGCTGGTACAATAAAACGGTTTAACACCAGCAAACGGGGACGGCGGAGCAGACAATCGAGCCGATTGCAGTTCTGCCACGTAAAGAACGTCCGAAGACTCTCAATTGGAGGTCCAGCATGTCGACAACCGAAGCCGCATCGAAAGTCTTTGAAGAGATCGCTCAATTGTTTGGTTCAGGCCCGACCGATGAGCAGATTTTGAATTTTCGGCCGTCTGCCGACGTCGCCCAACGAGCTTCGCAGCTTCTGTCGTTGAACCGGACCGGACAAGTGGATGACGACCTTAAGCACGAACTGGACCAGTACGAGCAAGCTGAACTTTTGATGCGCATGGTGAAGGCCCGGATACATGTACGGCAAGGAAGCTAGGTAGGGATGAGCGAATATGTGCCTGCAGAACTGCGACGGCTGATTCGTGAACGCGCCGGTCATCGATGTGAATATTGCCTTCTTCATGAAGACGATGCCTTCTTGCCACATGAGCCAGACCATATCATCGCTGTAAAGCATCGCGGCGAAACGAACGAAGGAAATTTGGCTTGGACCTGTTTCGTCTGCAATCGCGGTAAAGGGAGCGACCTTGCTTCGGTAGACGAGACAACGGGAGAGATCGTAAGGCTCTTTCATCCCAGGACCGATTCATGGGACGATCAATTGGAGCTGATGAAAGACGGTTCCATTTCGGCCAAGACGGCTATCGGACGAGTTACAATCACACTTCTCAAGTTGAACCGTCCTGAGCTGCTTGCAATCAGAGCCTTGCTTGCAAAATCGATTCGGAAACCCCGTTAGTGCGGCTTACGCCGCATTATGATCCGGAAGAATGAACCGAGACCGCATTTGTCGTCTATAATTCGATGTACGGATCGGATCTGGGATTTCTTAGGAAGACGCCATATGTCAACTGTCCCCAAGCATTACATAACACCTGAAGAGTATTTGCACCGCGAGAAAAAGGCCGAGTTTCGGTCCGAGTACTTTCGTGGCGAAATGTTTGCCATGGCAGGTGCGTCGGCCAATCACAACTTGATTGTTCTTAACGCAGGCTCACATCTACGGGAACAGCTCAAGAAAAAGCCCTGCCGAGTCTATCCGAACGACTTGAAGCTTCGCATTGAATCGACAAGCTTGTACACTTACCCGGATCTGTCTGTAGTGTGCGGCGAACCTCAGCTTGAATCCGATAGTGGCGAAGTTCTGCTGAACCCTGTGGTACTCGTCGAAGTCCTCTCGGATTCCACCGAGGCATATGATCGAGGAAAGAAGTTCGAACATTACCGAACCATTCCTAGCTTACAACATTACGTCTTGATCGCCCAAGATCGACACTCGATCGATTGCTTTACGAGATCCGCCGACGGCAGTTGGAATTTGACGAGCTGCCAAGGGCTCGACGGAAAGATCAAGTTGGACGCAGTAGACAGCGAACTGATCGGAGCCGAAGTCTATGACAAGGTAGTCTTTGCAAGTTAGAAAAGCTAAAGCGTTACCGGTACGGGTAATCACGCTTGCAGCCCGTATTCGGCGTGTCCAAGTGCTACACAACGGATTGAGGAGGCACAGTCGTCTTCATCTGTTTCCACATTTGTCGTTGCCTCTTCCAGTCGAGCGTCTTGGCGATGGGGCGGAGGACGGCCTCTTTGATTGCGTCGCGGCCATGGGTGGTTCTCGGCAGGAAGAGGAGCTCTTCTTGGATGTCGGGTGCTAGGTTGTCTATCCTCGCACACCTCTTCGCTGAATACTGATCGTTCGCAGTTGAAAGCTGGAGGAGTAGCCTTGGATAGCAATTCGATTCGATGGTACAAGTCGAAGGTCGATTGGTGGCTGGCCCCACTACTTGCTATACCGCCGGTCGTTTCACTGGTAGTCGTAGCATCGACATTTAAAACAGGCGTTCCAATGGAGATGGCCTGGGGTTTCTGATCCAAGACCCTCCTGCCAGCCAGGAAGCCCCCGCCGCCAAAACTACTGTGACTTCCACTCGCAGTGACAACTCCAACATTCAAGGCACGCGGTGCGTTGTCGCCTCGAAAGATAGCGGCAGGACGGCGCCGCCGGAGGCTCTGCGAGACATTCGCTTTGTGATCACGAAAGACAAGATGACGATGGAATCGGGCGGTCGCAAGCAACAATCAGCTTACACGCTCGACCCATCCAGCAGTCCGAAGTCGATCGACCTGACGACCAGCGGCCGGACGAAACCCGGCATTTACGACCTGCAGGGCGACACGCTGCGAATATGCTTTTCCGAGAGCACCGGCTGTTTCCCCGAAGTGCTCCAAGGACCTAAGGGAAAGCGATCGACCGCCTTTGAGCCGAAGCCCGACTCGGTGAACGACATCCTTATCATCTTGAAGCGTGAAATATCCTAAGCGGAATTGACCTGGGAGCGTCTAACCAAACGCTCCAGCAGACGGAGGTTGCGATGCCGGTTTATCGTGACATCAACAACTACTGGATGAGGCCCGCAGATTTTGCAATCCGACAACTGGCGAAGTCGGCGAGCCCAATACCTTCAGGAATTGATTCACAACCGATCGTCGTCATAGCCACACGATTCAATCATGAACAACCGAACCAGTCTCGGGGATTTGAGTTACACCTGAGACGCCAACAAGAACAAGATTGGAACTTTCGAAGTTGGACGAATGACAGCGCAAACCTCAAAACCTTCGACTTTTGGCAGCATCACATCCAGAATTACCAAATCCGGTCCAACCGCAGCAAATGTATCGATCGCGGTACGTCCGTCAGCAGCCCGTGACGTCCGGAATACTTCTTTGGATAGAAAGCGGTCGATTAACTCGGACGTTCTTGGATCGTCTTCGACGATTAAGATAGACGGAGCGGGAATCATGAAGCGTCTTACTGGAGTTAATTGGAATCGCGGTCTTTTTCGCGCTAATCAATGCAGCCAACTCGCCGTTTCCCATCAGCCGCCTTGCGATTGGTGGGGAATTCGCTCTGTTGCTGTCGATTTTGGATAAACTCCGAGAATCGGTGAACCTTTTGATAGCGAGCGGGGAATCATCGGTATGACCGAGCGAAAAACCACTTTCGAAGGCGAACTGATTCGCCATGTGCTGGCCGGTGAGCAGCAGGCGTTCCAGCAGATCGCCGGCCAGCACGCTGAGCAATTGTTTCGCTGCGCGCTAACATTGTGTCGCGACCGGCAACTCGCTGAAGACATTTCGCAAGAAACGCTGCTGGAAGCGTGGCGGTCCATTGGACGATTTGATGGCCGGTGCCGGTTTTCTACTTGGCTTTACGGCATTCTGCGGCATCGATTCCTGAAGGCGAGGAAACGCTCTACAAGGCGAATCGTGGCGGAATCGCTTTCTGACGATACACGATACTCTTCGCATACCAATTCTCAGCCCGCGGCAGATCCATCGCGGGATTCGGAGCGAGCCGAAGACGCCGAGCGTGTTCGAAATGCGGTCGCAGCGTTGCCCGAAGAACATCGCCAGGTGATCGAATTGCGATTTTTTGCCGATGCGAAGCTCGATGACATCGCAGCGGTCATGGATATTCCGCTGGGAACGGTCAGATCGCGATTGCACAACGGTTTGGAAAAACTACGTCAACTGAACCTGGCCGTGAACCTTTTCTCTGCAACTGGGGAATCATCAGTGAGGCAACCATGAACGAACGACAAAAGCCCGGTGAAATGCAACCCTGTGAAAGCTGGTTGGAAGCCATCAGCTTGCTGGCAGCTGAATGCCTGACTGTACTGGAAGAAGCAGAACTGCGGGAACATCTTGCAGTCTGCCACGCCTGTCGTCAACGCAATGAAGAGATCGCAAAGGTCTGTTTCAATGTGAGGATTGTAAAGCCGATAGTCGACCAGGAACGTGTTCTTGCAATGGGCCAGTGTCTGCAGCATCTCCCACTGCCCGCGAAGAAAGTGACTTGGAGAAATCGCTCAGTCCCAATGCGTGTGGCGATGCTCGCTACAGCCGCCTTGGTGCTTGTCAGCCTTCTGAGTCATCTGGCTAGTCGGCGACCGGAAGACAATCCAGATCAGCGGACGACGATCGTTCAGGTAACGCCTCAATTGGCTCCTGTGGAATCAGCGGACCTGCAACTGCCGACTATGTTCGCATTACGTCGAGCAGCAGCAGAATCCGACGATACCTTCGACCGACTACTTGCATGGTACTCGGAGCCATCGTTGATGGAACCACTTAACCGTCACCGTTTTAGTCTGGAGTCATTGCAATGAAACGAATCACCAATCTGTTTTTGATAAGCACATTGCTCGCGTGGGGGACCTGTTCCCTTCGAGCCGATGAACCGCAGCAAGCCATTCTTGCGGCCGCCGCTCCGAATGCGGCGGGCATTTACTGGCATGCCTTCGCGGCATTCCCGAGTCTTAATGACGACGAGAAGAAGCTCCTCAGAGCAGCAATCCCGACCGAAATGGCACCGCTGTCCGAAGAACTCTCGCCCATCGTGGCTCGATACGGACGAGCATTGCACGAGTTACACCGAGCGCGTGCAGTTGTCCCGTGCGATTGGCAGCTTGACATGGCTGCCGGTGCAGGACTGATCTTGCCACACGTGGATAAGGCTGTAGAACTGAGCCGCGTCGCGCTGCTGCGGGCTCGTCAACGATTCGCTTCCGGCGAAACCGACGCTGCCTTGAGTGACGTGCTTGCAGTCTTTAAACTGGCCCGCGACTGCGGATCGAGTCCGCTTGTGATTTCGATGTATGTCGACTCTGGGATAAAAGATTCAGCTACCGACGTGTTGGCCTCGCAATTGACTCGATTAAATATGGACCAGATTCGCCAACTCACGGCTGCTTTAAATGAATTGCCTCCAAGCAACGATTTGGCCACCATGATTCTCCAGGACCAGCGCATGAGTTGCGATTGGTTGGAAGGCGAAATCATCAAAGAAGTCGCGAGGCTCAATGACCCGAAAGCGGCCGGACAAGCTTTCTTGACGATAACCGAGCCGCTAATTTTCACGGGTGGCCCCAGCCCCACTGACGAGGAAGCCGCCAAAGACAAACGCAAAGCCGACCTTCTGAAGTCCCTGTCCTTCGCGGACATTCAGGGGTCCTTTCAGCAACAGCGCTCTAGCTACGCCGAACTTCACAAGATTGCCGAACTTCCTTTCACAGAGAGAGCGGAGCGCGTCAAGTCCCTTGTTAAGTCACCCGCCTCAGCCAGTAAGATGGAAACGCGTGAAGACGCGATGCGATACGTCTCCACGGTTTTGATGCCATTCGATTGGAACGATGTATTCACCCGCGAGGAGCAAATGCATGTTCGGCACCAGTTGCTCGAACATGCACTCCGCGTTCAACTTCAGGGTGCGGATGCTCTGCAGGAAATACATGGAAAGAAAGTCGCGTACCGCAAGACGGCTAACGGCTTCGAACTGAGTTGCCCTGTCGGAGATAAGCCCGAAGTGCTCACCGTCGGTAGCAGTAAGTAAGTTCTTTCAAGCAAACCAGCGGCGACCGTAGTCGCCGCTGGTTTTTAGAATCGTTGTCTTGAAAGAATCGTCAACTGACACAGCGGTTCAAGGCGTGCGTCGGGATCAGCCAACAGCAACCGACGATGAGGCGAATTGCCCGATTCAGTTCATTTGCATCCACTCGTCCCTTTGATTCTTCCAGCTTGGCTCCAAGGCGATCGCTTGGAACATACGAAGGCATATGGGATCTCGCCCCTGTTCGATTCGGGGAACGTTCAAGAGTTGTTCAACAACTCAGAAGCCCCGCCTGGATTTTCAGGCGATCGTACGAGCGATCATGCGGCAAGAGAAATGCGTGGGCCAATATTTCTCCGTCAGTGGCAATGGCTTGTAATCTAGGGAAAGCGTAAAATCCACACGTGGCCATCCCAGGCATGCCTGAACCTTTTACCTACAAACTCGGCCGAAGAGCCTAACCATGCACAACACTTTGCCTTTCCAAAGAACATTGCTTGTCAAAGCCATCCTTCTGTTGCCAGTCTTTACGGTTGTCGCAACCAAGGCCGCTTTCGCGCAGTCGGCTACGGATTCAACTTGGCAAACCTTCGCCGAACCTCGTTTAAAGGCGATCTACGATCGCGGTGACTTTCGTCCAAAGAACGTTCAGCCGAAGTGGCTCAGCAACAACTCGGGATTCTTGATCGGTGATACGGATCAGAGCTCAAAGAAACGAACGACTTGGTTCTATGACGCGAAAACAGGCGAGCGCCGCTCAGCAACAGAGGACGAGGTAAGCGCCAACTCAACCGTCGAACAGCGATCGATTGCCGGTGAATTTGAATTGAAGGCAATCGATGGCAAACTCTCATCCCTCAATCGCGAGAATAAAACGGAAATTACGCTTGCATCATCAACTAACGATCGCGAAGTTGATTTTCGCAATCCAGTCTGGAGCCCCGATGGCTTCAAGATTCTTTTCGTCGAAGCTGATTACACCGACGTCCTGAAGAGATGGGTCTTAGTTCCCGGCGATCCATCCTACCCTGAAGTCCAACAGAATCGATTCGCACGCGTCGGCGGCGTAATCGAAAAACTACGAGTAGGCGTTGTGAACAAAGACGGCCAGCAACTGACTTGGCTACCAGTCGATTGCCCCGAGGAAGGAATGTATTTAGGACAAATCCAATGGGCGGGAAACTCGCAAGAAGTCCTCGTGGAGAGGTTTAGTCGATTCCGAGATCGACGCGACTTTCTGCTGATCAACGTTGATGGCGAAGCCAAGACAATCTTCTCGGAGTCCGACAAGGCTTGGGTTGAAGCGAGCCAAGGCTGGAACTCGGGGCTTGTCTGGATCGCAGATGGCAAAGAGTTCATTGTTATCAGTGAAAAGGATGGTTGGCGGCATGCATATCGCTACTCGCGCGATGGCGAGGAGTTAGCACTTCTCACGCCGGGAGACTATGACATTATCGAACGTGCCGTCGTCGATGAGGATCAAGGATGGTACTACTTTTATGCGTCACCACAGGATGGAACGCAAAGATATCTTTACCGAGTTCCCCTGAATGGTTCAGGCAAGGCAAATCGCCTTTCGCCAGAAAGTCAAATCGGTACACATAAATACTCCTTTTCGCCCGATACCAAGTGGGCAATCCACTCCTTCTCAACACTCAATACCCCTCCACGATATGAACTGATAGAAGTCGAAACGCATCGCGTCGTAAAGGTCTTGGAGGACAACTCCGAGATCGCCGAAAGGATGAATTCGCTCGGCTGTCAGCCTGCCGAGTTTCTCAAGCTTGATATCGGCAACGGCATCGAATTCGACGCCTGGATGCTTAAGCCTAAAGACTTTGACCCTACTAAGAAATACCCTCTCTTCATTTACGTATACGGCGAGCCCCACGCACAAACGGTATTGAACGAATGGGGAGCAGCGCAAATCGATTTTCATCGGGTCGTCGCTGAATTGGGATACGTCGTCGTTTCAATCGACAACCGCGGTACACCTTGCCCAAAAGGTGCTGCGTGGAGAAGATCGATTTTCGGAAGCCTAGGGCCTTTGTCGACCGAGGAACAAGAGGCTGGTCTAAAAGTGCTCGCGAAGCAGTGCACGTTTATCGATACCGATCGCGTTGGAATATGGGGATGGAGCGGAGGAGGATCGAACACGTTGAACGCACTCTTCCGAAAACCGGATACTTATCATGTCGGCATCGCCGTTGTGCCGAAGCCCCAACCGCACCTTTATAACGCCTGGTTCCAAGAAATTTTCATGCGAACCCGCGAAGTCAATCCGGAAGGTTATGAAAAGGCCGCAGCGATCAACTATGCTGAAGGCCTCAAAGGCAAACTCCTGATCATGACCGGTTCAGGCGAAACCAACACGCACATTCAAATCATCGAAGGATTAGTCGACCGCCTGATTAAACTAGGCAAACCATTTGACTACATGGTATACCCAAACCGCGATCATGGACTGCGTGAAGGTGATGGTACAGTCGTCCATGTTCGAATGCACATTTTGCGGTACCTATACAACAACTTGCCATCCGGTCCACGGTAAGCGGTTGCTGTCCACTGCATGCGAGTATCGAGCTTCGCAAGAGAATGCTAATTTTCAATCACAAATCGCGATGTCGCTTAAAATGAATATGCCACGAATTGCATCAGCATTGGCTTTAGCCACCGCATGGTTGTGGTCGTCAAACGTACTCTTGGCTCAGGAAGACAAGAAATCCAAGCCTGATTTGGCGAACAGAAAGACATTCGACGAAACAGTCTCTCCTTTCTTGACCAAGTACTGTGCCGACTGTCACAGTGGGAACAGCAATGAGGCAGGTATTGTCCTGTCAGACATCAGTTTTGACTTGGCTTCCGGCTCCGACATGGAGCTCTGGAATACGGTACTCCGACAACTCCACTTGGAAGAGATGCCTCCGGTCGAGTGTGAACAACCTGAGCAACGCGAACGAGACGCGGTGATCCTCTGGATTAATACCGAATTGAAAAAATCTGGGAATGTGTCCGATCTTTATTCGAAGCTGGAAAGTCCAAGCTTTGGAAATTACGTCAACCATGAAAAGCTTTTTAGCGGAGAAATTACGACCCAGCCCTTTTCACCGGCACGTTTGTGGAGAACCAGTCCTGAAGTTTTCGATAATTTGAAATCAAACTTCGGAAAGGGGGCCAAAGATTTTAGGCAGCCCTTTCCGTTGGAAGATAAGGCCGGCATTAAAGATTATGCCAATCTCCTATTTGCAGATTCAGCCGTTGTCAGTGTATTGTTGAGCAATGCGGCTGGTGCTGCGGATGAACTCGTCAAGCATTCTCCAATTGCTTCATCAGACACAAGACCCACGGATGAGATGCTTGCTTCGGCCATCAGCGAACACTTCAGGAAGGTTGTCCATCGAGAGCCCCTGAAAGATGAAGTCATCAACTACTCAGAGCTTTTCAGGAAGACAGCCGACGAGGGCGGCAATGAAGAGGCCATGCGATTGGTCTTGATGGCAGTGATGCTCCACCACGAATCTGTCTATAGGGTTGAGATTGGCCTTGGCAACGAAGATTCCGACGGGCGTCGGATGCTGTCCGGTACTGAAATGGCGTTTGCAATAGCTTTCGCGCTAACGGATCGCCGCCCCGATGAAGCACTTCTACTAGCCGCACAATCGGGTAGGCTCAACAGCAGCAGCGATGCGGCTTTTCAAGTTGCACGCATACTTCAAGATGATTCGATTGCAAAACCAAGGATCCTACGCTTTTTCCAAGAGTTCTTTGGCTACACCCAAGCCCATAAGGTCTTCAAGGACCAAGATCGCTCAGGTGGATTTGCTTACTACGGTGAAAACTACCCCGCAATGTACGAAAAAGATGCGGACTTCTTCGTGATGAACATCCTGGCGAATGACAAGGATGTATTCAGGCAACTGTTGACCTCCGATGAGTATTACATCATCAACCGAGCCACGTTTCGAAACACGGTCTACGATTTCTACAAGCAAAACCAACAGCAACTCGATGCGGGAGAGTATCCCGAAGCCAAGCAGAAAGAGCTTTTGCAACGCCTGAATCTCAAAGGCTGGCATGAACTGAACGTGAAATACAATCTGCATAACTTTAACAAAGGATTCAACGGCAGTATCGCCGCGATAAAGCAGATAGTAGAAGAGCAATACAGTTGGATGAACACCAAAGACGAAGACATACTGCTCCATCGCATGCAGGCCTTGTATGCGAAATATCCGATGGTCTACGACCTCAAAGATGAGGAGCAGGATTACCTGTTGCCGCAACCTTACAAGAGGCCGAACCGCGCTGGGATGCTGACTCACCCTGCGTGGCTCATCGCACATTCATTGAATGACAGCACAGACCCCATTCGACGCGGTAAATGGGTCAGGGAACATTTACTCGGAGGCGTTATTCCCGATATTCCCATCACCGTTGATGCCTCTATCCCTGAAGACCATACTAAAACCCTGCGAGAAAGACTCCTCAAAACGGAGAGTTCCGATTGCTGGCGTTGCCACAAAAAGATGAATCCAATCGGATATGCCTTCGAAATCTATGATGACTTCGGGCGATATCGAACGGAGGAAAACCTAGGCAAAGACGACACCAAACCGGTCCATGCCAAGGGTGAATTGGTAGACACGGGCGAGAGAGAGTTGGATGGCGAGTTCAAAGATGCCTTGGAACTGATTCATAGACTGGCCGAATCAGATAAAGTTCGACAAGGCATTATTAGGCATGTGTTTCGCTATTTCATGGGTCGAAACGAAATGCTCAGCGATTCAAAAACGCTTATAACCGCAGATCGTGCCTATCTTGAGAGCGGCGGTAGTTTTCAGGCGCTCCTGGTTTCCATTCTTTCCTCTGACTCGTTTCTTTACCGCAAAACAATTGAACCAACTACAAGGGACGTACCATGAATGTTACAAGACGTGACGCATTTAAAAATCTCTCGCTAGGAGCAGGAGCCTTTCTCTTATCCCCCTTCTTGCGCCAGGTGGAACTTCAAGCCGCAGGCAATTCGCTCGCGATTCCCAATCGCTTCGTGTTTGTTGTTAAATCGAGCGGCATTGTTCCCAACGGGATTACTCCTGAGGCATTCAAGGATCAAGAATCGAGCAGTAGTTTATTCAATCAAGATCTGACCAAGGTTGCTCTACCGTCGTCTATGCGTGCCTTGGAACCCTTTAAAGATCAACTCTCAATTGTGCAGGGCCTGTCGGGGAAGATGTGCCGTGGGGGGCACTCCAGTTGGTTTGGCATGATGGGGGTCTACATGACTGGAGGTGAATTTGACGCAGGTGCGGTGCTTCGAGCCACCGCCGATGCGGAATTGGCCAAGCTGAACCCAGCGCCGTTTAATCATGTCGGACTGGCGATCAAAGGGAAGGCATTAAGCAACGACTATGGTGGGACCATGTACCCCGGAATCTCCGCTGTCGGGCCAGGGCAAGAACTTCCTTTCCAGGGATCTCCCGACCTTGCCTACGAACAACTCTTTGGCTCGGCCGTCTCGTCAAGCAACCGCGCTGAAAAGAGCTTCAAACTGCAAAGAAACCTTTTTGATTTCATGGTCGACGATATCAAAAAAGTTTCGAAAGCTATCCCCTCGTCGGAACAGGGAAAGATGAACGCCTACCTTAATGCCTTCGAGGAACTTCAGGTACGACACAGCAAATTGACGAGCATGAAACACCAGATCGCTGCAAACGCGCCAGGCTACTCGGACAAATTCACTTCCACTGTCGAGGAAGTCCGTCAAGAAGCACAATTTGATTTGGCTACTGCTGCCTTGATCGCAGGTCTTACCAACGTGGTCACCATTCGCCTCGATAATGTCGACATGACCTACAAAAGACTCGGTATCGATCAACATAACCATGGCATCGGACACAACGAAGGTACCAAAACCCAGAGTGAATACCGCGACATCATCCAACAACATCACTCCGAGCTTCTGGCCACAATGGCTAAAAAACTCCGAGCGGTCCCAGAGGGTGACGGAGACATGCTGGACAACACCATGATCATTTTCCTATCGGATTCGAGCGATAATCACCATGGAACCGGAATGGAATGGCCCTACCTGATCGTTGGCGGAGGCGGCGGTAAACTCAAGCTACCGGGGCGATATCTGCGTTACCCAAAATACGGCGAACAAGGCTGCCGCACCATCGGCGACTGGTGGACAACTCTGCTAAACGCCTATGGGAACCCCATCGAGTATTATGGTAACGAAGATCTTGTCCTTAAACAAAATGGTTGCTCGCACGCCGGACCGCTTGAAGAGCTTTTGGTTTAATCGCGCCGCGGTGGTCGTACTTCCAGCAGACCTTACCAATCCACTCAATCCAACAACTCAGAGATAGTTATGTTTCACGAAGTCTCGCGTCGAGAGTTTATGCAAGGTGCAATCGCATCGGTGGGGTTGCCGATGATTCTGCCCTCAAGTCTTCTGGCAAGCCAGTCCCCCAATGAGAAACTCTCGTTCGCCTGCATTGGGATGGGTGGGCAGATGCGAGGCTATCTGATTCCGGAGCTCAACAAACTGGATCAGAAGATTGTGGCTATTTGCGACGTGGACAAACGACAACTCGATAGCGCTTTACAGGTCAACGAGCTGAAAGATGCTCGCCCTTATCACGACTATCGTGAACTGCTTGACAAAGAATCGGAGGTCGATGGCGTGATCATCGCAACTCCCGATCACTGGCACGTGCCCATCTGCGAAGCAGCCTTGAAGGCGGGCAAACATGTGTATTGCGAAAAGCCGCTGGCTCATTCCGTAGCCGAATGTCGTGCATTGGAGAAGCTTGCCCTAAGTCATCCGAACCGTGCAACCCAAACGGGTAACCAAGGGTGTTCGACAGAGGGATTTCGCCGCAGCTTTGAAGTTATTCAATCGGGGCTGTTGGGGAACATCACCGAAGTGCACGTTTGGCACCCAGCTCATAGCTGGCCGAATGGCGTGGATCGGCCGTCAACAAGCGATCCGATTCCTGAGGGACTAGACTGGAACTTCTGGCTCGGTACGGCTCCCGCAAGACCCTACAACAAGGACATTTATCACCCTGGTAAATGGCGAGGCTGGTACGATTTTGGGGGTGGTTCGCTCGCTGATTTTTGCTGCCACGGGTTTCAGCTTGCTTATCGCGCTCTAGAACTCGATGCCCCAACGCGGATCGACGCATCGGGCGAAAACTTAGGACATGAATCATTCGCAACTCGCTGCACCGTAAATTTTGAGTTCCCGGCAAAGGGCAATCGAGGCCCTGTGAAACTTGTTTTCTATTCCGGCGAAAAGAATCTTCCACCCAGCAACGTGACTCAAGGCCCTGTCGATACAACTGGATGTTTGATCGTCGGCAGCGAAGGAACGTTGTCCGCTGGACTTTGGAACACCGGCTGCGAAGTTCGACTCAAAGGCGCAAATCAGTTTCGCGGAGCTGATCAACCAGAAGTGGCAAAGATCACCAAGACTCAACCTCGCATCGATACAGAAGCTCTGAAATGGGATCCTTCAAAGGTTGCCAACGGTCAGCGACCACGGTGGAGCAAGGTCAACAATTCACACATGTTCGAATGGGTACTGGCTTGTGCGGGCGATGCGAAGACCTATTCACCCTTTGAGGTCGGTGCGAGAATCACGGAGATAGGCATGCTGGGAGTTCTCGCGTTGCGCCTTCAGAAACCAATTTCGTGGGACTCTGTAAACTGCCGAGCCACCGGTCTTCCGGAAGCAGACTTGATCATAAACCCGAAACCTTCAACCACTGCGTATGCGCCACGGTAGCACGCTTGATTTTGAATGTCTGCGGAAACCGCTTTTCCAAAGTGGTTATTCTGTGATCAAGTCTCTGTTTTCCTCTTGGTATTAATTCTGATCGTGAACTCGAAACGTCTGTTACTCGATGGCGCTACCGGCACCGAACTCAACCGCCGTGGCATAGATACCGGCTTGCCGTTATGGCCCGCCAACGCCCTCACTACGGACGCCGGGCTAAACGTCCTGCGTCAGGTTCATCTCGACTACCTAAACGCGGGCGCGGACATCATCACTACCAATACCTTTCGCACTAACCGCCGCGCCCTTGCTGGTAAAAAACTTACAGCCCACGAACTAACCTTGCGCGCGGTTGCCACTAGCCAAGAGGCGGTGGCTGAATTTGGAAAACCGGCCCTCGTGGCCGGATCGCTCTCTTCGCTTGAGGATTGTTATCGTCCCGATCTAGTGCCACCTGATAAGGAGTGTGTTGACGAACACGCCGAACGCATCGAGCAACTGATGGAAGGTGGCGTTGACCTGCTTCTCGTCGAAACGATGAATTCCATCCGCGAAGCGGTGATTGCCGCAGAAATCGCTACAGCCACCGGTTTGCCCACCTGGGTTACTTTTGTCTGCGATCAAAAAGGACGCATCCTCTCTGGCGAGTTACTTTCCCATGCAGTGGAATCACTGATGCCTCTAGGTGTAAAAGCACTAGGCGTGAACTGCATGCCGGCTCATACCATCGCTCAGCCACTGACCGAGTTACGCGCCCTCTGTGGCGAAGCCTTTCCGCTTGTAGCCTACGGAAACATCGGATTCGCGGACGACGAACAAGGTTGGATCAATACAGACTCCACCGACCCGGCAGGCTACCTGCGACACGCCCAAACTTGGCCAGCAAAAATCATTGGTGCCTGCTGCGGCTCCACGCCAGAGCACATTCGCAAACTAAAGCAGGGCTGGAAAGATTCATCGCTTTCGTAGAATCTTGCTATTGCGCAAAAACAGTGACTAATCTGATTGCGATTCGGGCCCATTTTCGTGCTCGTGCTCGTGCTCGTGCTCGTGCTCGTGCTCGTGCTCGTGCTCGTGCTCGTGCTGTCTTCGAATGGGTGAAGGTTGATCCGTATCGCGACACCGCATTTCAAACTGTGTCGACAAATTCCGGTGCGCTAGCCTGGCTCCCGGTAGTCGTATTGCTTCAAGATCAAATGGTCCTACGAGGAAATCCTGTTCGAACCGCTGCGTGAGCCGTTGACTAAACGAACGGTGTTCGCGTTAGGATGAGTGGTCAGCCTCCAGAGATACGAACTCCAAGGTAGAAGAAAATTCCTCCAAGGAGTATCGCCATCGGTAAGGTTAAAACCCAAGCGAGCAGGATTTTACGAATCGTGGACATCTGCACTCCGGATTTGTTAGCCCACATAGTACCGGCGATGCCTGATGAAAGAACGTGAGTCGTACTTACCGGAGCATGGAATAAATCAGCAAGACCGATCGTAAGCGCGGCGACCGTCTCTGCTGCAGCACCTTGTGCGTAAGTCAAATGGGTCTTACCAATTTTCTCTGCGATTGTAACAACGATCCGCTTGTATCCGATCGTTGTCCCGATGCCCAGAGCTAAAGCCGTTCCAAGGATGACCCAGAATGGAATGTATTCAATGGAATGCTTCAAGACCTTTCTGTGCGCTGCCAAATCCTTAGCCATATCAGAAGGTAACTTAGCCTTATCTAACTCTATACCCAAACGATAGATTGATTGACGGACCTGCCAGCGTTGATCTGAGGGAACGTCTTGCAAGGAGGATTTTCCCTCGAGGCTCTTTTCTATATCATCGAGATGCGCGATCAGTTGCGAATTATCGACGTTGCCTCTGACCAACTCGTTTTTCATCGCGACAGAAGCGTCATGGACTTCCCTTGCGAGTTCCGGATGTCTTAAATCCATCGCGTAGTAGGCAGGAAGAAATCCAATCAATGCAAGAAGGACCAGCCCCATTCCTTTTTGCCCGTCATTCGAACCGTGTGCCATGCTGACCCCACCACACGTGGCGATCAGGACACCGCGGATCCAAGACGGAGGATTATCTCCTTCTCCAGGCGGATGATATAGGCTCGGATTCTTCAGAAATACCTTCATTCCCAGAAGCAACATGCCAGCGGCAAGAAATCCTATCAACGGAGATAGTAACAAGGCTTTGCCTACATCCATAGCTTTATTCCAGTTGACACCCTGAAGATCTCCGTTGGTCATCAAACTATTGGCCAACCCCACTCCAAGAATCGATCCTATGAGTGTATGAGAGCTAGAGACTGGCAATCCCATCCACCACGTTCCAAGATTCCAAATCACGCCCGCCAGCAACAAGGACATCACCATGACGATTGCTCGCGAACTACTTCCCTCGATGAGCAAATTGACTGGCAAAAGATTTACGATGCTGAATGCAACCGTCGTTCCGCCGACAAGAACCCCCAAGAAATTCATGAAACCAGAAAAAAATACCGCCGGAGTTGGCTTGAGCGTCTTGGTATAGATGACAGTAGTTACAGCGTTGGCTGTATCATGAAAACCATTGATAAATTCAAATGCAAAAGCGACAAACAATACCAGAAAGAACAAGACCTGTCCCCAAACACTGAGGTTTCCAAGTGCCTCCCAAAATGGTGCGTTCATTTATCCCCTGCTTCCAATCAAACGTATGAGTAAATCGACCGTTTAGAATTTTGGATCCAAGGTAATCCTCAAGGGATGCCTGTGAAAGCATGTCGTTGTAATCCACACAGGTTCTTCAACTAAGATTCACATACCGCCCGTTTTTAGTAATTCAATTGACACTGCAATCGAAGCACCGAACCATCAAAGTACTGGTAAGAGAGAGCCCCAGGTTGATTGATCGCTTGAGTGTTCACACGGTCAACCAGAGAATACTCAAGAGATAACTCAAGCTCCTTGAAAGCCTGCCACTCAATTCCCGAAGACACTTCGAAGCTGTTTCCGTAAGGAGCGTTCTTTTGAGTGGAATATCCGCCGTGAAGCTGCGACCACCGACAATAGGGTATCCATGTTCCATGTTGTTGCGTTTCGATCGCATACATGGCCATTGCATAGCCACCGTAAAATGCCCTGCTCAAAACCCTTGTCTGATCATCGCTCAGACCTGGAGCCTCTCCGACATGCCACTCACTTTGAAAACCGAGATCCATTGGGTACCACACAAAAGTTCCTGCAAGCCTCTTCTCCCAAATACCATCCGCCCCACCGTTTTGATAGGTACCCTTTGGAATCGTCTCCGGACCTGTACCAAGCGGTCGTATCTTGGTACCGTCAACCACCAATTCCCCACAGAGCCCTTGAACAGATACTTCGCAAACCTGACCTGCCCAAATTTCCCAAGGCCAAGTGACTCGCGCAACGGCGTGAGGCACACTGTTGAGGTCCAACAGCGATCCGCCTTGGCCATTGAATATCCCTAAGCCAACCACCCCAAAGTTGCCCGATCCTTTGTAGCGTGCGTTCTGTAAGTCGTGAAACATCGTTTGCTTGTCTGTTGGTGTCCAGTAATAGATCACCCCAAGATCGCGTTCATTGGGCGCCACGGAGATGTTAATCGGATCGGATCTGTCCATTGGAGCCCGATTGGAACTCGATTGCATGTTCTCAAAGCCATACGGGATTTTCGATTGACCAACTCGAAATCGATGCACCTTGTCGTCGTCGACGTAGATGTCTCCATACCAGTCCCGGATTTGAGCAAAATAAGTCGCAGTCGATTCAGATCCACCAGGAGGAGCAACACCGAAGTCAGGCTGAATGTAGATCCCCAGATGCGGGGCCACATCTCCCTGAAGCTTTAATCTTGCACGACGAAGCGTAAAACTATCGACATCACCAATCCCTCGATCACCAAGGAGCTGTGGTGGAGCTCCATCCCCAGCATCGGTGACGACTCCGTAGCGGACCTGCGCGTACCCACCAAGACTCATCTTCTCCCACCAGCCCTTGGACTTTTCACCCTTGGGCTTTTCAACAATAGCGGGAGCAACCGTCGTTTTCTTTTCAACGGATTCCTGAACCTCCTGCGATGCAGAAACGAGGTCGTAGTCCTGACCACAAGCCACTTGAATCGCCCAGCATAGTGTTGGCATAAAGCCAACCAAGAGAAGCCTCAAGACTTGCTGAGCTGGGAATTCAATAGACGAAACCCTGGGGATCATCAGGCCACTCCGAATCGAGTTTTCAGTACATCAAAATGTGCGAAAAGGCTGATCGGCGCGAATTTGTTCCGCCTGCAAGGCCTAATGCCTATTCCGAGGTATCGACTTTAACGATTAGGTGAAATATTAAGATTCTCAATTTTATTGCTCTCAATCGGTTGGGATGATTGCAACGCGATTTCCTTACGCCAAACTTCCTGGAGTAGGACTTGCAAAAACCCTGCAATTGCAAACTTCGACACCCTATCAACCTAGAAAAAGCCAGCAAAACATGCACATGACTAAAGATCAGCAAAAACAATTGGAACCTGTTTGGCTACAACGCGACCTAGGCTGGCTTGAATTCAACCGTCGCGTTCTCCGCGAAGCTCAGGATCAGCGGAATCCGATGATGGAGCGATTGAAATTCCTGGCGATCTTCTCGTCGAATCTTGACGAATTCTTCATGAAGCGACTGGAGTTGATCAAGTCCTTGATGACCACGCGTTCTGGTGATCCATGGGAAAGCCATCTGCCCGAGCAGATACACAAGCAACTGAGCCCCATGCTAGATCAGCAACACCAAACCTTCGTGGATCTTCGTCGCAAAATGGCTATCGAAGGTATCGATCTGCTTGATTTCGACCAGCTTACCCAACCGCAGCAACAGTCCATTCGCGAAGGCTTCCGAAAAAACATCCTGCCAATTCTTACACCGCTAGCAGTCGACCCTAGTCATCCGTTTCCCTTTCTTTCCAATCTTTCGATTTCATTGGGTGTTCTCCTCAAGGATACAAGATTCCCGGATGGCTGCTTTGCTCGACTCAAGATCCCCAGTTCGCTTCAAGGTTGGATCCCCCTCGAACAGGAGAATTCGGATCGAATCCAACTTGTTAGCACCGTTTCGACAATACAAGCCAACCTAGCCGACGTCTTTCCCGGTCTGGAAATCGTATCGACAACGCTCTTTCGAGTGACACGTGATGCAGAAGTAGAGTTCAATGAAGAGATGGTTGACATCAAGCAACTCGTCAACGATCAACTAAAACTAAGACGGTTTGAACCGGTAGTCAGGCTCGAGATCGATGCACAACACGACCCTCGAGTTCTAGAACTTCTGCAGCGTGAATTCGCTCTTTCGCAAGACCAGATCTACATCGTTCCAGGGCTCATGGAGTACGAAAAACTCTGGGAACTGACTCGCTTGGGCCCAGACCATTTGCGCGTCGAAGGTTGGGAGCCGGTCTACCCAAGAGAGCTCCCAGGTCCCCAAGAGGATCTCTGGGAGTCTATCCGTCAACAGGACATTCTGGTCCACCATCCCTACGAAAGCTTCGAACACTCCGTCGTTCGCTTCATCGACCAAGCCGCTGGCGATCCCCTTGTTCGAGCCATCAAAATGACCGTGTATCGAGTCGGGGACGAAACTCCATTTATCGAATCCCTCATTCGAGCTGCCGAATCTGGCAAGCAGGTTGCGTGCCTTATCGAAGTTCGAGCTCGATTCGATGAACAACGAAACTTGCAATGGGCTGCTCAACTCGAAAGGGCTGGCGCTCATGTCGTCTACGGCGTCGTCGGCCTAAAGACCCATTCGAAAATCGCACTGGTTGTTCGTCAAGAACCGAATGGACTTCAATGCTATGCACACATTGGCACCGGTAACTACCACGTCAAAACCTCAAAACTCTACACGGATCTAGGTCTCTTTACCAGCGACCCATTGATCACCCAGGATGTCGTCGATTTATTCCATTTCCTAACCGGCTGCTCTGCGAAAAAAGAGTACCACCGCCTGCTGGTCTCGCCAGTGAATATGCGTTCGAAATTGATCGATTTGATCGATCGAGAAATATCCAACTCCAAACAAGGACTCCCGGCGAGAATCGTCCTGAAGATGAATCAACTCGAAGATGCTCAAATGATCACTAAGCTGGTTGAGGCCTCGGTCGCAGGTGTGCGTGTGGAACTCATCATTCGTGGGTTTTGCTGTGTCAAACCCGGAATCCCCGGGTTCACAGACAATCTAACTGTCAGGTCTATCATCGGAAGATTCCTCGAGCACTCTCGTATCTTCTGGTTCGCCAACGGAGAATCAGACCCCATCGAAGGAACCTTCTACATAGGATCGGCCGATTGGATGAATCGCAATCTCTCCGGACGGGTCGAAGCTGTCGCGCCGATCCTTCTGAAATCGCACCGAAGTAAAATCTGGGAAATCTTGGAGGTCTCCTTGAAAGACCAACGCAACGCTTGGTTGATGCATTCAGATGGTTCTTATCATCAAATCACCCCCGACCCAAATTCGAATCCGGAGTCACTAGTCGGTACCCAACAAACGCTCATGCGTCGAATCAAATCCTCCTAGTAACCCGTCGCGCTCAAGTTCAGACAGATGTGCCGAGAACAGACCCAGAGTTTATTTCAATCGCTTCAAAAACCAATCTAGCGGAATTCAAGTCGCTGTTTTGGCCCAAAGTTAGTAGCGTCTACACGTGCTAGGCGTAGCTTAGCAATTGCTGTCTCTTGCGACCCAACACAAGGACTTGTTATCTGGCGAACGCAAAAAATCTAAACGCTTGAATCCTAGAAATGATGGAACCTTTTACTCACAAATTCTGAAGGTGGCGTTGACCTGCTTCTCATCGAGACGACGAATTCCATCCGCGAAGCGGTGATTGCCGCAGAAATCGCTACA
>Ga0114977_10000365_pt1 | contig 30754 bp, 19 predicted proteins | sample S_130805_MF_Meta_FD_87026 | JGI IMG/M metagenome (GOLD analysis project Ga0114977, IMG submission 87026) | Freshwater microbial communities from Lake Simoncouche, Canada to study carbon cycling - S_130805_MF_MetaG | ecosystem: Environmental > Aquatic > Freshwater > Lake | place: Lake...
ACATTAGGTCAATCAGCATACACTAAGGCCAACAATGCACTTGCAAATACAACAGGTACATTTGCAGGTTCATTAACAATTACTAATTCAATTAATGCCAATACAGCCAACATTGGCACTTTATCAATAAGTAATAATGCAATTTATTCAGGATTGACTAGTACCGATATGGTGATTGGCCAATCAATTGCAACGGCCAATTTGGTTATTAATCGTACAACAAATATGACTAAAGACCTTGTTATAACAGGAAATATAACTGTACAAGGAACATATGTTGACTTTAACAATTCAACTTTTAATCCTAATACAGCATTCATCCAAATAACAGGAAGTGATAACGGCGCATTTGTTGCACCGTCAAATACAAGTTATATGTTACATATAACAGGCAAGGCTAATACTCCAACCAGAATTTCTGTTGATAGTTTTGGTACAGGTACATATCCAGTTCTTTTTGGTCGTATGGGCCGTGGATCGGCCGCAACACCTTTAGCTGTTGCTAATAATGATATACTATTTCGTATTGCTGGTAACGGTTACACAGGAACACAATTCAGTGGTATAGGACCATCTAGAATTGATTTTGTAGCCGGAGAAAATTTCTCCGATACGACCAAAGGAACACGTATTGAACTTTGGAATACACAAACGGGTTCAAATACGATACAAAGAATTGCAACATTTAATGCGGATACTGTAACTTTTATCGGAACAGTTAACCCATCAAAAGGATTTATTTGGTCAGCAACTCCATATCCTGGTGCTCAGACAGCCATTACGATTGACTTTGCAAACAATGCTGTCATTCGTGCCAATACTTCTGCTGGTTTAACAGTATCATTTACAAATTATACTGCTGGTAAAGTAGTTGATATGTGGATTACAAATATTGCCGGCACAAATCAAACATTTACACACGGTTGTTCTGCATTAAACTCAACCGTTAATGCAACGTCATATAATATTCCTGGTACATCAACCATATATGTAAAATATATGAGTTTCAATAATGACCTTGCAAATACTTTCTGTGCTATCACACATGCTTAATAAATAAAACACTATGGCAAATAAAAATATTCTTACCTACGGAGCTAAAGTCTCTCAAATCAAACAGGATTACTATTCTCCTGCTGCTGTTGTTCTTCCAAGTACAGTTCCTTTGGCAACAACATATTGTTTTCTAGCCAAAGTTGATCCTTGGGCCGATGAAAATAATCCTCCTTTACCAGAACAAGACCAATTAAGTCTGAAACGGACATTTAAAAATATATTTGCGGTCAAATTAATTAACTCAAGTGCTATTTCTCCTGTGATTCCAAGGGTTGATTGGACAACCGGCACCATTTATGATTACTACCGTGATGATATTGATATTTTGGAACAAGATGCAAACTTTAATAATGTATACAATTTCTATGTGAAAAATAGATACGACCAAGTTTTTAAGTGTTTGTGGAATAATAATGGTGATGCATCCACATCTGAACCATTTTTTCAACCAGGTTCTTATGGAACAAATAACATATTTACTGGTACAGATGGTTACAAATGGAAGTATATCTATACAGTAGACATTGGTGCTAAAGTAAAATTTATGGACAATACATGGATGCCTATTCCACTTGGTGATGTACCAAATCCATTGTTGGCTGATGCTGGTTATGGTAGTATAGATGTAGTCAATGTATTAAGTGGTGGTTCAGGATATGACCCAGCAAATTCTGTAATTTCAATTACAATTGATGGTGACGGTTCTGGTTTTGTGGGAACAGCTAGCGTATCTAACGGTGCAATTACAGATATTGCTGTTACAACTGCTGGTTCAAATTATACATTTGCAAATGTTGTGATAACATCTTCATCTGGTGCCGGTGCGGTTGCAATATCACCAACATCTCCAGTGGGTGGCCACGGTTTTGATCCTATTTCTGAATTGGGTTGCAGTCATGTAATGTATACTGCCGAATTTAATAGTTCAGAAGGTGATGAAATACCTACAGACATTGACTATCACCAAGTCGGTTTGCTTATTGATCCAACAACACAGAGTCTTAGCCCCGCATATGCAAACGGTTCGGTTTATAGAACTACTACAGATTTTATTGTAGCACCTGGATTTGGTGTATACACCAACGATGAATATGTTTACCAAGGTACCAGTCTGGCAGAAGCCACATTTGTTGGTTCTGTTTTGAATTTTAATACTTCAACCAATGTGGTAAGAGTTCTAAATACAAAAGGAACAATAACAACAAATGCACCACTATTTGGTTATTCATCAGGAACTACAAGAACATTATTGTCATCTAGTAGTCCAAATTTTGTAGTACTTTCAGGATACTTAGCGTTCATTGAAAATAGAACCGGTGTACAAAGAAGCTCAGACGGAATAGAACAATTTAAATTTGTATTAGGTTACTAAAAGGATAAAAATGGCTATTAATTTTAATGTTGACCCATACTACGATGACTTTGATTCTACAAAGAATTTTCATCGTGTACTCTTTAAGCCTGGATATGCCGTTCAAGCTAGAGAATTAACACAGTCACAAACAATATTACAAGACCAAGTTACTAAATTTGCTGATAATATTTTTAAACAAAATTCACCAGTGACTGGCGGTCAATTAACCACAAATTTAAATTGTTATTATATTAAATTACAAACAACTTACAACAATAGCAGCATTGATGTAACACAATTTGATGGTCTATTAGTACAAAATTCAACAGGTACAGTTATTGCCAGAGTTATTGCTGTAGTGGCTGCAACTGGTACAGAAGGTGCTGGCGATCCACCAACATTGGTTGTTGTATATAAAACAGGTACAAGATTTACAGATAGTGATGTTATCTATTCTGTAAACTCCAACTTGGCAGCACAAGCAATTACATCTAGTTCAACCGGACTTTCATCAGCAGTCTCAATTGCAGATGGTGTTTTCTATGTACTTGGTAACTTTGTACAGATAAGTTCAACTACAATTGTTATTGACAAATATTCTAATACACCAAGTAAAAGAATAGGTTTAACAATCACAGAAACAATCTATGACTACATCAACGATTCTTCTTTATTGGATCCAGCAGTAGGTGCTTCAAACTATCAAGCACCAGGGGCTGACCGTTACGTTATTTCTTTGGCATTAAGTACACGAACAATACAACTTGGTGATGACCAAGACTTTATTGAATTAGTTCGTATTGAAAATGGTGTTATCTCCAAACTTGTAGACAGTTCTGTTTACAATGTTATTGATGATTATTTTGCTAAACGTGATTATGAAACTAACGGCGATTACATTGTTAATGATTTCAAGTTAACACCAAAAGCAAACACTGCCAATTCTAGTGTATATGATATGTCTATTGGTAAAGGTATTGCATACGTACATGGTTATCGTTTAGAAAATTCTTTAGATGTTACACTTACATCTAACAGAGCACGAACAACTGATTCACAGACTAACACACCAGTTTACATAGACTATGGTTCATATTTCTATGTGGATACAGTACGTGGTGGTACATCTGGTACATTCTTTGATGTAACAACAGCTCAAACAATTGATTTACATTGTGTATCGGTTGCAAACGTTAATACGACAAACACTTCCACTTATAATGCCACTGTGGTTGGTTCTGGTTACATTCGTAATTTTGTTTATGATTACAATACTTCAGATGCTGATTCAAACACTTATGTTTACAGAGCTTTTGTTAATGATATTCAAAATGCTACACAATCAGCAAATGCAATTTCAGCCACAACAAATACTATAACACTACCAGGAACATTCTCATCAGCCACTGATGCATACACTGGAGTAATTATCTCCATTAAAAGTGGTAAAGATGCTGGTGACTTTAGAACGATTGCAGCATACAATGGTACAACAAGAGTAGCAACAGTTAATCAAAATTGGACAGTTATACCAGATACCACATCTGTATTCGAATTGAACTTTGATACCAAAGACACTGAGACCCTTGTTTATGCAGATAAATCTTCTTATCCAGCCACAATCAAAGGTCGTGCCAACATCAATACTACTGGTCGTACATCTGTTGTATTGACATACAGTGGCGGTGATGTTATATTGAATAATGCTGTATTGGAAAACCCAAGTACACCAGAATTATTGTTTAATGTTGGTTCACCATATGTTGCTTCATTACAAGATTCATCTTATAGTACGCAACAATTAAACAGAGGTGTTGTATTTGGTGTATCAGGTAGTTCTGCTACTGCAACTATAAACTATTCTGGTGATTATGCTGGCGTCATGAAACACTTAGGTACAGCTGGTTCATCATTATCTGCCGATACAATCAAACAAAACTTTATGATTGTTGTTACATCAAAAGGTTCTTCATCACTAAATGTTGGTGAAATTATTCCATGGTCCACAAAAGGTGGAACAGTTACACTAAATGGCGATTCTTCAACAGCAACATTAAGTATACCAACTTCTGCTGTTACAGCCGGTTTTACTGCAACTGTTTTGGAAAAAGTTTATGCCTCAATTGCTGATAACACCAGTCATTTGTTAAAATATAAAAACTTAATCACAGCAAATACAAGTGTGGTTGTTACAAGTGGTACATCTGTAAACACATATACGTATGTTGATAATACCACATTGACTTCTTCTGGTCAAGTATACATTCAAAATGCTGGCTTGGTTTCTCCTGGAAATAAACAAAGTTTGTATCTAGTGGATGTTAAATCTATTGTTAAAATTATTGATACAAAATCTTCTAATACATCTCCAATCGTTTCGATGTTGACTAATTCTTCATATGATGTAACAAACAATTATTCTTTTGATAATGGCCAAAGAGATAGTTATTATGACCACGCATCTATTACATTAAAACCAGGTGCACCACAACCAAAAGGTAATTTACTTGTGTTGGTTAATTATTACCAACATACTGGCGGTGATGGCTATTTCTCATTGAGTTCTTATTTGAATTCAACTAAACCAGAAACATACCAACAAATATCATACTATAAGAGTGCTTATGGTACTGTTTATTATTTGCGTGATACATTAGACTTTAGACCGGCAAGAACAAATGCTACATCAGCATTTACATACAAATACAATGATGCTGGTGACAATAGATATGGTGTGTTTATTCCAACTGATTTATCAACTTATACAACAGACTATACCTATTATCTTGGCAGAAAAGATAAATTAGTTCTAACTAAAGATAGGTCTTTCAATATTATTGAAGGCACGCCATCAACAACACCATTGTTCCCAGCTGAACCAGATGGTTCTTTGGTTGTTGCTAAACTCTCACACAATCCATACACCGGATATATTCCAACAGAAGTGCCAACAGGTACTAGTGCTGACCTTTCAATTGAAAAAGTCAAACACAAAAGATATACAATGCATGATATCTCTGGTTTAGAAAACAGAATCAACAACATTGAATACTATACTTCATTGAGTTTATTAGAACAAAATGCTCATTCATTACAGATACCTGACGCCTATGGTGTAAACAGATTTAAAAATGGTATTCTTGTTGATGATTTCTCTGGATATGGAACAACAGATACATCAAGTGCTGATTATAATACAACAATTAATCGCCGTGAGAAGATTATGACCGCTTCACAAACGGTTAATAATTATCCATTACAATCAATAGATAAGGTTTCCAATGGTGGTGCGTTATCATCATCAGCACTATCTTCTTTGGGTTACTCAATTAATTCAGATGGTAATGTTAATTACTTTACACTATCATATACAACAGCAAACGTTGCAATACAAAAATTTGCTTCAAGAACTGTTAACATAAATCCATTCTCTGTTTCAGATATTGAAGGTGTTTTAGCATTGACTCCTAATATGGACAATTGGGTAGATAAGAATTATGAGCCTTCTTTGTTAATAACTGATCCTAATTTAAAAATTTATAAAGAAAGTACAACAAATAATGTTCTACAATATGGTGATTGGAAAACAACTGTTGGAACTTCTACTGTAACCAGTTCCACAACTGCCGCAGGAACAACCACAACCACAAGTACACCAATAACCAACACACAACAAAATATTATTGGTAAATATGACAACATAAGCAACACTTATGCAATCAATAATAGTTATATTACTGACGTAAGTATTTTGCCGTATATAAGACCACAAGAAATATTATTACGTGCAAAAAATATGCAATTGAAAACATCCATCAATGCATTTTTTGATGGGGTCGATGTTAAAAATTATATCAGAAAATCTAATGTGGTTGAATTGACTAACGTTAGTGGTACATTTAAAGAAGATGATATAGTTGGATATTATTCCGGCGGTTCTTATTATCCTACTGGCCGTGTTGCCGGTGTTTATGTTTATGCAGGAACAACAAACGTAAGATTATATATTGTTGGTGACAATCAAAGTACATATACATCAACAGGAACATTGTTGAACATTTATTACAATACTACTGGTACATCAGCATCATCTACAGCATCAGGTACTTTAAGTACAACCGCACATTATGCTGGTCGTATTGTTAATGCAAATACCACCACAAGTTTAGTATTAAGTTCACTTGCAAATTCTTCTGACAATTATTACAATGGAAACACAGTTTATATAAGTGCTGGAACTGGTGCAGGTTCATCTTCTACCATTAGTGCTTACAACGGAACAACAAAAACAATTACATTGTCAAGTGCAGTGACATGTGCCAATGGTTCTGTTTATTCTATTGGTTCATTTGCAACAAATGAAGCTGGTGCTTTCTATGGTTTGTTTAATTTACCTGCAAATACTTTCCATAATGGTCAAAGAACATTTAGATTTGATAATTCAACAAATGGTAATCAATCAAGCACAACAACATTCTCACAAGGTTCGTTCTACTCTGAAGGCCTACAAACAAGAGCACAGAATATAGATTTTGGTGCTTCTCCATCTGGTGCTAAAACTGTATTCACAAAAACAGAAATACAAAATAGTACACAGATTACTTCAACTTTCCAAGCTACTCAACAACAGCAAAATCGCAGGGATCCATTAGCACAATCATTTACAATCAATAAAGATGTATATCCAAATGGTATATTCTTAAAAACTATCAAGGTTTTCTTTGCTACTAAACCAACAAGTGATAGTTCTACTGTAAAATTAAGTATTGTTGGAACATTAAATGGTTATCCTAATGGTGAAACATTGGACCATTCTATCGTAGTATTGACACCAGATGAAGTTAATGTAAGTTCTTTACCACAATATTTGGATCAAACAGCATCAACGTCATTTAACTTTAGTGTTCCTGTTTATTTACAACCTGGCGTTCTGTATGCTTTCATTTTGAAAACAGATTCTAGTGAATATACAGTATGGTCAGCATACAATGGTGATATTGCTTTGGCCTCTTCTGTTAAAAATCTACCATCAGATGACACACCATCAACTATTACAAAAATATCAACAGCACCATTCATTGGTGGTATATTCAAGTCACAGAACGCACAAACATGGCAAGCAGACCAAAATCAAAGTGTAATGTTTGTTATGGAACGTTGTGTTTTTGATAAAAATACAACACCAACACTTCAATTTGTTGTGCCTAAACGACTACCACAAAGAGTCATTATTGACCAAAGCGTTGATTATTATTTAAATGCAAACAATATATCAACTGGTACAAATCAAATTACATCAGCTGATGAATATGTGGATGCGTTTAATATAACAACAACAGATTTTATTCCTTCTGGAACAAAAGCAAGTTACTCTTACAATGCAACACTTGTTGGTGGTTCAGCAGCAGGAACAAAAACAATTACTCCTGGAAAATTTGGTACACCAACACAAGATGATATATATTTGAGTGATGGACTAGGTAAGAGAATACTTTCTGTGAATACTAGTACTTCATTCTCTGTGTATTCACAGTTACAATCTTTGGACGATTCAGTAAGTCCAATGATTTCAGATGCTGGACTTTCTGTTTATTCAGTTAAATGGGGTATCAACAATTGTGAATTGTCTAACACATTAATTACACTTGTATCTGGTGGATCTAGTTACAATGCTAACGCCACATCAGTTACAGTATCTGCACCAACAGGCACTGGTTCTTCACAGGCATATGCTTCAGCAAATATTGTTGGTGGTGTTGTACAGTCTGTTTACTTAACAAATGTTGGCTCTGGTTATATTACAACACCAACAATCACAATTACCGATGCAAATACAACACCAGGAACTGGTGCTTCAGCATTGTTTACTGGTGAAACATCTAAGAGTGGTGGTCCTGCAACGGCAAAATATGTAACTAAGAAAGTTATTTTGGATCCAGGTTATGATGCAGGTGATATGAATGTTTACTTAACTGCCTACAGACCAGTCAATACAGATATTAATGTGTACTACAAAATTTTGAATAGAAATGATACACAGAACTTTGATGATGGTACATGGCAATTAATGACTAAGATTAATAGTTCTGGTTCCACATATTCCGCAACAAGATCCGATTTATATGAATTCTCTTTTGCACCCGGAACAAGTGGAACATCACAAGGTTATGTTTCATACACAAGTACAAATAACCAAACATATACATCGTTCAGTCAATTTGCTATCAAAGTGGTATTAACATCTACTGATAGTACATATACACCATTCTTAACAGACATAAGAGCAATTGCTTTACCATCAAATGTTTAATGGAGAATTGATATGAGTTTGGTACAAGTGACTGGGACAAAATTCTATCGTGATACTGAAACGATGGCCTTAATTAATAAGGATTCTTCCGCTTTGGAGGAATATAAATTAAAAAGAAATCTAATGGAACAACAAAAAAGAGAAATAAATAACATTAAGTCTGAACTAAATGATATGAAATCTGATATATCTGAAATCAAACATTTGATGTTAAAACTACTGGAAAAAGGTTAATTAATGGCTAATACAGTTACAAATATAAGTTATGCCAATACTTTTGGTGAATGGGTTGCAGCCACCGATGTTTTGATTGGAGAAAACAATACATTAGGTAAAGGTAATTATACAAAAGATTCAGGTACATTGACTCTTAGTGAATCGACATTAGTGGCTTTAACATCTTTGGGTGATATTGTTGCTAACAAACAATTAAGAAGTGAAGGTACTGGTTCATCCGCAACTGTTCAAAATAATTTAACTGTTGGTGGTCAATTATACTTTACAAATTCAGTACTTGGTATAACACATACTGGCCAAGCAAACATGAATGGTCTTGTTGTTGTACAAGGACCAAATATAGGTATTACTGTTGCAAATAGTGCTTATATTGGTGGCAATACAACAATCAGATACAATACAGTAACTGATAAATTACAAGCCAATACAAGTGTAACAACATCAAATGTTTCATCTGATACTATTACCAATTCTGGTACTGTTTACACCAATCAAGTAAGAGCAAATTCTTTAATAACATCCACAACTATTAATAACTCCGGTTTTGTATATTCGGATACTGTAGTTGCAAATACAAGTGTAACAACAGTAACTGTAGTTGCAAATACAAGTGTAACAACACCAACTTTATCATCTACAACTATTAATAACTCCGGTACATTATCTTCTGCGACTATTAATAATTCCGGTACGGTTCGTACAAATATATTGACGGCAAATATAAGTGCAAGCGTGCCAACATTATCCGTTGCAACATTAATTGATGGTAATACAGCGTCAGGATTTTTGAACAATTTATATGCTCAAAATATGACGGTGAGTGGTAATCTTGTACAAACTGGTGCCACAATATATGCAGCAAATACATTTGTTTTAAGTCAAAATGTTGCATCAGCCATTAATAGTTATTATAATGTAGACCGTGGTCCTGGTGAAACACAGGCAAGTTTCCGTTGGACAGAAATATCAAAAAATTGGCAAACAAGAAACGTAACATCAGGTACATACTACCGTGTATTAACTGATGAGTATCTAAGTGATTCAGTAAATTCAACAAGTTCAACATCTGTTGCAACATCCAATGTTGCAAATTATCTATACAATCAAATTCTTGCCACAAAAACAATATTTACAGGCACCTCAGGTGCACCATTTACTTCAAACACATTAACATTCTCAAGTAATAATGGTGTGACAATTGTTCCTGTTGGTTCAAATACTGTTGCAATCAGTACATCACAAGATTTGAGAACAACTGCAACTCCAACATTCTCTACATTAACATTATCAACCACACCATTAGGAACAGGTTCAGGTGGTTCTGGTCAAACATCAGCATCAGGTGCATTTAATACGTTCATTACTGGTGCAGCAGGAACAGGTTCATCAGGACAGGTACTGACAACTGGTGGCGCCGGTAGTTATTATTGGGCGGCCGGTGGTGGTGGCGGTGGTTCTGTACAACCAGGAACTACAATCAGCTCTTCTAGATTGACTTATTCGGGTGACAATGCAAACACAGTATTTGCCACACCAGTATTCAATCAAACAAATCAACTTAGAGCTTACATCAATGGTGTAAGACAGTTTGATTCTGAATATTCTTCAAATTCTGCAGCGAATACAATTACATTTTCAACACCACCATCAGTTGGTGATTCAGTATTAATTGAAGTTGATGGATATATTTTAAATCCATACTATGCAAACAATATTCCTGTAACACCAACTGGTACAATTACAGGTAATACAATTCAAGATGCAATTGGTACACTAGAATCAGCAAAAGCACCATTGACTGGTGCAACATTTACTGGTGTTGTATCTGGTTTAACATATGATGCCAATACAAGTAATACATCATTTGCAACTACTCAATTTGTTAAGAACGTTTTAAATCAACCAGCGGCAACAAGTGGTTCGACATATGCAATTGATACATCAGGTAATGCTGCAACAGTAACAAACGGTGTATATACAACTGGTACTCAAACAATTGGTGGTACAAAAACATTCAGTTCAACGATTGTTGGTAGTATTAATGGTAATGCTGCAACAGTAACAACAATTCCTAGTTTATCTGGTGATGTAACTTCTTCTGGGAATGCTCTTACACTTGTAAATTCAGGCACCAATACGGGTAACTTTGGTTCTGGTACAACTGTTCCTATTATTACTGTAGATTCTAAAGGTAGAATTACTAGCGTTTCATCTACATTGATTACTGGTGGTTCTGCTGGTACAGGTTCAACTACTTTTGACAGAGTTACTACAACAGCGACAGCTGGTCAAACATTAATATCAAGTATCCCACACACTACTGGATTCTTACAAGTTCATTTGAATGGTATGTTATTACCATCAAATGATTATACTTCAAATTCAAGTAACAGTTCAATTGTCATAACATCACCTTTACGTGCTGGTGACATTGTTGATACATTCGCTTATACAACCACAATAGCAAACAATCTATCTCCTGGTACTACTGGTGGTTCTGCTGGTGTGGTGTTGTACCAATCAGCAGCTAACACTACTTCAAACACAAGTGTTGGTACATCAGGTTATTTGTTAACAAGTGCTGGTACAGGTCAACCAACATGGACAAATCCTGCTACATTGTCAGTTAATATTGCCAATACAGCAACATCAATTACAGGTACAACAGCTAACTCCCAATTCTTCTCAATTGGTGTTGGTACTGCTGCTGATTCTGCCAACACTGGTAGTGTACGTGCAACTGGTACAATCACCGCAGGTTATTCTGATGACCAATTGAAAACAAAGCTTGGTAACATTGATAATGCTTTGAATAAATTAATGACATTGAATGGTTTCTATTATGAACCAAGTCAAATAGCATTAGATTTAGGTTACACACCATCAAAACAAGTTGGTGTTTCTGCACAAGAGGTACAAAAAGTATTGCCTGAAGTTGTGGTACCTGCACCTATTGACGATAAATATTTAACAGTACAATACGACAGAATGATTCCTTTATTAATTGAAGCGATTAAAGAATTAAAAGAAGAAGTTGAAGTATTAAAAGGACAAATTAAATGACTATAATTAGGAATTTTGCAAATACAGCGGCATATATATCTGCAAATGGACAGTACCCAGCAGCTAATGTTACTGGTCTAGCAACAGTAGCAACAACTGGTTCAGCTAGTGATATTACTACTGGTACATTACCTAGTTCTGTTTACTCCGGACCATCAGCACCAGTAAGAACGATTTATACAAGTCCAGCAACATGGACTAAACCAGGAACAGTTAAAGCAGTTCAAGTGACCTTATGTGCAGGAGGTGGAGGCGCAGGATATACTGGCCATCCAACGTGGGCAGCAACTGGCGGTGCCGGTGGTGCCGGAGGTATTGGTCAATTTACTGCACCTTCAATTCCGGGTCCAATTGCGGTTACTGTTGGTGCTGGAGGTGCGGCCGTATCGACTGGCGGTTTTGGTGTATCAGGTAATGCAGGAGGAACTTCTAGTTTTGGATCATTAATTTCTGCTTCCGGTGGAGGTGCCGGTACAGCAACTCCGGGTCCTAGTAGTCCAGGAGCTTCCGGTGGAACAATAACTACTAGTTCTACAGTATGGGGCGGTTCTGGCCAGTGCAGCAACGGCGGCAATGGCACCAACGGCGGAAATAGTTTCAGTCAATGGGGTATAGGTGGCACTCCTTCGATAGGTGCGTCAGGTTATGGAGCAGGCGCCGGTCCCAACGGCGCAGCAGGAAGAGACGGTTTTGTAATCGTAGAGGAGTTTTATTAAAATGAAGGCATTAATTTCACCAATAGAACCTAGACAAATTGGATATAGAGTTGCTCAAGTTGAAGAACAAGAATTTGAAGTTGCACAACCATTGTTTTGGGTAGACTGCGATGACAATATTAAAGCAGACCAATTCTGGTATGATCCAGCAGACCAAACAATTAAACCAATACCAGTGACAGAATAATAAAAGGAATTTAAATGACAACAAAAGTCACAGGATCAATATTAGCAAACACAGCAGTAACGGCGGGTTCGTATGGTGGGTCTGATGTATTCCCAGTTATTACAGTTGATGCACAAGGTAGATTGATATCAGCATCCAACACATCATTGCCATCTACTGGTGTTTCTGCTACTACTTATGGTGGTGGTGTTAGTTCTGCAAACTTTCAACTTCCAATTATTACAGTAGACACTAAAGGTAGAATTACAGCCGCATCTAATGTAACAGTAACAAGTACAGCCATCTATGCGAACACAGGCCAATTAGTGGCCAACACTGCTACTGGTGTTGTGCAAATTGGTCTTGCTACATCTGGTGCCAATCCAGGTAACTATGGGTCTGGTACCACAACACCTGTTATTACAGTAGATTCTCTTGGTAGAATTACCAGTGTGTCATCAGTATTGATTACTGGTGGTTCTGCTGGTACAGGTTCAACCACATTTAATAGAACCACTGCTACTGCTACTGCTGGTCAGACATTGTTCTCAAGTATTCCACATACTGTTGGTTACTTACAAGTTCACGTTAACGGTGTTCTAATGACACCAAATGACTATACTGCCAATGCAAGTAATTCTTCCGTTGTGTTAACACAAGCGTGTTCTGTTGGTGACCAAGTTGATGTATTTGCCTACACAACTACAATAGCAAACAATTTATCTCCTGGTACTACTGGTGGTTCTGCTGGTACTGTATTGTACCAATCAGCAGCCAATACAACCAGTAATACAATCGTTGGCACAGCAGGTTATCTATTGACAAGTGCTGGTACAGGTCAACCAACATGGACAAATCCAGTTAGTTTAAATTTCTCAGCAGCAAATTCACAATTCTATTCTATCGGTGTGGGTACTGCTGCAACTGGTGTGTCAGGTGAAATTCGTGCCGCAAATAACATTACTGCTTATTATTCTTCTGATATTAAATTCAAAGAAAATGTACAAGATATACCTAATGCATTACAAAAAGTTGATGCAATCGGTGGCAAATTGTTTGATTGGACTGACGAATATATACAACAACATGGCGGTGAAGATGGTTACTTTGTTCAGAAGGCCGACTTTGGTGTGATTGCTCAAGATGTTCAATCAGTATTCCCAATTGCAACGAGAACAAGACCAGATGGTTCATTAGCAGTTGACTATGAAAAACTTTGTGCTTTAGCTTTTGCAGCTATCAAAGAATTAAAATCTGAAGTTGAAGTATTAAAAGGACAAATTAAATGACGTTATCAAGAAATCTTTCAACACTAGGACAAGCAGTAAATGCTTCTGGTAATATACCATCAGCAAACGTAAGTGGTCTAGCAACAGTAGCAACAAGTGGTTCAGCTACTGATATCACTACTGGTACTTTACCTAGTTCAGTTTATACTGCTGGTGCTACTGGTGTTCCTACATTAAACGCATATACAAGTTCAGGAACATGGACCAAAAGTGCTGGATTGAAAGCAATTAAAGTAACTGTTGTTGGTGGTGGTGGAAATGGACAAAATCCTGGTCCAGCAACTGCGGGTACTTCAGGTGCTGGCGGAGGTGGCGGTGCTGGTGGCACTTCAATTAAAATTTATCCAGCACCATCATTACCAGGACCTCAACCATATACAGTTGGTGGTGCAGGCGGCACATCTTCTTTTGGTGTTGCACCAATAACAGTAATTACAGCAACTGGTGGTAGCAGCGGTAGTGGTGGTACTATCGGTGGTGCTGGTGGTTCAGGAGGATCTGGATCTTCTGGTGACTTAAATGTTTCTGGAGGTATGGGTACAAATGGACAAATTATAACTGGAACAGCACCAGGCACAACGGGTGCAAACTACGGCGGCGGTGGTTCGGGAGGAAATTCTTTTTTGGGTGGTGGTGGTGCTGGTGCCATTCAAAATCCCGGCGCAAGTTCTTTTGGTGTTTCTGGAAACCCAGGAAAAGGTTATGGTGGCGGCGGTGGTGGCGCAGCATCTTCTACTTTTCCAGGATACGCGCCACCTGGAGGAATTAGTGCCGGAACAGGAGCATCTGGTATAGTAATTGTAGAGGAGTTTTATTGATGAAAGCATTAATTTCAACTATTGAACCAAGATTAACTGGTTACAGAGTAGCACAAGTTGAACCAGACGAACAAACATTTCCAGTTGCATCAGATTTTTTTTGGATACCATGTGCTGATGATGTAGTACAAGATAAATTCTGGTATGATCCAGTAGACCAAACTATTAAACCAATGCCTGAATAATTGCCTACTAAATACCAAATAACTCATAAGAAAAACTACCATGGCAGCTGGGTACCAAGAATTATTTTTAGAACAAGGCACAGACTTCACCACATCAATCACTTTAGATGATGTGAATGGTGACCCATATAACCTTACTGGCTTCACTGCAAAAAGCCAGATGAGAAAGTCTTATTATTCTACCAATCCTACTGCTCAATTTACAATTACAATTAATACACCTACATCTGGTGTACTGAATATATCTCTGCCATCAGCAAACACAGCCAATATTGCTGCAGGTCGTTATGTCTATGATGTTGCTATCAAAGATTCCGCAAACACAATTACAAGAGTTTTAGAAGGAATAGTGAACGTATTACCCCGTGTAACAGTTTTTTAAAGGGCCAACATGGCAACAACAGTTACACCACCATCAGTCATCAAAGTACAAGTTGGTAGTCAGCAAAGCGGAGCTGTCTCCACAATAAATCAAGCACGTTCAGCAATCAAAGACTCCTCAGATTTCTTTCTGGGTACACCACAAGAAGGTGATGTATTAGTCTATCATACTTCCAATGGCAATTTTACATTAGTAACACTTGATGCAACTGCAGCAATTGTATTAGCACAAGCAGCTTTTAATCAAGCCAATGTGGCCACAACAATTGGTACATCTTCTTACGTACAAGCCAATACCGCCAATCTAGTTGCCATTTCTTCTTATGCTCAGGCTAATACAGCAACCTTAATTGCTCAAGCGGCTTATGCACAAGCAAACAGTGGTGCAGGAAGTGCTTTCACGCAAGCGGCTTTTAATCAGGCCAATACTGCTAATCTGGTAGCCATATCATCTTACGTACAAGCCAATACGGCCAATCTATTAGCAATATCTGCCTATGCACAGGCTAATATAACAACATTAAATGCTCAAGCAGCTTATGGTCAGGCTAATACTGCTATATTAAATGCTCAAGCAGCTTATGTACAAGCCAACACCGCCAATCTAGTAGCAATATCAGCATATGCTCAAGCCAATACAGCCAATTTAACAGCAATAGCCGCTTATGTACAAGCCAATACAGCCAATCTGTTAGCAATATCTGCCTATGCACAGGCTAATATAACAACATTAAATGCACAGGCTGCTTATACACAAGCTAACACAGCAACTTTAAATGCTCAGGCAGCCTATACACAAGCCAATACGACAACATTAAATGCACAAGCTGCCTATACACAAGCCAATACTGCCAATCTAACAGCAATATCGGCATATGCTCAAGCCAATGCCGCTACATTAATTGGCCAAGCAGCTTTTGCTAGAGCTAACTCAGAACCTATTGGTACTGCTGCATATGCTCAGGTAAACGTAACTCAAATTTTTGCACAGTCAGCCTACGATACTGCTAACAATAAATTCAATTCTACTGGTGGTACAATATCTGGCAATGTAGTAATACAAAATAATTTAACCGTCAACGGCAATTTAAATATTCTTGGTACTGCCACAACAATCAATACGGCTTCATTAACATTAACTGATACTTTGATATATTTGGGTGCCAATAATTACACCTCAGACGTAGTTGATATTGGTATTATTGGTCATTATAATGATGGTACAAGTGCTCATACTGGTATCTTTAGAGATCCAGTTCGTAAAGAATGGATTTTCTTTAAAGGTTATGTACCTGAAGTTCAATCCAATAACGTAATTAATATTGCTGATCCTAGTTTTGCTTATGCTAACGTATATGCAAGTAGTTTCAAAGGGAATTTGGTTGGTTTTGTAACATTCTCTGATGGTACAACACAAACAACTGCTGCATCAGGCACCGGTATAGACCAGACAGCAAGAACACAAGCCAATACCGCCAATCTGGTAGCAATATCAGCATATGCACAGGCCAATACAGCAACATTAAATGCTCAAGCTGCTTACACACAGGCAAACACAACAACATTAAATGCACAAGCGGCATATAGTCAAGCTAACTCTGCAATTACATTAGGTCAATCAGCATACGGTCAAGCAAATTTGGCAACCAGCATTGGTACATCAGCATACTTACAGGCTAATGCCACAACATTAAATGCTCAGGCGGCATATACACAGGCTAATAATGCAATTACATTAGGCCAATCCGCTTATGCTAGAGCCAACTCCGAAATTATTGGTACGGCAGCTTACACCCAAGCAAACACAGCCAATTTAACCGCAATATCGGCATATGCTCAAGCAAACACCGCAACAAATATTGGTCAATCAGCTTATGCAACAACCAACTCTGCAATTACATTAGGTCAGTCTGCATATGCTCAGGCAAATACCGCAACTAATATTGGTACATCAGCATATGCAGCCACAAATTCATCAATTACTCTTGGTCAATCTGCCTATAGTAAAGCTAATGCTGCATTTGATACAGCCAATTTAAAATTCAATATATCTGGTGGTACAATCACAGGAAACACAACAATCAATGCTAACTTGATTGTATCTGGCGCAAATGTTTCATTAGGTAATGTTGGTAATGTACACATCTATGGTGGTAATACTGGCCAAGTATTGTCAACAGACAATTTTGGTAACTTAACTTTCATTGATTTACCAACAACAAATACAGTTACATATGTTGCACAAACCTTAACATTAACAAATGGTGTATATGTTTCTGGTTCAGTAACTGATGTACAAGTATTAAATGATGGTAACTATTATGCAATCACAGACGGCAGCAACACAGGTCCTGCATGGATTATTACTTGTACATTCACCGGTGTAACATCATTCAATAGAGTTGTTTCTAATATTGATTATACATTAGCCTCTGGTCACACTGTATATTTCCAAGTTTATAATTACCTAACAACTGCATGGGATAATATTGGTTCATATTCTGGTGCATCTGGTTATACACAATACGCACTTGAAGTATTAGATTATGCATCTTATATTTCTGGTGGTACAGTTCAGGCTCGTTTGTACCATAGCAATACTGGTAATGTATCTCATGTAACACACTTAGATTACTTTGCATTAGAAAAATCTTCACAAGGCGCACAAGGTCCAAGAGGTGCAACTGGCGCAACAGGCGCTACTGGTGCAACAGGCAATGGTGTTGCATCTGGTGGTACCACAGGCCAAGTATTGATTAAGAATAGTGCCACAAATTATGATACTGTTTGGTCTGATAATTTAACTTATGCTTATAATACTGCTAATTTGGCATTCAATCAAGCCAATACTACACAAATATTTGCACAAGCTGCTTTTGATAAAGCGAATACTGGTGGTTCTGGTTCATCATCTGGTTATCTACCAAATGCAGTTATCTTTGCTAATACTACCGGTTATTTAAGTAATGTAAGTTCGTTTCAATTCTATTCATCAAATAATACAATACAAACAACCAGTTTAACATTAACCAGTGGTGCTGGTGGCCAGATTACTTTTGCAGATGGTACAACACAAACAACTGCGGCATCTGGTGCGGCAACCGACCAAACAGCAAGAAACTTGGCCAATACGGCAAACAATAATGCACAATCGGCATTCGACCAAGCCAATTCTGCAATTACATTAGGACAATCAGCTTACGCACAAGCAAATACCGCAACTAATATTGGTACATCAGCATATGCAACCACAAATTCTGCAATTACATTAGGTCAGTCAGCGTATGCTCAAGCAAATTTGGCAACTAACATTGGTACATCTGCGTACTTACAGGCTAATACAGCAACAAATATTGGCACATCCGCTTACGCAACCACAAATTCTGCGATTACATTAGGTCAATCAGCTTATGCTAGAGCCAACTCCGAAATTATTGGTACAGCAGCTTATGCACAGGCAAATACTGCTAACTTAACTGCAATATCAGCATATGCACAGGCTAATACTGCAACAAATATAGGTACATCAGCATATGCAACCACCAATTCAGCAATTACATTAGGACAATCAGCTTACTCTCAAGCAAATAGTGCAGTTAGTGTTGGTCAATCAGGATATACTCAGGCTAATAATGCAATCAGTCTTGGCCAATCTGCCTATGGCCAAGCAAATAGTGCGATTACATTAGGTCAATCAGCTTATGCTAGAGCCAATTCCGAAATTATTGGTACAGCAGCTTACACTCAAGCTAATACAGCCAACTTAACTGCGATATCGGCATATGCTCAAGCCAATACTGCAAATCTAACAGCAATATCAGCTTATGTTCAAGCCAATACAGCTAACTTAACTGCAATATCAGCTTATGCACAGGCTAATACAGCAACATTAAATGCTCAAGCAGCTTATGGTCAAGCAAATACTGCAAATCTAACAGCAATATCAGCTTACATACAAGCCAACACAGCCAATTTGACTGCGATATCAGCTTATGCTCAGGCAAATACTACTCAAATATTTGCTCAAGCGGCATTCAATCAGGCGAATACAGGTGGCGGCGGTGGTACATCAAATAGTTTCTCTACTATTCTTGTTTCTGGACAATCAAACGTAATAGCAAATACACCTACAGGAAGATTAACGTTTGTTGCTGGTTCTGGTATGACAATTACCACAGCACAAACAAGTAATACAATAACATTTGAGTCAACTGGTGGTTTTTCTGGTGGTACAATTGCAAACCAGTTAATAATTGCGAATTCAACACCATCAATATCAAATGGTACTGGTGCATTGATTGTTACTGGTGGTGTTGGTGTAACAGGCAATATATATATTGGCGCCAGCAGTGTTTTAGGTTTTGCCAACAATGCTAGCAACAGTGTGGTCTATCAAGTATATAATGCGGCCACAAATAGTTTAGACACAATTTTTGGTTAATTAGGGAGTTTATATGATTAAGATTGATTTTAGTAAAACACACGAAACATATGGCACATTTGCAGATGCTCTTCATTTGGAAGATAATCATGGTCTAACAGATGATGAGATTGAAGCAATGAAACAACAACGTTTTGATAATTGGGTTGCACATGTTTTTGAGATGAGTAACCGTCCACCAGAAGAAATTCCACAGGAATAAAAATATAAATGGCAGCTAGATATTGGGTTGGTGGTTCAGGTACATGGGACTCTACAACTACTACAAACTGGAGTATTTCTTCGGGTGGTGCTGGTGGAGCTTCTGCGCCTACCACTTCCGATAATGCTGTTTTTGATGCAAACTCAGGTACTTCTGCAACAGTAACTGTTACTGCTACGGCTACTTCTTCTTATACTTCTGTTAACAAATCTGACCTAACTCTTTCTCTGAGTGGATCACCTACACTTACAACTCAATCTTATTTAACATTAACTTCAGGTACTATCACATTAAACAATAATACTTTAACAATATATTCACTTTTTTCTCCAGATGGTGCCGCTAGAACCATAAATTTTGGTACAGGTAATATTACTTGTATTGGTAATAATAGTACTATGGTTGATGCTGGATCAGGAGCCAGTCTCACTATTACAGGAACACCAACATTCAATGCAACTTATTCAGGGTCAGTTGGAACAAGGACTTTCTTTTCACCGATTGGATTTAAATATAGTCTAAACGTTTCCGCTGGTTCTGATATAATTAATATTTCACCTAGTGGCACAAACTATAAGAATGATGTAAACCTTACCGGATTCACAGGCTCGTTAGCTACAACAACAAACCCTTTAACATTGTACGGAAATCTAACCTTAGGTTCTGGTATGACTGCGAGTGGTTATACTGGTACCGTGACTTTTGCGGCTGCCTCAGGCACACAAACAATAACTTCCAATGGTGTTACAGTTAATTTTCCCATAGTTGCAAGTGGATCAGGAACATTTACAATATCTGGTGCTCTCACATCAAGTTCTACATATACATCCAGTGGAACTAAGTCAAGTGATTTTGGATACACTACTGCCACATTCAGTTCAGTTACACTTGGAGCTACCAGCGCCACTGTGGGTTTTGGCAGTGTTGGATTGGTGTTAACAGGAAGTGGTACTTGTTTTTCTGAAACTGTTTCCAGAACTTCATCTTCTTACTATACAACATCAGTGATATCTGCTACTTCATCTAGTCCAAAAACCATGTCTTTTTATCCAACAAATAGTTATGTTGGCCTCAATCAAGGTGGTACTGGAGCATTGACATTGACAACCAGCACAGGCGCCGGAGATATTAATTTGTCCGGCACCACACTTAAAAATTCTGTACAACCTGCAACTATATCAATTACTGGTGGATTGACGATCCGGGGCATTGGTACATTGCAACTCAATGGCACCGCAGGAAACTTAGTAACATTGGGCAGCACAAATACAACACCAGTGACACTTGAATCATATGATGTGGGTGTTCAGACCGGTATATATTGTTCAGTGAGTTACATTACAGGATCAAATGCCGCAGCACTGGGTGGCACAGGTGTGTTGTGGCGTTTTTTAAATAGCACCAATGGCGGCAACAACACCAATTTGACGTTTGGTAATACGTATTATTGGATTGGTGGTTCTGGTACATGGGATGCTACAGCTAATACAAACTGGAGTTTAACCTCAGGTGGTTCTGGTGGTGCTGGTGTACCTACACAAAATGATGATGTGGTGTTTGATTCAAGTAGTAATACTGCAACTTATACAGTTTCTGGACTTTTTGGTTATTGTTTTAATTTGACTGCGAATGGACCAGCTTCTGGTACAGTAACACTTTCAACAACTTCATTTGTGTATGGAAACATAACATTACCTGCAACGGGTGTAACAAGTTTTAGCAATCCGGTTCTTAATGGTGTAAGTGGAACAACTCAAACCTTAATAACAAATGATGTTGGTATTATTCAGCTTCAAACCGGTGAATCTAATGTTTTATTGAGTGGTTCTTTGACCGCAAGTACCATACTTCTCAGTGGTAGTGGAACTTTTGATACAGCGGGTTATTCTGTTACAACATCACAACGTATTGATACACAAACATTTACACCAACATTAAATTTAGGTGCATCAACTATTACTGTATCTGGTTATAATAGCACATCAACATATACTTTTAGAATTTCTACAGGTTCCACAGTAAACGCCGGTACATCCACAATAAATGTTACAGGTGCAAATACTGGAACTTATTTGCTTCAATTTGGCGGCAAAACATTCTATAATGTCACACTTAATAATGGTAATTATAATGGTGTAACTTATAACATAACTGATACTGTTACCAATACATTCAACACATTTACATATAACGGATCATCAGCGGCACCAAGTTTGAATACGTTGACCTTGAGTGGAAATATCACCACGACAACTTTGAATTTAAATACCACTGGAACATATAACAATAGACTATTTGTAAAATCAGATACAATAGGAACACAGAGAAGTATATCCATGAGTACTGGCTTAAATGGTGGTAATTGTGATTTTAGAGATATAAATTTTACTGGTGCATTAGTGGGAGTTGGAGGATATAATAATGGCGATTGTGGTGGCAACACAGGACTCACAGTTGCTACCAAAACAGTTTACTGGAATCTAGCAGGCACACAAAACTGGTCAACAACTGGTTGGGCTACAAGTTCTGGTGGAACTCCAGCAGCGGCCAATTTCCCATTGGCACAAGACACAGTGTATTTTGATAACACAGGTAGTGCTGGCACAGTTACCATTGATAAAAACTGGAACATTGGTACTATTGACATGAGTAATCGTTCATCAGCCATGACCTTGGCTACTGGTACTACTACACCTACAGTTTATGGTGATAGATGGTATTATGGAACAGGAATTACAACAACTGGCACAGGAACAATAACATTTAGTCGTAGAGATGCATCGACAGCCATTTATGGCCAAGGCGTAACAATGACGCAAGCTATTATAATAGATTCAATAGGTGGTGGCTTGGGAATAGTATATGGCACTTTAATAACAACAAATACCATAACATTGACAAGAGGTACATTAGATTTAAATGGCGACTTGGTCGGTGGAAGAAGCTTAACTTGTCAAAGTTTTAGTTCAAGTGGCACTATCACAAGAACTCTTGCATTTGGTACTACTGGACAAATCAATGTGACTGGCAGCAATTCATTAATTTGGGATACCAGTCAATATTACAATTTAACAGTAACAGGAACACCAACAGTCAACTTTACTTATTCAGGATCCTTCGGCACTAGGGATATTCGTGGACCAAACGATTCTAATGGATCAGGAACCACACCTTTGGTCAATGTTAATATTACAGCTGGGTCAGATAGTATTCTCTTAGACAACGGTACATTTGGCAACTATTTAAATGTGAATTTTACAGGATATACCGGATATGCCAATTTGTTTTATTTGGTTAATGGTATCAATGTATATGGTAATTTCACATTGGGTAGTGGAATGACCACATATAATTCCTTTGGTGAAAAAAGCCTGACGTTCCTTGGTACATCAGGCACACAAACTTTAACAACCAATGGTGTTACAGTTAATTTTCCAGTTGTACAAAATAATCCAGGAGCTACAGTACAATTAGGAAGTTCATTTACTAGCGGCAACACATATACATTAACGGCAGGAACATTAAGTGCAAACAACTATAATGTTACTATTCCATCATTGTCATCATCAGGTTCTACTACTCGTTCAATTATAATGGGTAGTGAAACATGGACAATTTCTGGTTCTGGTACTGTATGGAATTGTTCCACTCCAACAAACTTATCGGTGACACCAGGTACCAGCAAAATTTCTATGACTTCGGCTAGTACTAAAACATTTGCTGGTGGTAATAAAACTTGGGGAATATTGAATCAAGGTGGTGCGGGTGCATTAACCATAACAGGCACTAATACATTTGCTGACATTCAAGCATCTTCTTTGCCATCTACTATTATATTTCCTGCTTCTGTAACAACAACAGTATCTGCATTTACAGCCAAAGGTACCGCAGGTAACTTATTGACACTACAAAGTTCATCAGCTGGTACACAATTTAATATATCAAAATCTTCTGGTGTTGTGGTGGCTGATTATCTATCTTTGAAAGATTCTAGTGCAACAGGTGGTGCCCAATGGAGAGCAGGTTTAAACTCAACAATTGTATCTAACGTTTCTGGTTGGTTGTTGTTAGGTCCACCAACACAAATTCGTGCTAGTATAAATTCATCTGGTGTTTTGTATGTGCCTAACTTTAACCAATTGGATGAAGTAAGTAAGTCAATTAACTCAGTGGGAAGCAATGCACTGTATTCAAATCTATTTGATGAAACACAGACATTAACATTTACACCACCAAACCAATCTGTACCGGGAAGTTTGGCTCTTGCTAATACAAAACCGACAAGCACAACAAGTAATAATTATATAGAAACAGCAAACTCAACATCTTTTGCAATAAACTCAACACAAGATTTTACAATAGAAGCTTGGGTTAAATTTAATTCATATCCTGTAGGATCTGAGACACAAACAATATTTCAAATATGGCCAAGAAGTGGTTCTGGAACATATTTTAATTATACAGGTTGGGCTTTAAATTTGTATGGACCAAATTATACAAATCCCCCTCAAATATATTTCATCAATTTTGGCGGTGGTGGTTCTTCAACAGGATTTTCACCAACGTTGAACACTTGGCATCATCTTGCATATACTAGACAAAATGGTAATTTATATTATTTTATAAATGGAAGCTTTCAAAATCCAACAATTGTAGATACCAATGCAATAACATCTGCAATAATCAAGGTTGGTAAAGATTTAAATTTTGATGGTAACATAACAAATTTACGTTTAACAATAGGTAATGCTCTTTATACATCAAGTTTTACACCATCAACCGTACCATTAACTAAACAGGCCAACACCGCTTTGTTGTTAACGATGAATAGCAACAACCCATTTGGTGATTCAAGTAATAATATTATATCAGTATCAGCACCTAATGCCAATGTGGCATTTAGCACAAATTCACCTTTTACATTCATACCAGCAACTGTACCAGTAGCACAAAGAAAAACTGCTGATGGTAAACTTTTAGTATCTGGTTATTTTGATGAAACCACACTACAATAAATAGATGGTACAAACCAAAAGAAAAAAATGGCATTATTAAAAAGTAACACAATCATTTACGGAACAGCAAACGTACTGGGACAATTAGTTGTCGGCTCTGTATCGTCTAATGCATCTGTAAATATATCCACTGGTTCTTTGATTGTTGTTGGTGGTGCCGGTATTTCTGGTAACTTATACACAGGTAATATTATATTATCATCAACAGTAAGTGGTATAACTTTTGGTGATGGTACAAAACAAACAACTGCTGGTGGTGGCGGTAGTGCTTCAATAGGTACAGTAGTTACGACCACTCAAGGTTGGAATTTACCTTAAATTATTTTAAAATTAGGAGACTAAAACATGGCTGGAAATCAAAGTCCAATCTTTTCAAGAGTAGGTGACATACAGGGTTCTATTATATTAACAACACAAGCACAAGACTACACAGGTAACGGTGTTAACAACACAATCGTATATCAAGCTGATCCAACCAACGGTGGTTTCTTACAAAGACTTAGATTTAAAGCACTAGGTACTAACGTTGCAACAGTGGCTCGTATATACATTAATGAAGGATATCCAGCGTTAGCTAACACTGCTGGTGTTCCTGGTACACCAACTGCATCAGTTAGTACGACAGGTGGTACTCTAATGCCAGGAAATTTTTATGTTGTAGTACAATCAATTGACCAGTATGGTATTCCCACACAATTTTCTCCAGAAAGTACTGTAGCAACCACAACAACAAATACGTCATCTATTGTATATTCTTGGACACCTGGACCTAGTGCCGAATATTATCGTTTATTTGTTGGACCTACTGCTGGTGGTGAAGTAATTTATTTTACTACTGCTAATACGTCATATACTATTACGGATGTGACACCAAACTTAACAACTAACTTACCTGCACAAGGTCAACCAAAAGACTTTATTTCAAACAATATGTTCTATGGTGAAGTTTCTTTACCTGCAACAACAGCAGTAAACACGGCTGCAACAGTTGACGTTGATTATCCATTGAATATTGCTTTGCCTCCAAGCTATCATGTATTAGTTGGACTAGGAACTACTGTAGCTGCGGGTTGGACTGTTACTGCTATTGGTGGTAAATATTAAACTATGTTAGATTTTAACCATGTATTGAACACTCCGGGTGCGGATATCCAAGTATTTTATGGTGATGTAACCACTACATTATTGCAATGGCAAGTGTGGAGAAAACCACGGGGCGTCAAAATGGTGTATCTATTGGGTGTCGGCGGCGGAGGTTCAGGCGGTACAGGCCTTAATACAAGTACCACATCTGGTGGTGGTGCAGGCGGCGTTTCTGGGGCTCAATCATCTGTATTAATTCCCGCAATGTTGATACCTGATACATTGTATATTCAAGCAGGCGCAGGCGGCCAAGGACCAACTACATCAGGCGCACAGGGTGTTGCTGGACAACCAACATATGTTTCTATAGAACCTAGTACTACACTAACACCCAACATGAATTTATTATATTCACTTGGCGGTACTGTTACTTCCGCTACTGTAGCAACTATAACTGCTGGTGGTTTAGCCGGTACTGCACCAATTGCTGCAGTGATTGCTAATATGCCTTTAGCTGGCCGAGGATTTTACAGCTTATTGGGAGGTAATGCAGGATCAGCTGGCGGCGCTAGCACAGGTTCACCAACAGCAGCAACTCCACCGCAAACTGGATTAATGTTAACTGGTGGAACTGGCGGAGGAGGTTGTAACGGCGCTACTGGCTTCAGTGGTGGTGTTATAAGTGCAGTTACCAATTCATTGGGTCAAGATTTCTATCCAGCATTAGCTGGAGGCGTAGCGGCAGTTACAAGTACACCAGCAGGTTCAGGAACAAGTTTTATTGCAAAAAACTTTATAATGAATTATGGTGGTACAGGTGGCGGCGGTGCCACGACAACATCTGGTGGTGTTGCTGGTGCCGGTGCACCTGGTGCTCCTGGTTGTGGCGGCGGTGGTTCTGGTGGCGGAAATACAACTAATACTGCTCTAAAAGCCGGTGACGGTGGTCCAGGTTTTGTTGTTATCATTTCTTTCTGAATAATGTTAGACTTCAATCACATTCTATCCACTCCAGGATATAATTTTCAACAATTCTATGGTGATGCTACTACTACATTATTGCAATGCAAGACATGGAGTAAACCAAGAGGTGTAAACTGGGTTTACATTATTGCTGTTGGTGGTGGAGGTAGTGGTTCTACTGGTGGACGAACAGCACAAACTACCGGCGCTGGTGGAGGAGGTGGTGGTTCGGGTGGTCAAACAACATTATTGATACCTGCAACATTTTTACCCGATACACTTTATATTCAAACTGGTGCCGGTGGTGCTGCTTCAACAACTGGTGCAGCAGCAGGTAATGCCGGCATTGCAACTTATGTAACGATAGAACCAAGCACAACAATTACTCCAAGTATGACTTTGTTATTAGCTAACGGTGGTTCCGCTGGTGGTGCAGAAGCGACTGGTGGTTCACCTGGCGGCGCTGGTGGTACACTTGCTACTATTGCTGGTATGCCATTAGCAGGTAGAGGTACATATAACTTTTTTGGTGGACAAACAGGCACTACCGGAGGTTCAAGAGCTGGTGGATCTGCAGGCACCTTTACAATATCAACTTCAGGTTTATTAGTACAATCTGGTGCTGGTGGAGGTGGTGGCGGCACAACACCGGGATACGGCGCAATTGTAAATACAATCACTGGCGCACTTGGCCAAGATTTTTATCCAACAGTAACAAGCAATTCTGGATTAGTCGCGTCTTTTTCATCACCTGCAACCGCCGGTTACGATGGTTTTATGGTAACAAGAAATTTGTTTTTTTTCGGCGGCCAAGGAGGCGGTGGTTCAAGTTCTACTGCTGGTGGTATTGCTGGTCGAGGTGGTAACGGATCATATGGTTGCGGAGGTGGTGGCGCCGGCGGCAACAATTCAGTGAATACAACAGTAGCACCATCTGGTGCTGGCGGTCCTGGTTTTGTATACATAATATCTTGGTAATACAACATATAAATACCTCAATAGAGGGGAAAATAAATGGCCACAATAACATCAAGAACTGCTTTTAAAGATTACTGTCTACGTAGATTAGGATTTCCTGTAATTGAAATCAACGTTGATGACGACCAGGTGGAAGACCGTATTGATGATGCACTACAATACTGGCAAGACTATCACTTTGATGGTCTACAAAAAGTTTACTATGTTAAAGCATTATTACAATCTGATGTGAACCAAAGATATTTGGATTTATCAGCAGCAACAGATTCTTCAAATAATGTAACACAAATTGCTGGTGTCACCAGAATATTTCCATTATATGATTCACAAGCATCTATCAATATGTTTGACTTGAGATACCAATTACGTTTAAATGAATTGTATGACTTCACATCAGCATCATACATTAACTACACAATGACTCAACAACATTTGAGAATGTTAGAACAACAATTTACAGGTGAAGTACCTATCAGATTTCAAAGACATATGCAAAGACTGTATATTGATTGGGCTTGGGGTTCATCACAAGCACCAGCAGGCACAGTGGTTGTTGCTGAATGTTATGCAACGATTGACCCAGCCATTTATACACAGGCATGGAATGACCGTTGGTTAAAAGAATATGCCACTGCATTAATCAAACGTTCTTGGGGTAACAACCTTAAAAAGTTTAATGGCATTCAATTACCAGGTGGTGTTACATTAAATGGTGACAAGATTTACCAAGAAGCCACTGATGAAATTAATGCCTTACATGCTGAGATTGGTGACAAGTATGGAGCACCACTAGAATTTATGATGAACTAATATGGCGACCTCCGTCTATTTTAACAACTATAACTCACTAGCCGAACAACGGGTAGTAGAGGACCTCATCACAGAATCCATAAAGATTATGGGATTTGACGGAATGTATTGCCCAATATTTAATGAGGAAGACCGAGACATTCTTTATGGTGAAGATCCGGTTAAAAAATTCAACTCAGCATTTCCAGTAGAATTTTATCTATCAAGTTCTATGGAGTACGGTGGTGAAAGAGAATTCTTTTCTAAGTTTGGTCTTGAGATTAAAAACAATATCAATGTTATTATCTCTAAGCGTTCTTTTTCACAACGAGTACCACAAGCATCATTCACCAGACCCCGTGAAGGTGATTTGATTTATGTACCTTTTCTAAATGGTACTGGTGAATTGTTTGAAATTAAATTTGTAAATCAAACAAAAGATTTCTTCATGTTAGGTCGTAAGATTCCATATTACTACGAACTTGAAATGGAGAAATTCAAATACTCACAAGAACGCATCACTACTGGTGTGTTTGATATTGATGATGTGGCAACACAGTCAGCATATACAATTGATTTGACTGTAACTAAGGCAGCTGCCAATAATTATATACAAAAAGAAATTGTGTATCAATCAGCCGACAATACTTATGCTAACGCAACAGTTGTGGCAACTGTTCAAGGATGGAGTAATACTTCCAATACATTGAGTGTTACCAATATTGCTGGTGAATTTGTTGATGGTCGGTTGGTGATTGGTGTTTCAAGTAATGCAAGACATACATTAATAACATTTGATCCTATGTTGGATAGTACTAGAAATGAAGTCTATGATAACGAACACATTTACGGCGAAGCCAATACAATTATAGACTTTTCTGAAATCAACCCATTTGGACCAATCTAATGTCAACACCATATTACAATAGAACCATCAGAAAACTTGTAGTGGGTTTTGGCAACCTATTCAATGATATTACTTTGGTAAGATATAATCCAGATTTGACTGAATCGGAAAGGTTTATTGTTCCTATTGCTTATGCGTCAAAAGAATCTTATGTCATGAGACTTGAAGAAGATTTGTCTTTGGACAAAAAAGTTCAAATGACTTTACCTAGATTGTCTTTTGAAATGACAGGTCTTACTTATGATACTTCCAGAAAACAAAATACAAATATTAAAAATTTTGCATCAACAACATCTGGAGTAAAATCACAATACAATCCAGTTCCATATAATTTTGATTTTAATTTATATCTATATGTTCGTAACATAGAAGATGGAACACAACTACTAGAACATATTATACCATATTTTACACCAGATTATACCATCAAATTGAATATGGTTCCTGAAATGGGAGTAATTAAAGAAGTCCCTGTAGTTTTAAATACATGTACATCAGATATAACTTATGAAGGTAACCGAGAAAAAGATCCAAGGATGATTATTTGGACTTTGAATTTTACGGTTAAAGGTTATATATTTGGTAAATCTTCAGCTGCTGGACTTATCACAAATTCCATTACATCAATATATAATCAAATATCTGATGGTGATGTGGTTGAGTTTTCTATAAATGCTGCATCAGGTACCGGAACATATCAATTAGGTGAAATGGTATATCAAGGTTATACACCACAAACATCCACTGCAACAGCCAGAGTTGTTCTCTGGTCAAATAACAAATTACACTTAGATAATATTA
>Ga0114977_10000366_pt1 | contig 30734 bp, 33 predicted proteins | sample S_130805_MF_Meta_FD_87026 | JGI IMG/M metagenome (GOLD analysis project Ga0114977, IMG submission 87026) | Freshwater microbial communities from Lake Simoncouche, Canada to study carbon cycling - S_130805_MF_MetaG | ecosystem: Environmental > Aquatic > Freshwater > Lake | place: Lake...
ACTGCCCCCAGAGTTTGTCGCTGAACCACATGTGGCGTTATCAGGTGGGCCTGACGGAATGGATTTTGTGCGGCACATGTTGTCGCGCGCGACCAAGCACCTGATGGAAAACGGCATTTTGGTTCTTGAAATTGGCCATGAACGAGTCCATTTCGATGCCGCGTTTCCAACCCTTGCCCCGATAGGACTGAGCACCAGTGCAGGCGACGATCAGGTGCTTTTGATCAACAAAGAAGAGCTGCGTTCACTTTCATGCTGACTTTAAAAAATACAGTGCTGCGACGTGGCACCAAAGTGGTTCTGTCCCAAGCGAACGCAACGATTCAAGTCGGTGAAAAAGTCGGTCTGATTGGGCGTAATGGTGCCGGCAAATCCAGCCTCTTCGCACTCATCACCGGACAGTTGCAGGAAGACCAAGGTGAATGGTCTATGCCGGACGCATGGCAAATTTCTCAGGTGGAACAACACATCCCGGAGACAGACCAAGGTGCCACAGATTTTGTGCTGGAAGGTGATTTGCGCTTGAACCGCGTCCTGGCCGAATTGAAAGAGGCTGAGTCAAAGGATGATGGGGAAGCCATGGCTTTGGCCTATGCAGCCTTGGACGATGCCGGAGGACACCACGCAAGATCGCGAGCGCAAGCCATGTTGCTGGGATTGGGCTTTAAAACCCATGAGTTAGATAACCCGGTCAACAGTTTTTCTGGCGGCTGGCGCATGCGATTGCAACTCAGCCGAGCACTCATGTGTCCGGCCGATTTGATGCTCCTAGATGAACCCACCAACCACCTGGACTTGGATGCTTTGGTTTGGCTGGAAGACTGGCTCAAACGCTACGAAGGCACCATGCTGGTGATCAGCCATGACCGCGATTTTTTAGATGCGGTGACCCGCGTGACCTTGCATTTGGAAAACGCCCAACTCACGCGCTATGGTGGAAATTACAGTGCCTTTGAAGTCCTGTTGGCCCAACAACAAGCGCTGCAGCAATCTGCATACGAAAAACAACAAGATCGGGTTGCCCACTTGCAACGCTTCATTGACCGATTCAAGGCCAAGGCCAGCAAGGCAAAACAGGCACAAAGTCGGGTCAAAGCCCTGGAGCGGATGCAGCGGGTCGATGCAATTTTGGATGCCGCTGATTTTCAATTTGAATTCAAGCCCCCGGAGAGCTTGCCCAATCCCATGCTGTCATTGCAAAACGCCAGCTTGGGCTATCTCAATGACCAAGGTGCCACAGCCATTCTCAAAGGTGTGGGGCTGTCTGTGCTGGCCGGCCAACGCATCGGCATCTTGGGCGCCAATGGGCAAGGCAAGTCAACGCTGGTCAAAACCATTGCGGGCGACCTGAAGTTGATGGCTGGTGACATGGTTGAAGGAAAAGGTCTGCGCATTGGTTATTTTGCGCAACAAGAGTTGGATGTGCTCAAGCCTGACGACTCGCCACTGCAGCACATGATCGACTTGGCCCGCAAATTCTCACCCCATGCCCGAGAACAAGAGTTGCGTAACTTTTTGGGCGGTTTTAGGTTTGTGGACGGTATGGTTGGTCAAGCGGTCGGAACCTTGAGTGGGGGAGAAAAAGCCCGGTTGGTGCTGGCCATGTTGGTGTGGCAACGCCCCAACCTGTTGCTGCTAGACGAACCCACCAACCACTTGGATTTGGTCACGCGAGAGTCGCTGGGCATGGCCCTCAATGGCTTTGATGGGACCGTTTTATTGGTCAGCCATGACCGCTCATTGTTGCGTTCGGTGTGTGATGAATTTTGGGTGGTCAGCCAAGGCCGTGTGCAATCATTTACAGGCGATTTAGATGACTACCAACGCATGGTGGCTGATCAAAGCGCAGGCAAAAAGCCCACTGCAGAAATCACGAACAAGGTCCCTTCTGCCCAGGTCAATCCGCAAGGCTCACGCCAAGCGCGCCAACGCCAAGCACAAATGCGACAAGATAAATCCGTGCTTTTAAAACCTCTGAAAGCAGAGTTGCAGCAATTGGAAAAAACCATGCAAGGGCATCAATCTGAATGGACCAGCTTAGAGGCCAACATGCTGACGCCTTTGTCTGGGCCAGAAATGTCCGAGTTGGGACGCAAAATGAAACTCCAGCGCCAACAAATGGACGCGGCTGAAGAGCGATGGTTGGTGCTCAGCGAGCAACTCGATGCCATCACCAAAGAACTGGCTTGATCGCATGCAAACGGTCTAATTGCCTGTGCAAATGGCTGGCCCTTGTTCTGGCTTGTTACATGTACAAACCAAAACATAGCTTTTGATTTTTTCTTTTTCTGCGGGCGAAACATTGGCCCTGCGCATGCTGCCCGTGGGCAAATAAAGTTTAGGGCGTAACTCTTTGGTGAGAGACTTGCCACTTTTTTCGGTGAATTGAACCGCTGGGCAAAACACAGCGCCAGGCAATGGGTTTTTCACCTCAAACATCATGGTTTGCGGATCATCATTGGCCCAACCCGCATTGATTTTGAGTTGGTTATATTCGACGCTATTTAAAAAAACGGATTGAACCGGGGGCCCAGATTCAAAAACCCAACCCAAAGCAAGGGCCTGCCTTGCGCTGCAAATGGCGCAAGCAGCCCACAACAAACAAGACCAAAATTTGATCGGCATGTTTTGTCACCTGAAACAAAAAACGGGTGACAGATCAACTGTCACCCGCCAATGTTGGTAGGACGTACAAGATTCGAACTTGTGACCAACGGATTAAAAGTCCGCTGCTCTACCAACTGAGCTAACGTCCCATTTGTTCGCTAAACCAGTCAGCGAAGCCATAAATTATAGCGAATTTTTTTGCGCTGCGCGCTCCCCTGTTGACGCCAATTGATTGATTGCCCAACCGGCGGCACATTGCCCAAAGGTTGCCGTGACGCTCACCAAAGAGCCAAGCCCATGACAACTCAAATGTCCATCTTGCATGGGCTCACATGTTTCAGGTGGCGTGCTTATCGCCTCTCGGCTAAATACGCAGGCCAAACCCATGCGGGTTCCCTTGGGTGCGGCATGTTCACGCCTGAGCTTTTGGCGCAATCGGGCGAGCAAGGGATCATGGCTGACCAATCCCAAATCAGCAATTTCGACCAAGTGGGGAAGGCGTTTTCCACCCGCTGCTCCCACCGTGATAAAACCCACTTGCTGGCCCAGTGCCCAAGCGGCCATCGCCAATTTCGCACTGCTTTGATCGCATGCATCAATCACAGCATTGACCTTTGCGCACATGATGCCCGGCCAGTTGTCAGGCTCAACAAAAGCATCCACGGCATTGACGATACATTCAGGCTGAAAGGATGCAATGCGCTCTTTCATGGCCAGCACCTTGGACTGTCCCAGCGTGGCCTCGGTGGCATGAATTTGCCGATTGAGGTTGGATTCGGAAACATGGTCCATGTCAATCAAAGTCAATTGGCCTACCCCACTGCGCGCCAACGCCTCAGCGGCCCACGAACCCACACCTCCGATACCGACCACCACGACATGGGCAGCAACGATCCGTGTGGCGGCCTCAAACCCATACAAGCGTTCCAAACCGGATAAACGCCGGTCCATGACCGCAGTCGTGATCAGAGTGATTTCTCCAAGGTCCAGGTTTGATAACGAAAGCCCGCCAATGCACCCAAGATAATGCTCATCACAGCCAACAAGGCATTGAGACTGAGAACAGACAAGCCACTGACACCTTGGCCAATCGTGCAGCCCATTGCGGTGACCCCACCCACCCCCATCAATACTGCGCCAATCAAGTGATGGGATAAGTCCGCTATTTGGCCAAATCCTTCCCACCGGAAGCTTCCAGTGACCAATGAGGAAACGGCTGAACCAATCACCACACCGACCGCAGACACAATGCCAAAGCTCAATACCTTGCTTTTGTCACTGAAGAACATCAACCAATCCAAGGTGTAGGCCATGGGCGCCACAAAACTCATGGCCTCCATGCGACCAGAATTGGTGGTGAGGTAAACCGACTCCAAAGTTTCAGGGTGCTCGGCAATAAAGCCCAGATGACCGCTGACCCACAACATGGCAGTGACGACCAAGCCCAGGCCCAGGCCCGCCCATAAGTTTTCCGATTGCCAAAAGTCCCTGCGCGACAAAGCCCATACCAACAAGCAACAAGCAACAGCCAATCCTGAAATCGGCCAGGCATTGGCTAACGGCATGTCTGTCCAAGCTGAGACCAGAGCACCCAAATGCACACCAGAGGGCATGTCCACAAAAACCGAGTCCAAAAATTGGCTGCGCCAGACAGCGGTTATTCCTTTGAGGGTCGCAAAAGCCGCTACCCCCATGAACACGAAGACCACCCAAGATTTCAGGTTGCCCGTGCCCATGCGAATCAATGTTTTATTGCCACATCCTGAGGCCAACACCATGCCCAAGCCAAATAAAAAACCTCCCACCAAAGCGGAAAGCCATAACAAGCGCTGTGTGCTGTACAAGGATTTGCCCGGATCAATTTGGCCTGTCAATGACAACAAAGCAAAGCCGGTCATGGACACGGCCACCACCACAGTCCATTGGCGCACGCGCGTCCAATCACCCATGTTGACCACATCGCTGATGGCCCCCATGGTGCAAAAGTGGGTTCGCTGGGCAATGGCGCCAAATAGCAAAGAAAGTCCAAACGATGCCCATAAAACCCATTGGGTCTGGTTGGCCAAGTCTTCCATGCTCATGGTGTAACCCCGGTGATCTTTACTTGAGCTTGGTTAATCGATCTTTGGCAGCGCCTGCGGCCTCTGAATCTGGGTGGGCTTTGATCAAATCTTCCAAGACTTTGCGAGCGCCACGAACGTCTTTGAGTTCGATCTGACAGTTGGCAATGGCCAATAAAGATTCCGCAACGCGCTGATGGGGGCCCATGGCCACCAAGCTGCGAAAGCTGGCAATGGCGTCCTTGTAATCCTTCACCGCATATTGGGCGTTGCCCAACCAAAACAAAACGGAAGGTTTGTAGCCGCTTTGCGGGTATCTGCGCAGAAAATCGGCGAGAGTCCCTGCGGCCTGGGCATATTCACCCTTGCGAAAAACTTCCAGCGATTGGTCGTAATCGCGCTTTTCTGAGGGATCGGCTAAAAATTCACGCCCATCAACGGCCACCTTGGTGGGTTCAAGCTTGCGCAGGCGTTCTTCCAGTGCTTGTATTTTGTCTTTTTGATCTCGCTGCCACTCAGACAAAGATTTAAGAAGACTCTCGTAATCACCTTTTGACTTGGCCAAATCGGATCTCAAAGATTCGATTTGGTTTTGCAAGTCCAATAAGCTTCGGCGCATGACAAGCAGTTCATCTTGACTTTTGTCAGAGCCTTCACTGGCTTTTTTGATCAGAACCTGGTTCTCAGCGCGCAATGCTTCGATGCCCATGCGCATCGATTCCACTCGTTGACGCAACTCCAAAATGGCGCGCCGAGCCTCGTCGTCCTCAAACAAGGCCGCAAAGCTGGATGAGGAAAACCCAATCACCCACAACCCCAGCAGGGTTGTACGAAACCTCAGAGAGATCATTTGTACGCGATCTCAGCCCGGCGGTTCTTGGCAAATGCTTCTTCACTGCTGCCTGACGCAGCAGGTTTTTCTTTGCCAAAGCTGACGGCCTCAATCTGAGCATCTGAAACACCCAGTAAGTTCAATGCTTTGCGAACGGCTTCCGAACGCTTTTGCCCCAGGGCCAGGTTGTACTCACGCCCACCACGCTCGTCCGTATGACCCTCGACAGCGATTCGGCGTTTGTTATCTTGTTTGATATAAGCCGCATGTTTTTCGACCACGGCTTGAAACTCGGGTTTGATGGCAAAACTATCGTAGTCAAAGTAAATGACTTTGAGTACACCCACCGGGCCCGCATCCACGGAAGCCAAAGGACGGGCATCGATGCTGGCCACCGCCGAGCGCGCCTGGGGCGCTGGAGCATCAGCAGGTGGGGCAGCAACTTGGGTAGCTGCTTTGTCTTCAACCGGAACCTCATTGAGCTTAACGGGTGAAGAACAGGCCGCCAGTAAAGCGGCCAGAGCCAATGTCAAAAGAGTTTTATTCATGCTGGTGTTACTCCAAAAAAATCAGTGTTTTAGAAATGGTCCCCAATGAGGCTCACGAATGTCCCCATTTTGACCGGCCAGTCGGGCTTTGATGCGGCCATCGACAGTGCTGGTCATCAAGGCCTCGCGGCCCTGTAATTGAGTGGAATAAACAATCAAACGCCCATTGGGTGAAAAACTGGGACGTTCGTCAGGCCCTGTATCGGTGATCGACTGGTTGGTTTCGGCCTTCAGATCCATCACTTGCAATTTGAATTGCCAATTGATGCGAGAAATGTAAGCCATCCAGCGACCATCTGGGCTGATGGCCGGAGAAATGTTGTAATTGCCAGCAAAGGTGACGCGTTGGGCAGGTCCACCCATGGTGGGCATGCGATAAATTTGTGGTGAGCCCCCACGATCACTGACAAAATACAGGGCAGATCCATCGGGGTAAAAAACGGGCTCGGTGTCGATGCTGGCCGATTGGGTCAAACGCCTTGGCTCCCCGCCTTGCGCAGGGATCAAATAAATTTGCGAGCCGCCATCTCGGCTGAGGGTGACTGCCAAAGAACGGCCATCGGGAGACCACGCCGGAGAGCTGTTATTGCCTTTGAAATTGGCAGCGACACGTCGCTTGCCCGAAGCAACATCGTGCACATAAACCACTGGCTTTCTGGCCTCGAAAGAAACATAGGCCAACTCATGGCCACTGGGCGACCAATTGGGTGAAATGATGGGCTCTGGGCTGGTCAAAGCCGCTTGCGCATTTTCACCATCGGCATCGGCCACCCACAAACTGAACCGCCCACCAAGTTTGGTGACATAAGCAATGCGGGTAGAGAAAACACCCCGCTCACCTGTGAGTTTTTCATAGATGAAGTCTGAAATTCGGTGTGCGATCATGCGCAAATCACCCACTGGCGTGGCGTAACTTTGGCCCCCGAGATCTTGTCCTCTGACCAAATCCCAAAGCCTGAAGCGAACGTCATAGCGCCCATCCGCCAATTTGGTGATGCTCCCCGTGAGCAAAGCCTCATCACCTTTTTGCTTTAAAGCCGAAAAATCAGGCCGCGTTAACTCGTCCATCGCCAGCATCAGGGCATTGCCGCGAAATTGCCCGCTGCGCTCTAAGTCAGCTTGGACAATGGTTGAGATTTTTTGCGGGGCGTTCTCTTCGCCTCGCATCACAGCTATGGCGATGGGCGTTTGAGTCAGGCCAACCCCAGACACCTCCACCCGAAATTGCGCCCATGAAGGCAATGCAACCAGGCCAAGCAACAGGCCAGCCAAAGTCAAGAGCTTGGAGGTAGGGGAAAAGAAACGATTAGACAAAGGTGGATTGATGATGAGTCATATCGAACGCTATAGTAACATTATCAAGCCCTTACCCTACTTCATCTGTGCCCACTTCTTCACTTTACAGTCGATTGTTTGGCTACGCCAAAGCTTATAAGTGGGCATACGCCATTTCATTGCTGGGAATGGCTGCAACCGCCGTGACAGAAGCCATGCTTCCGGCGATGATGAAATTTTTGTTGGATCAAGGATTTCAAGTTCAGTCTGAATTGCACGTTGTGGCCATTCCACTGGCGATAGTGGGCTTGTTTTTGGTCAAAGGTTTGTTGATTTATGTCAGCAACTACGTTGCGACCTGGATCACCACACATGTGACGATGGCTTTGCGCAATGACATGTTTGCAAAAATGCTTCGCTTGCCGGCCGCCTCATTCGCAGATGCCCAGGGCAGCTATATCGCCAAGGTTCTCTACGATGTACTCAACATTGGCGAAACGATTTCACAGGTTGTGATCTCCGCTTTCAGAGAGGCCCTCACGGTAGCGGCCCTGGTGGCTTATTTGCTCTATTTAGATGCTCGGTTGGCCCTGATTGCGCTTTGTGTGGGGCCGGTCATCGTGGGGTTTGTACGGGTTTTTTCAAAACGTTTGCGCCAAGCTGGGCGCAGTGGACTGGAGTCGATTGGGCAGCTCACGCATGTGCTCGAAGAATCTGTGGCGTGCCAAAAAATCATCAAGATTTACCAAGGCCAAAGCACTGAAAAGCACCGTTTTGAATCGGCCAATGCCCGTTTTCGCCGCTCACAAATGAGGGAAGCCATTCCTGCTTCAGCCACAACCCCTTTGACACATCTGGCCGCCTCTGTGGCATTGGCGCTGATCGTGTATTTGGCCCTCAATCAAGTCAACCAAGGCGAAGGTGCCACGGGCGTGACATCTGTGGGTGGTTTTGTGGCCTTCATCACAGCGATGCTGATGCTGCTCGCGCCCCTGAAAAAACTCACTGAGGTCAACACCGCCTTGCAGCGTGGTCGCGTATGCGCACAAAGTGTTTTTTCATTTTTGGACAGCCCAGAAGAAGCCGACAAAGGTGATATTGAGTGGACCCATCCACAGGGCCGGATCGAGTTTCAAAACGTCAGCTACACCTATCCGCAAGCGAGCATACCTTCCCTTGACGCCATTAACTTGTGCATCGAGCCAGGGCAAACCTTGGCTGTGGTGGGCGCCTCCGGCAGCGGCAAATCCACATTGGCTGCGTTGCTGCCGCGATTCATGTCCCCAACCCAAGGACAAATTTTGATCGACGGCGTCAGTGCCGAACAACTCACACTCACTTCCTTGCGGCGACACATGGCACTGGTGACCCAAGAAGTGCTGCTTTTCAACGACACAGTGGCAGCCAATATTGCCTATGGACAAATCAACCCAGATTTGGCACAGATTGAGCGTGCAGCCAAAGCGGCCAATGCCTGGGAATTCATCAGCGCTTTACCAATGGGATTGCACACCACTGTGGGTGATGCGGGCATGAAGTTATCTGGAGGGCAGCGTCAACGCCTGTCGATTGCCCGCGCGATTTATAAAAATGCACCCATTCTGATCCTGGATGAAGCCACCTCCGCCTTGGACGCCGAATCGGATCGTTCAGTCCAAGCCGCATTGACCAATTTGATGCGCGGCAGAACCTGTGTGGTGATTGCCCATCGTTTATCGACAGTTCAACATGCAGATCGCATCATTGTCTTGAACCAGGGTAGATTGGCAGAGGCGGGGACCCATAGCGAGTTGATTCAACGCAATGGCATTTATGCCTCGCTGAGCCGTTTGCAGTTCAATGACCCCACATCCGGCGCGAGCAACTGAGAGCATGATGCCCAAGGAGTCCCATCGTTGTCCAGTTTCGGTGATCATGATCACCTTGAATGAAGCGCATCGCTTGCCAGCCACCTTGCAAGCTTTGCAATGGGCGCAGGAAATCATCATTGTGGATGCCGGCAGCACGGATGACACCCTTGCCATTGCCAAGCAATGGGCCACACGGGTTGAGCATCACGCTTGGTCTGGCTTTGGCGCCCAAAAAAATCACGCTTTGTCGCTGGCGAATCTGCCATGGGTGTTGTCGGTGGACGCCGATGAAATCGTGTCGCCTGAGTTGGCACAAGAAATTCAATCTTTTGTAGAGCGAGATGGCGGCGGCTATCTGGCTGGCACCTTGCCCAGACTGTCCCGTTATTGTGGGCGTGAGATGCGCCACAGCGGTTGGTGGCCCGATCCCGTTTGCCGGCTTTTCAAGCGTGGGCATGGCCGTTTCAGCGACGATTTGGTTCACGAAAAAATCATCACCGATGGCCCAATGGTCAATCTTCAGGGCTTGCTGCTGCACGATAGCTTTCAAAATTTGGACCAAGTGCTCCATAAGTTAAATCAGTATTCCCGAGAAGGGGCTTTGAACCTGCATCGAAACGGCCGCACATCCAGCCTAAGCAAAGCCATTGGCCATGGCTTATGGGCTTTTTTTCGCACCTATGTCCTCAAACGCGGCTTTTTAGACGGGCGCGAAGGATTTATTCTGGCTGTATCAAATGCCGAAGGAACTTACTATCGGTACCTCAAGCTGATGTATTTGGGCGAACAAGGCCCGCATGGTTCACCATGAAAATATCTGTGGTGGTCACCACATACAACAGACCTGCCGCGTTGACAACGGTACTGCGCTCTTTGTTGGCCCAGCACCAATTGCCGCATGAAATATTGGTCGCCGATGATGGTTCTGCCAACGAAACCCGAGAGGCCATTCAATCTATTGCAAAAGAGTCCACAGTTCCTTTGCATCACCTGTGGCAAATCGATGATGGTTTTCGTGCGGCCGCCGCCAGAAATTTGGCTGTGGCAGCCGCACAAGGCGATTTAATTGTTTTTCTTGATGGCGACTGCGTCACTCGCCCTGATTACATAGCCCAGCACCATGGGCTCGCCGAACCGGGCTGGTTTGTAGCGGGCAGCCGCGTGTTGCTCAACCCAAGCTTGACCGAGCAACTGGTAGACCAACAATGGCCTGTTCACCACTGGAGTCGTTGGCAATGGCTAACGCAACGGCTGCAAGGTCAAATCAACCGTTGGTGGCCCTTGTGCCATGCGCCAGGCCAAGTTTGGCGAAAGGCCCAACCCAGGCAATGGCAAAGCGCGCGCACGTGCAATTTGGCAGTTTGGCGCAATGACTTATTGGCTGTGAACGGGTTTGATGAAAGTTATCAAGGATGGGGCCACGAAGATGCAGACCTTGCCGTGCGTCTGATTCGACATGGTGTTCACTACAAAAACGGGCGTTTTTCCACCACTGTTTTGCACTTGTGGCACCCCGAAAATGATCGCAGTCAACTACCAGAGAATGTGGCCAGGTTACAGCACATCCTTGGCAGTCCCCACACCCGAGCCGTCCGTGGCTTGGATGGATATACGCCGCAAGCAGTCGCGAAAGCCTTGCAAGCCCGAGCATGAAGACCATCCCCATTTTGATGTACCACCAGGTTGATGTGGTGCCCCCATCTGGGACACCATTGCGAAATTTGACCGTCAGTCCAGCTTCTTTTGAGTGGCAAATGCGCTGCTTAAAGGCTTGGGGATTTCAAGGCCTTTCCATGCGCGAACTTGAACCCTATTTGCGGGAAGAGTTGAACGCTCGCGTTGTTGGCATCACCTTTGATGATGGTTACGTCAATACCCATGAAAATGCCTTGCCCATATTGATGAAATATGGGTTCACAGCCACTTGCTACGCGGTCAGCCACCAAATTGGCGGACATAATTTTTGGGATGCTCCTTCGGGAATGGCTCAAAAACCATTGATGGATGCGCCGGCTTGGAGGCATTGGGCCCAACTGGGCATGGATGTGGGGTCGCACACTTGTGACCACATCGACCTGAACCAAGCCGACGAACCTGTGGCGAAGCAACAAATCGAACAATCCAAAACAGAACTAGAGCAAATGTTGGGTTTGCCTGTGCGCCACTTTTGTTATCCCTATGGACGCTTTTTGCCGCAACACTGGGAATGGGTCGCCCAAGCCGGGTATGCCAGTGCGACCACCACCCAAAGAGGCCGGGTGCACACGACACCTGAAATGAATGCCTATGCCCTGCCCCGTGTGTTGGTGAATCATCGCACCACTTGGGCCCATCTGGGCATGAAATTATTGACCGCTTACGAAGACAACCGCTGATATGTGTGTGAATCAGCCACGCAGTGCCACGATTTGCTCAAAAACCTGTTCATGGGCTTTGGCACAGCGCGACCAAGTTTTTTGTTCAGACCAAAGTCGACCCTGCTCTTTCAAACTCTGCATGCGATCCGGGTCCTCCAACAAGCTTTTCAATGTGTTGGCCAAGGCAACAGGATCACGCGGGTCCTTCAGCACCGTGGCATTGACGCCATCTGTCAATTCGGCACTGATTCCGCAATAAGGCAGGTCACTGACCACCACAGGCGTACCCTGTGCCATGGCTTCTAAGACGACCATGGCATAGGTGTCTTCCAACGTGGGATGGGCAAGCACATCAGCGGCTTGATAAGCCAAACGCAAATCCTTTTGGGGCCCTAGAAAAATAATTTTGTCTTGTGCGCCATGTTGATCGGCCAAGGGTTGATAGGTTGAAGTTGGGGGCTGTTGTCCGGCAACCACCAAGCGCCATGATGGGGGCAACAAACCCATGGCTTGAATCAATACACCCAGCCCTTTTCGCACAGGGTCATTGGCCACCAACAACACAATGGGGACATCTGCGGGCAAACCCAAGGCACTTCGCGCCCTGTCCCGGTCACCCATCTGTGCAGGCATCACAGCGCTCACACCAGGGGGAATCACTTTGATGAGTCCCTTGGACTGGGGGTATGTTTGCTCCAAGGTCTGACGCAGTGATTCTGAAACTGCCAACACCATTCGCTGGCCATTCGCAACACCATGGAACCGGGCGCCTTCCAGCCACCAATACGTGAGGAGTCTGGGACTGGTGAGTATTTTCAACACGCGAATCAACTTGCGCCAACCCAATCGCTGGGCCATCAAACTGTGCCGGATGGGTAACACATGGAAACATTGAACGTCACCATGCCAACTGTGCTCATGAGAGTACACCACATCAAAACCACCACGGGTCAGCCACGCTGTGGCCACTGCAAACCACAGTTGATTGATCCAGCGAGGGCGATGCAAAGGTCCTGGGATTTTGTGGGCCACCCAGGCAAGGGGAACATCGGGTCCAAAAGACTGGGCAAACACATGGACTTCGTGGCGTTGTGCCAATTCAGTTGCCACGGCCACGGAATAGCGCTCAGCCCCACCACCTTGTGGGTCAAAGTGACGACTTAAAAACGCGATGCGCATGGGGTGGCTCAGGTTGCTGAAGGTCAAAGCAACACAATATCGTATTGCTCTGGCCCCATGGCCGACTCGCGATGCAAGGAAATGGGCTTTCCAATGAAGTCACTCAAACCCGCCAGGTGGGTGTTTTCTTCATCCAACAACAGATCAATCACCCCAGGGGTTGCCACCACCCTGAATTCGACCGGATCAAATTGACGTGCTTCGCGCAATATCTCACGCAAGATGTCATAAGCGACTGTTCTTGCTGTTTTGACAGAACCTTTACCGACACAAGAGGGGCACGGCTCACACAACATGTGGGCCAATGATTCACGGGTCCGCTTGCGAGTCATTTCCACCAAACCCAGTTGAGAAAAACCACTGACCATGGTTTTGACGCGGTCACGCTGCAAATGCTTTCGAAACTCGAAAAGGACGGCCTGTTGATGATCTGCTTTCAACATGTCGATGAAATCTGCGACGACGATGCCACCCAAATTGCGCAAACGCAATTGGCGCGCAATGACGCCTGCCGCCTCCAGATTGGTTTTGAATATGGTCTCATCGAAATTGCGGGCACCTACAAACCCGCCTGTGTTGACATCGATGGTGGTCAAGGCCTCGGTTTGATCGATCATCAGATAGCCACCAGATTTGAGATCAACTCGGCGCCCCAGAGCCCGGCTGATTTCATCGTCCACAGAAAACAAATCGAAGATGGGTCTTTCGCCTTTGTACAACTGCAGTTTGGCCGCAGCCGAGGGCATGAACTCCAACCCAAATGCATGTAAAAGTTCAAACTGCTCTTTGGAGTCAATGCGAATGCTTTGGGTGGATTCACTGACCAGGTCGCGCAACACACGTTGGAGCAAAGTCAGGTCGCGGTGGATCAAGGTTTTGGCTGGATTGGCAGTGGATGCCAGCTTGATGCGCGCCCAGGTCCTGCGCAGGTAATGGATGTCATCGGACAGCTCGCCATCGGTCGCATCCTCTGCATTGGTGCGCACGATGAATCCGCCTTGGGGATCTGCGTCGATGGTGTCGTTGATCAATGTCTGTAATTTGCTGCGCAGTGCTTCACGTTGGTCATGGGGAATTTTTTGTGAAATACCAATGTGATCGTCTTGCGGCAAATAAACCAACATTCGCCCAGCCAAACTGATTTGCGTGGACAAGCGGGCCCCTTTGCTGCCCATGGGGTCTTTGATGACTTGCACCATCAAAGTTTGACCTTCGAAAACCTGCTTTTCTATGGGCAATGCCGAAATGGCCTGGGCTTGGTCGGTATCAACATGCCGGGCTGCAATGGTGGTGACCAAATCTCCCACGTGCAGGAAAGCAGCACGGTCCAAGCCAATGTCGATGAATGCCGACTGCATGCCGGGCAAAACCCGAGACACTTTGCCCAAGTAAACATTGCCCACCAGCCCACGCTCCAGGGTTCGCTCCATGTGCAACTCTTGGACAGCCCCGTTTTCAATCACGGCAACCCGGGTTTCTTGCGGCGACCAATTGATCAAAATATCTTGTTGCAAGGTCATGTCACACCTTTCCAAGGTTTGCGGAGCAACTGAGCAGTTTCATACAAGGGCAGGCCCATGGTGCCAGAGTGGCTTCCGTCAATGTGGGCGATGTCCGCCGCCGCCAGTCCTTGTATGGCATAAGCACCGGCTTTTCCCTCCCATTCGCCATGGTCAAGGTAACGCTCAATGGCATCATCGGGCCACAGCCCAAATTGCACGCGAGAGATGCTCAGTGCATGGCGATCCTCATCGGCCGTACCCATCGACACAGCGGTCATCACTTCATGGGACTGCCCACGCAAGGCGTGCAGCATGTGGCGGGCATGATTGCGGTCTCGGGGCTTACCTAAAATTTCATGCCCCAGTGCCACTGTGGTGTCGGCACACAAAATGGGGGCGGGTTTCAAGCCTCGCTGATGTAAACGGTTCAATGCAGCAGACAATTTAAGTCGGGTCACGCGAAGCACATATTGCTTGGGTGACTCTCCCTGATGAATGGCTTCTAGTGCTTCAACGTCCTCATCCTCATCGGGCCATAAAAGCTCAAATTTTTGCCCTATTTGGGTCAATAAAGATTGGCGACGAGGGCTTTGGGAAGACAGGTAAATCCAAGGCGTCATGGACTCACTCGCGGTGGTAAGGGTGGTTGGCCAGCACCGAAATGGCGCGGTAAAGTTGCTCAACCAGCAGCACACGGGCCAGGGCATGGGGCAAGGTCAAGTCTGAAAGACGCCATCGAAGGTTTGCCTCGCGTTTAAATTCAGGCTCCAAACCGTCAGGCCCCCCAATGATGAAGGCCACATCACGGCCATCATGCTGCCAGGCTTTCAATTGATTGGCCACTGCCATGGTGGTCACGGTATTGCCGCGCTCGTCAAGTGCGACGCGCAAAGCATCTTTGGGCAATGCAGACTCGATTCGCTTTCGCTCTGCCAATAAACACTTGTCTGTGGCATCGTTGTGTCGCGGTTCGGTTTTCACTGCCTTCAATATCAAAGGCCACTCAGGCGGAAAGCGCTTGGCAAAGTCATCCCAAGCAGATTGGGCCCAATCGGGTGTGCGTTGCCCAACCGCCACGACCCACAATTTCATGGCTTTTTAGGCTTCGACCTGGCACTGCTTGGGCTGGCCTTTTTGACTGCCGTTTTTGTAGCGGCAGGTGGGGACTTGGCAGCTTTGGCTGATTTGGCGGCAGGACCAGGCAGCGGTTTGGTCGACTTCTTGGCGGCGGGCGATGCTGATTTGGCTGCACCGCCACGTTTTTTAGATGGGACAAGAGCAGCGGCCTTAGCAGGCACATGTGCGATGGGCTTGGGAGAACCCAGTTTCAAACGAATGGGTTTGTCGCCCCAAATTTCTTCCAAGTGATAGTACTGGCGAATGGCGGGCTGCATGATGTGCACCACCGCCGGGCCACAGTCCACAATGATCCACTCGCCATTGTCCTCGCCCTCTAAGCGCGGCTTGGGCAAACCCGCCTCGCGCACCTTGTCACGCACACTGCTGGCCAAAGACCTGGTTTGTCGATTGGAAGAGCCCGTTGCAATGATCACACGCTCAAACAAGGGAGACAAGTGCTCGGTATTGAACACCACAATGTCTTGGGCCTTGACATCCTCTAATGCATCTGCAATCAAGCGTTGGAGTTTTTGGACGTCTTTTTGAATAGCGGTGGTGGTGGTCATCAGGTTTGGCTGTACAGGTTGTGGCGGTGGATGTAATCAATGATGCCAGGGCTGACCCATTGCGAAATAGACTGATGCTGGGCACACGCAGCACGAATGCATGTGGCGCTGATGTCCATCATCGGAAAGGCCAAATCGATGGCGGTTTGCGTGGCCCGATTGTGCCACCCGGCGTCAATGGGTTCTGGTTGACCAGGGTTGCGCCGCCTGGCAACGACCAGTTGGGCCATTTGTAGGATGGCTGGCCAGTCTCGCCAACTTTCAAATGACCTGGCTTGGTCCTCACCAATGATCAAAAACCAACTGACCCCTGGGTGTTCGGCGCAAAGCTCTCGCAAGCTGTCCACGGTGTAACTGGGTCCTGCCCGTCGAATTTCACGCTCATCGATGATGATTTCTGGCCAATCTGAAAAGCCCAAAGCGACCATGGCCAATCGGTGTGCGCTCGGGGTTTGGCTGGCGTCTTTGTGCCAAGCTTGGCCAGTTGGCAGCACCCGCAACTCATCGAGCGAAAGTTGCCTGATGGCGTGCCGCGCCAATGCGATATGGGCCAAGTGGGGAGGATCAAAGGCCCCCCCATACAAGCCCACTTTTCGCTTCGCCTGGGCAAGGATGGGTGTGCTGGGTTGATCGACCAAGGTCATGTCTTGCCGACAGGCAGATCTGGAAGGCGGGCAGTCATGGAGCGAATGGCCAAATGTCCGATGTCGCTGCGGTATTGTTGGCCCTCAAACGCGATCTGATTGACCTTGAGGTAGGCGCTCTCTTTGGCCAGCTGAACATTGCGTCCCAAGGCAGTCACACACAAAACGCGTCCGCCGTGGGTCTGCAAATGGTGGCCATCCCAGGCTGTTCCTGCATGAAAGACTTTGGTATCTACCGCCTCAGGTGCAATGCCGGTGATGGTGTCTCCAAATTGTGGGGCCAGTGGGTAGCCACGGGTGGCCATCACCACCCCCAGTGCCGTTCTGGGATCCCATTGCACGGCATCATCACCCAATTCACCCAGTTGGCTGCCTGTGGCCGCCCATAAAAGTGAGAAAAGATCACTTTTAAGGCGCATCAAGATGGGCTGTGTTTCTGGGTCGCCCAGCCGACAATTGAACTCCAAAGTTTTGGGCTTGCCATGGGCATCAATCATCAAACCAGCGTATAAAAACCCCGTGTAAACAATGCCATCTTTCTTCATGCCTTCAAGGGTGGGAATGATGATTTCTTGCATCACCCGGGCATGGACTTCGGGCGTGACCACGGGGGCTGGGGAGTAAGCTCCCATGCCGCCCGTGTTGGGGCCCTGATCTTGATCCAACAAGCGTTTGTGGTCTTGTGAGGTTGCCAATGGAAGCACGCTCTCGCCATCGCACATGACCATGAAGCTGGCCTCTTCTCCAGCCAAAAACTCTTCGATCACCACACAAGCGCCCACTTGGTTGTGCTTGACGCCCAAACTATTGGAGGTGAGCATGTCATCAATTGCCTGGTGGGCTTGTTCAGCCGTGGTGGCCACCACCACGCCTTTGCCAGCGGCCAATCCATCGGCCTTGATCACGATGGGAACACCCTGGTCTTGAACATATTGATGGGCCAAAACCGCATCGGTGAAGGTTTCATGGCGCGCCGTGGGTATGCCGTGACGGCGCATAAAGTCTTTGGAAAAAGCCTTGGAACTTTCCAGTTGGGCCGCTGCTTGGGTTGGACCAAATATGCGCAAACCATGTTGACGGAATTCATCCACCACCCCTGCTGCCAACAAGACCTCTGGGCCAACCACCGTGATATCTATGCGCGCTTGCTGGGCCCACTCACGCAAGGCCACGACATCGGTCAAAGCGATGTTGTGCAATCGCTCATCCAGGGCTGTGCCGCCATTGCCCGGGGCCACATAAACCGTTTGGACAGATGGCGATTGGGCCAGTTTCCAAGCCAGTGCATGTTCACGGCCACCGCCGCCCAGGACCAGGGCCTTCATAGCTCTGCGTTGTGATAAACCTCTTGGACATCGTCCAACTCGTCGAGCACATCGAGGATTTTTTGCATTTTTTCTGCGTCAGCGACAGACAAGGCCACGGTGATTTCAGGTCGGTAGGTGATCTCGGCCAGCACAGGTTGCAAATCTGCGGCCTCCAGCGCGCTTTTGATTTGCTCAAACACGGTGGGGGAACACAAGACCTCCATGGCACCATCGTCTGAATTGATCACATCGTCTGCTCCGGCCTCCAGGGCCACCTCCATCAAACGGTCTTCGTTGACACCAGGGGCAAATACAAATTGCCCACAATGTTTGAATTGATAGGACACAGATCCATCGCTGCCCAGGTTGCCACCGTGTTTGCTCAATGCATGCCGTACCTCGGCCACGGTACGCACCTTGTTGTCGGTCATGGTGTCCACCATCAGGGCCACCCCTCCCACGCCATACCCCTCATAACGAATTTCTTCGTAATGCACGCCCTCTAGGTTTCCGGTTGCTTTGTCGATATTGCGCTTGATCGTGTCAGCGGGCATATTGGCCGCCTTGGCCTTGTCAACGGCCAAGCGCAGCCTGGGGTTGGCATTTAGATCGGCACCGCCGCCTCGGGCAGCCACCATGATTTCGCGGATAACCCGTGTCCATACCTTGCCTCGCTTTTCGTCTTGCCGACCTTTGCGGTGCTGAATATTGGCCCATTTGCTGTGTCCTGCCACGAGAAATCCTTGTTCAGAATAGAGTGCGATTTTAGCGACCTGTCAATTGCAAGCCATCAGTGTGAAAGTGAAAAAGGCGGCCGTTGAAGCGACCGCCCTGCTACCTGTTTCAAAGGCAACCCGACTCAGTCCGCAGTGGCCTCTTCAGGTTCAGTGGGTTCAGATTTGGAGGACTTCGATTCCTTTTTGGCCAAGGGCAGGATATCGAGCAATACCTCCCCTTTGTCATCAAGATCGACCGTCAAGCGTCCGCCCTCGGTCAATCGGCCAAACAACAACTCATCGGCCAAGGCACGACGAATGGTGTCTTGGATGAGGCGTTGCATGGGGCGGGCCCCCATGAGCGGATCAAATCCTTTTTTGGCCAAATGCGTGCGCAACTTGTCGGTGAAATTGACATCGACGCGCTTTTCTGCCAACTGGGTTTCCAATTGCAACAAAAATTTGTCCACCACTCGCAAAATATTTGCTCATCCAAGGCTTTGAACCCGACGATGGCATCCAGTCGATTGCGAAATTCCGGCGTAAACAAACGCTTGATATCGGCCATTTCGTCACCTGATTCGCGCGAATTGGTGAAGCCAATGGTGGACTTGTTCATGGTCTCGGCCCCCGCATTGGTGGTCATGACGATGATGACATTGCGGAAATCGGCTTTGCGACCATTGTTATCGGTCAAGGTACCGTGGTCCATGACTTGCAGCAAGACGTTGAACACATCGGGGTGGGCCTTCTCTATCTCGTCGAGCAACAGCACCGAGTGAGGCTTTTTGGTCACCGCTTCGGTCAGCAAGCCGCCTTGGTCAAAGCCAACGTATCCAGGTGGGGCGCCAATCAATCGACTGACCGCATGCCGCTCCATGTATTCAGACATGTCAAAGCGAATCAGCTCAATGCCCATGATGAAGGCCAACTGCTTGGCAGCCTCGGTTTTGCCCACGCCCGTGGGGCCGCTGAACAAAAACGATCCGATGGGTTTATCTGATTTACCCAAACCTGAGCGCGCCATCTTGACCGCCGAGGCCAACACTTCCAGCGCTTTGTCTTGTCCAAAAACCACGCTCTTGAGATCGCGCTCCAAAGAGTGGAGTTTGCCTCTGTCGTCATTGGAAACGTTGGCGGGCGGAATGCGCGCAATTTTCGCCACGATGTCTTCAATTTCTGTTTTGCTGATGGTTTTTTTGCGCTTAGACGCTGGCAAGATGCGCTGCGCTGCACCTGCCTCATCAATCACATCAATGGCCTTATCGGGCAAATGGCGGTCATTGATGTACTTGGCACTGAGTTCAGCCGCAGCCTGCAAGGCCGCCACAGCGTATTTCACGCTGTGGTGTTCTTCATAGCGAGATTTCAAACCTTTGAGGATATCTACGGTTTGCTCTACGGTGGGCTCGTTGACATCGACCTTCTGAAACCGCCTGGACAGGGCCGCGTCTTTTTCAAAGATGCCACGGTACTCGGTGAAGGTGGTGGCTCCAATGCATTTGAGTTGCCCCGAACTCAAGGCAGGCTTGAGCAAGTTGGAAGCGTCCAACGTGCCCCCAGAGGCCGCGCCTGCCCCAATCAGGGTATGGATTTCATCGATGAACAAAATCGCATGGGGTTTGTCTTTGAGTGACTTGAGAACCCCTTTGAGGCGTTGCTCAAAATCACCGCGGTATTTGGTGCCTGCGAGCAAGGCCCCCATGTCGAGCGAATACACCTGTGACTCGGCCAGGATATCAGGCACATCTTTTTGGGAAATGCGCCAAGCCAGCCCTTCGGCAATGGCCGTTTTACCGACCCCAGCCTCACCCACCAACAAAGGGTTGTTTTTACGGCGACGGCACAAAATTTGAACCACCCGCTCCACCTCATACTCTCGGCCAATCAGAGGATCGATCTTGCCGTCCTTGGCCATTTGGTTCAAGTTTTGGGTGAATTGCTCCAAAGGCGTGGCTTTTTCATTCTTTTCTGCCGGCTCCTCAGCTTCCTGTGCAGACGGTTCACTTTGCTTGGGGCTGTCAGGGGGGTCATTCTTTTTGATGCCGTGGGCAATGAAATTGACCACATCCAAACGTGTGACGCCTTGCTGGTGCAGGTAATAAACAGCGTGTGAATCTTTCTCCCCAAAGATGGCCACCAACACATTGGCCCCTGTGACCTCTTTTTTCCCGTTGCCCGTGGACTGCACATGCATGATGGCGCGCTGGATCACTCGCTGGAAACCCAAGGTGGGCTGGGTGTCAACATCTTCAGTACCCGCAACTTGGGGGGTGTTGTCTTTGATGAAATTGGCCAGAGATTTGCGCAACTCGTCGCTGTTGGCCGAGCAAGCCCGCAAAACTTCCGCCGCGCTGGGGTTGTCCAGCAAGGCCAATAAGAGGTGCTCTACGGTGATGAATTCATGCCGCTGTTGGCGGGCTTCAACGAAGGCCATGTGCAAGCTGACTTCAAGTTCCTGGGCAATCATTTGAGTTCCTTCGTGCCTTTTGATGGGTTAACTGTATATGGAAATGGACTTGAATTAATCAATGGGCTCGCTCAAACATTGCAATGGGTGCCCGGCTTGGTTGGCGGCGTCCATGACTTGGTCAACCTTGGAAGCCGCCACGTCTTTGCTAAAGACGCCACAGACACCTTTTCCGTCCAAATGAATTTTCAACATGATTTGGGTTGCGGTTTCCCGGTCTTTGCTGAAAAACTGCTGCAAAACCAAAATCACGAACTCCATCGGTGTGAAGTCGTCATTGAGCATCACCACTTGGTACATCTGAGGGGGCAAGGTTTTCTGGGCTCTTCTCTCCAAGACCACTGAGTCGCCGTCGTCGGGTCGCAAGGGTTGCGCTGGGGGTTTGGGAATTTGACTGGCCATAGATTCATTTTATAGGGGGCACGAATTTACGCTTACAACCGCGCAATAACCCAACTCGTGTCACTTGCTGCTGAAGGAATGCTATTATTTAATTCTTTAGGTATATATTTAAATAGAAAGTGAGTTAAAAATGGCAATTGGCACGGTTAAATGGTTCAGCAACAGCAAAGGTTTCGGCTTCATAGAGCCACTTTTGGGTGGCCCAGATATCTTCATACATTTCAGCGCCATTCAAATGGAAGGGTTTAAAACCTTGGAGCCGGGAGCACAAGTCACATTTGAGCTGGTCCAAGGTCCCAAAGGTCAACAAGCGCATGACCTGAAGGTCACTGACAACCCAGAGCGCGACAAAGATGCGGCGCACGAAGGCCACAAAAACAAAGAGGGGCGCTTGCGCACCCCTCAATTCAGAGCCAACTTAATGGGAAATCAGGACCGGGCTCCCCAATTTTGAGCGCCCGAGCCCGTCAATTCTGTAATCACATGTGATCAATCATGACCTGGCCAAAGCCAGAACAGCTGACCTGCGTGGCCCCGTCCATCAAGCGCGCAAAGTCATAAGTGACCTTCTTGCTCAGGATGGATTTCTCCATCGAACTGATGATCAAGTTGGCTGCCTCAACCCAACCCATGTGGCGCAACATCATTTCGGCCGACAAAATTTCGGAACCTGGGTTCACGTAATCTTTGCCCGCATATTTGGGAGCAGTGCCATGGGTGGCTTCAAAGCAGGCCACCGAATCTGACATGTTGGCGCCTGGTGCGATACCAATGCCGCCCACTTGGGCTGCCAATGCGTCTGACACGTAGTCGCCGTTCAAATTGAGGGTGGCAATCACGCTGTACTCAGCGGGGCGCAACAAAATTTGCTGCAAGAACGCATCGGCGATCACATCTTTGACCACGATGTCTTTGCCAGTCTTGGGGCTCTTGAATTTGCACCATGGGCCGCCGTCGATCAATTGGGCACCAAATTCTTTTTGGGCCAGACCATAGGCCCAATCGCGGAAACCACCTTCGGTGAATTTCATGATGTTGCCCTTGTGAACAATGGTCACGCTGGGCTTGTCGTTGTCGATCGCGTATTGAATGGCTTTGCGCACCAAACGCTCTGTGCCTTCGCGAGAAACCGGTTTGATGCCAATGCCAGAGGTATTGGGGAAGCGGATTTTGGTCACGCCCATCTCTTTGATCAAAAAATTGATCAATTTTTTGGCTTTTTCGCTTTCAGCTTCGTATTCGATGCCAGCGTAAATGTCTTCAGAGTTTTCGCGGAAGATGACCATGTTGGTCTTCTCAGGCTCTTTCAATGGCGAGGGCACGCCCTTGAAGTACTGAACTGGGCGAAGGCAGACATACAGATCGAGCTCTTGGCGCAATGCCACGTTGAGGGAGCGAATACCGCCGCCGACAGGTGTGGTCAAAGGGCCTTTGATTGAAACAACGTATTCTTTCAAAACTGACAGGGTTTCTACAGGCAACCAGACATCGGGGCCATAGACCTTGGTGGATTTTTCGCCGGCATACACCTCCATCCAATGGATTTTTCGTTTGCCACCGTATGCTTTTTGCACCGCTGCATCCACCACTTTGAGCATGACCGGGGTGATGTCAAAACCGGTGCCGTCTCCTTCGATGTAAGGGATGATGGGCTGGTCGGGCACGGTCAGGGACATGTCCTTGTTGACAACGATTTTTTCACCCTGGGAAGGCACTTTGATGTGCTTGTACATGTGGAATATCTCCGTTATGAAAGCGTGTAAATTGAAATTGGAACCTAGGTTTCGACGGCAATTCTAGCAACAGTGACTTATCATGGCGGTATGGAGAAAGAGGGCTTATGAATCAATTCAAATGGGCTTGGCTGCTTTACTGGTTTTGCGGGCTGGCCGTGGCCCAAGGCGAACCACAACTGAATTTACCCAGGGTTCAAGTGCAAGCGGGCATGCATCAAATTCAGGTTCAGGTAGCGTCCACGCCCGAACAGCGCACCATTGGTTTGATGCACCGCGCTGAAATGCCTCAAACCGAAGGCATGTTGTTTGCGTTTGAACAACCCACACAGCAGTGTTTTTGGATGAAAAACACCCTCTTGCCCTTGACGGCGGCTTTCATTGCGGACGACGGCACCATCGTTAATTTGGCCGATATGAAACCAATGACAACCGACGCCCACTGCTCGACACAACCCGTCAGATGGGTGCTCGAAATGAACCAAGGTTGGTTCGCCAAACGCGGAATCAAAGCCGGGTTTAAATTGCAAGGCCCGGTCTTTCGATCCAAATAAAAAAGCCGCCTCCAGGGCGGCTTTGAACTGACGAAAAATGCGATCAGGCGAAATTGGCCTGGGCAAAGCCCCAGTTCACCAATTTGTCCAAAAAGGTTTCCACAAACTTCGGACGCATGTTGCGGTAATCAATGTAATAAGCATGCTCCCACACATCGACAGTGAGAATGGCTTTGTCCGCGGTGGTCAACGGTGTGCCAGCAGCACCCATGTTGACAATGTCCAAGCTGCCATCGGCCTTTTTCACCAGCCAGGTCCAACCGGAACCAAAGTTGCCCACGGCAGACTTGACGAATGCCTCGCGAAAAGCAGCGTAGCTGCCCCATTTGGCTTGGATGGCAGCAGCCAAAGTTCCCGTGGGTTCACCACCACCGTTGGGCTTCATGCAGTTCCAAAAGAAGGTGTGATTCCAAATTTGTGCAGAATTGTTGTAGACGCCCCCCGATGATTTTTTGATGATGGACTCCAAGTCCATGCCTTCAAACTCGGTTCCCTTTTGCAAGTTATTCAGATTTACCACATAGGCGTTGTGGTGCTTGCCATGGTGGAATTCCAAGGTTTCGCGTGAATAGTGAGGGGCCAAGTCGTCCAGACCATATGGCAGTGCGGGCAAGGTGTGTTCCATGTATTTCCTTATTGCGTTGATGAAAAATTAGATTGTAAAAAAAATCAGCCTGCCTTGGGAGACAGCACCCGAACACCCACTGAGCCATCGGCCAAATGGGCCGTCAGATCCTGCTGGGGAGCCAGTTGGTGGACCGAAGTGATGGGTTTTTGTTGTTCGTCGGTGAGCCAAGCATAACCGCGCTTCAAAACCAATCGCGGATCGAGGTTATGCAGTCGCCACGCCAGTTGTTGAAGTCGCTGGCATTTGGCGTTCCAGTCAGACTGCAACTGCCGCACCGTCGCATCCTGCATGCGAACCAAGCCTTGCCGTTGTAGCTGCATCCGCCGGCCCAAACTTTGGGTCAATCTTTGCTGCAGCTGCAACATTTGCAAGCGGTGGGAGGCCACCACGTTGCTTGGCCGCCCCAAACGAGACTGGATCCAGTCCAGCGTTTGTCCGTGCCCGTCCAGCACCGATCGAAATTGATCTGACATCGATTCGCCCAATTGTTGCAACTGCAGCCAAATGTCTTGCAGCGGTTGCGCGCACAACTCAGCGGCGGCAGTTGGGGTGGTGGCGCGCAAATCTGCGCACAGATCAAGGATGGTGATGTCCGTTTCATGGCCCACGCCAGACACAACAGGTACCGTCGACTGCGTCACAGCCAACGCTAAATTTTTGTCATTGAAGGCCCATAAGTCTTCCAGTGACCCCCCGCCCCGGACCATCAAGATGACATCCACCTCGGGCACCTGTTGAATTTCATGCAAAGCCTGGATCAAACTGGCCGGTGCCGCTGGCCCTTGAACCTGGGCCGCTGCGATGACCACAGGGATATGAGGCACCCGCCGATGCAAAGCCTGGACCACATCGTGCAAAGCGGCCGCCCCCAGCGAGGTCACCACCCCAATGGTTCGGGGCATGATGGGGATAGGCCTTTTCCGATCTTCATCAAACAAGCCAAGCCCCGCAAGTTCGCGCTTGAGTTGGAGAAATTTCTCATACCAAACACCTTCGCCTGCGGGGATCAAGCGGTCGATCACCAACTGCAAATCCCCTCGACCCTCATAGACAGACACTTTGGCCCGGGCTTGCACCATGACGCCATCGTGCAAGTCAAAACCCACCAGGGCTGCCGATCGCTTGAACATGGCACAGCGCAACTGAGCGCCGTCGTCTTTCAATGAGAAATAACAATGCCCACTGCTGGCCCGGGTGAAATTGGTGATTTCTCCCTTGACCTCGACCGGGTTGAATCGCGCCGACAAGGTATCTGTGAAAGCGCGCACCAAAGCACCCACCGACCATATGCGGGTGGCATCAATCATGGAGAAATAAACATTGCCCATGCATTAAGTGCTGGGCCTGCTTAAACAATGGGGTTGGCATCGAGCTGTTCATCGACCAGGCCTGGTTCATAATTCGGCGTTGTCAATTCAAAGAGGGTTTGAGGTTTGTTTTCCATCATACAAGCAGCAGGTTGGCCCATTTGGCCGCTTCTCATCTGTTCTGTCATCGCATTGGCCTTGGTGCTAGAGCGTTTTTACAGCCTCCATGACAAACGCATCATGCCGCCGGACTTGCTTGAAAACGCGATCAAAACGGCTCGGCATCAACTGCCCACCGAAGAATCCATCAAGCACCTGGCCATCCACAGTTTGCTGGGTCGGGTGCTGGCCAGTGGCCTTCACCAACTGCGGTTGCAACCACAGTCCAGTGAGGCCGAGTTGAGCGAGTGCATCGAGCTGGCCGGCAAGCAAGCCGCGCATGAGCTTGAAAAATACCTGGTGGCGCTGGCCACCATTGCCTCGGCCGCCCCTTTGTTGGGCTTGCTGGGCACGGTGGTGGGCATGATCGATATATTTGCGGCCCAAACCCCTGGCAGCGGTAACCCCGCGCAAATGGCCCAAGGTATTTCCATGGCTTTGTACAACACCGCTTTTGGTTTGATGGTGGCCATCCCTGCCCTGTTTTTTTGGCGCTTTTTCCGGGCAAAAGTCGATGCCTATGTGGTCGCCTTGGAGATTGCAGCGCAACGCTGGGTACGCCATCTTTATAAATTGCGCTCCTCTTTGCGTTGATACCCGCAAACCATGAAATTTCGCTCCCAAAGGCCGATAGAGCCAGAAATCAACCTGATCGCCTTCATCGATGTGCTGTTGGTCATTTTGATTTTTTTGATGCTGTCGAGCACCTATAACAAATACACCGAAGTGCATCTGAATTTGCCCACGGCAGATACCAAAGTCCAAGCCGAAAAAGCACAAGAAATATTGGTGTCCATCACCAGCGATGGGCAATATGCGGTCAACAAACAGCCGTTGGCCCAACGCGGGGTCAAGGCGCTGACCTTGGCCCTGTCCCAAGCCGGGACGGGTTTGGACAAACCCATGTTGGTCATCAGCGCCGATGCGCTGGCCCCTCACCAATCGGTCATCTCCGTCATGGAGGCAGGCAAGGCCGCGGGGATCCAGGCCATCACCTTTGTGACGCGCGCCCCCCAAGCTGGGGCCGCACGCTGAATGCGCGTCCCATGGCAAACATGGGTGCTGCGACAGTGGCAAACCCGTAACTGGTTCAGCCGAACCCTTTGGCCTCTGAGTGCACTCACCTGGGTGGTTTCCGTTTGGCGGCAACGCCAACGGGCTTTGAATCCGCCTCCTCAGACCAACGTTCCTGTGGTGGTGGTGGGCAATGTCATTGCGGGTGGCGCAGGTAAAACCCCCATCGTCATGAGCTTGGCCTTGCACTGGCAGGCCAAAGGGATCCATGTTGGCGTGGTGGCCAGGGGCCATGGCCGCAAGGTGGGCACACTCGCCTCAGTGGATGGAAAAAGTCGTTTTGAGGACGTGGGCGATGAACCTTTGTTGATTTGGCGCCGTTGTCAGGTGCCGGTTTTTGTGGGCCAAGACCGCGCCGCTTGCTGCCAAGCATTGCTGGCCGCACACCCCCAAACCCAAGTGTTGATCAGCGACGATGGACTGCAGCACCCAGGGCTGCACCGGGACTTTGAAATTTGCGTCTTTGATGAACGTGGCTTGGGAAACCGTTGGCTGCTTCCGGCAGGCCCTTTGCGCGAACCCTGGCCACGCCCAGCCAACCCGAACGTGCTGCGCTGGAACCTGAGTTCAAAGGCGTTAGCCGAGATCGAGTCAGTCCTCGTGCGTCGGCAATTGGCCACCTATGCGGTGCAAGCCAATGGCCGTCGGCAACCCTTGGCTGCATGGGGCTCCCGACCGGTCAGCGCTGTGGTAGCCATCGCCAAGCCCGATCAGTTTTTTGACGGCTTGCGCGCTCAGGGTCTGAACCTGTGCGTTTCACAAGCCTGGCCTGACCACGACCCCTTGCATGCATTTGACCCCAACACCGCTGCGGGCGATTGGTTTTGCACCGAAAAAGACGCGGTCAAGTTGTGGGACAGATTCCCACAACTGTGGGCCGTCCCACTGGAAGTGTCTGGGCTCGATCCATGGTTGGCCGACATGGATCGGGCGCTGACCCAACGGATATCATCACCCCATGGACACCAAACTGCTTGAACTCTTGGTCTGCCCTGTCACCAAAGGGCCCTTGGAATACGTTCGCGAACGCCAAGAACTGCTATCGCGCAGTGCCCGTTTGGCATACCCCGTGCGTGACGGTATTCCCATCATGCTGGAAACACAAGCCAGGGCACTGACCGACGAAGAATGCGAGCGTTGAGTGGCCGCCAACCCGTTCACCGTGCTGATACCCGCCAGGATGGCATCGACCCGGCTGGCCGACAAGCCCTTGGCTGACATCGCCGGTGTGCCCATGGTGGTGCGGGTTGCGCAAAGGGCCCAACAAAGTCAGGCGCAAAGCGTGGTGGTAGCGGCCGACGATGAACGCATCGTGCAAGCGTGCCAAGCCCACCTCATCAAAGCCATATTGACCCGCTCTGACCATATTTCGGGCAGCGACCGATTGGCCCAAGCCTGTGAAATTTTAGGGCTCGACGGCACTGCGCTGGTGGTCAATGTGCAAGGCGATGAACCCTTGATTGAGCCCGCTGTCATCAACCAAGTGGCCCAATTGCTATCTGAGCGGCCAGACTGCAGCATGAGCACAGTGGCCCACGCCATCGTTGACCCCAAGGAATTGGTCAACCCGAATGTGGTGAAAGTGGTACTGGACCGCACCCACACCGCCATGTATTTCAGCCGTGCCACCATCCCACACTGGCGTGATGGTGCCGCGGCCCAAACACCCTCTCCAGTACAGGTGCTGCGCCATGTGGGCATCTATGGCTACCGCGCTGACTTTTTGCGCTCTTTTCCCGCGCTGGAGCGCGCGCCCTTGGAAGACATGGAGTCGCTCGAGCAACTTCGTGCCCTTTGGCACGGCCACAAAATCGCGGTGCACATCACGCCTCATGCCCCTGGCACGGGGGTCGACACCCCAGAAGATTTGGAACGGGTTCGACGCCATTTCGCCACCTCCGTGTAAGCCTTGCGCATTGCGTGCATGTTATTGTTGCAACCCGCGGTTTGGCAGGTATCGGACATCTGCCCATCGACAGAACACATAAGAATCTAAGGAAAGACATGAGACTCATCCTTTTAGGCGCGCCTGGCGCAGGCAAAGGCACCCAAGCCACTTTCATTTGCGAAAAATACAAAATCCCACAAATTTCTACAGGCGACATGCTCCGCGCAGCGGTCAAGGCCGGTACGGCCATGGGTCTGGCGGCCAAAAAAGTGATGGATGCTGGTGGCCTGGTCAGCGATGAAATCATCATCGGCCTGGTCAAAGAGCGCATTGCCCAGCCCGACTGTGCCCATGGCTTCTTATTCGATGGCTTTCCCCGCACCATTCCACAAGCTGATGCCATGAAGGCGGCCGGTGTCAAGCTCGACCATGTGCTGGAAATCGACGTGCCCTTTGAAGCCATCATTGAGCGCATGAGCGGACGCCGTGCCCACGTGGCCAGCGGGCGCACCTACCATATTCACTTCAATCCACCCAAAGTCAGCGGCATTGACGATGTCACCGGTGAGCCATTGATTCAGCGCGACGATGACAAAGAAGACACCGTTCGCAAGCGCCTGGACGTGTACGCTGCGCAAACGCGGCCCTTGGTGGACTATTACGCCAATTGGGCCAAGTCCGACCCATCTCAGGCACCCCGATACAGCGCCATCAGTGGTGTGGGGCAAGTGGAAGAAATCAAGGCCCGGGCTTTTCAGGCCCTCGGCGCTTGACTGCGTTGGCCAGCAAGGCCAATACCATCACCACGCGGGCTTTATAAGGGTTGAGGGGCGAAACAAGCCCAAACCGATCCCCACTTTGGGCTTGAACCTGGCCCCAAGTGCAGCGCGTGGTTCTCCATACCCATGCGCCTTGCTGTTGCGCTTCAGACAAGGCATCCTCCAGACCTTGGCTCATGGTGCCGTTGCCAGTTCCGGCGACGACCCAACCCGCAGGTTTTCCATCCGTGCTCATGATGGTGCGCACCAGACCCCCGTCTTGGGCCGCATGGTTGTGAACCATTTCCACCCGTGGCCAATACGACACGCGGCCAAATTCCGCCACATCCAAATCGACTGGGTGTGTGGGTTGGCGTGCAAATCTCGCTTGCAACGCATCCAGATTCTGTATCGCCACCGCGATGGGCACGGGGTCGGCTGACGCAAAGGCACTCAAGGCCTGGCTGTCGAGCTTGGTCAGGCTGGCCGCAGCGTGCACTTGACCGGCAAACACACCAAGCACACCTGCCCGGCCGGGCGCACTTGCCACGGCCAGCGCGTCTTTTAAATTACCTGGTCCATCAGGTTCAGAGACATTGGCTGCGCGCATGGCACCCGTGATGACAATGGTTTTGCCAGAAGGAAACAAGGCGTGAAGCAATATGGCGGTTTCCTCCAGGGTATCGGTCCCATGGGTGACGACCACGCCACGAACTTCCTCTTGGGCCAACCAATGTGCCAGCCTGGCCACCAAGCGCTGCCACTCGGACCAACCCATGTTTTTGCTGTCAATGCGGGCCACATCTTCGGTTTCAATCTGCAAGCCACTGGGTTTGATCCCCCGCACCAAATCGTCCACAGCGACTTCACCGGCGCGGTATTGCCGTGTTTGATCTGGGTCCGGTGCCCAGCCAGCAATCGTCCCACCTGTGCCTAAAACAACAACTTTTGATATTTTTTTGGTCATGGCACTTGCAAAGTTCAAAAAACTGGTTAAAAATACAGTTACTGGATATTCAGACAGCCCAAAGATCGACCCAACCATTGTGCAGGAGTCCCGACATGAATGAAGCCCCCAAGCTCACCGAGCGACAACAGCAAATTTTGTCATTGATCCAAAGCACCATTGAGCACAAGGGCTCGCCACCCACACGTGCTGAAATTGCGCGCGAACTCGGCTTCAAGTCCGCCAATGCAGC
>Ga0114977_10000370_pt1 | contig 30588 bp, 28 predicted proteins | sample S_130805_MF_Meta_FD_87026 | JGI IMG/M metagenome (GOLD analysis project Ga0114977, IMG submission 87026) | Freshwater microbial communities from Lake Simoncouche, Canada to study carbon cycling - S_130805_MF_MetaG | ecosystem: Environmental > Aquatic > Freshwater > Lake | place: Lake...
TGATTTCTAATTTCTATAAAAATTATGAACTGATGGTGATTTTTTGTTTAGTGATTCAAATTCTCTAAAACAATTTTCGGCATTCATTCCGTCGCATTCAGTTATTATTATAAATGGAATATTAGCAATTTTTTCTTTTTTAAACTGAATATATTCGCTTAAAGCGGCCATTCTGTAATTTTCAGTTTTATAATTTTGTTTGATAAAACTAACTGCAAATAACGGAAAATCAATAGTGTCTAAATTAAAGTTTTTAAGTTCTTTTAATCCAGAATCTGAATCCATTATTTTTTTAAATGTACTGCCGGCTGTATAATAAACAGTGTCTTTTCCGTCTAGTTTTTTAGGGCCAAACATTGGTAACTTTTTAGAGTTAATTGTACTTAGCTCTAAAAACAACCAAATAGAAGTAGGTAAAAAAAGAATGGATACTAGAAATAATTTTTTTTTCATTTTAAAAGTCTCTATTTAAATTACTGAGTTCAATTTCCTGCTTCAATGTATCAAACATCGATTGTCTATGTGAGTTTCTCAAGCCAACTGTAGGAAGGTTTTCTTTGCTATAGTCATTATAAGTTATAATTACATTATTATTTTTTAACTCAACTAATTTTATATCTAAGTAGTAAATTTCTTTATTATAAATAAACGATTGTTTTATTTCAAATTTAGTTTTATAAAATAACACGTAAGGGTTTAGTATTAACCAAAGTGTTTGTATGGATAAAATAAGCCCTGGTATTGACACAAATACACCCCAAGGACTTGGTATATTTAATACATAATACCCTAAAACATCAAAGGCAATTGCAAAGCATGCCCAAATTAATATAATGATTGTATTTCTTTCGAAATAGCACTTCGGTTCTTCTTCAATATTGTTTTTCACACTGCAAAGTTAAAAATTAAAGTTCTTTAACTTTTAAATATGCCATTTATTTTTTATTATTGTATAAGAACTAAAATAATTGTAACCATTATTTCGGTTTTGCGTTATAATAAAAAAAGAAAAGCCATGTTAACCAACTTAAAATATTCCTTCAAAACTTCGCTTATAGCTGTAGTTTTAATAATTGGTAACACTTTGTTTGCTCAAAATGGACTAACAATAACTGATAACCCGGTTGCGGCTATGCTAGATAGCCTAGCAAATCAAAAAATATTAGAAAAAGCGTTAGCAAAACCAATATACCCTAAAACCAATAAATTTAAATACGCAGAAGATAGTGTTCCGCGTTTTGAAGACTTTGTTTATGAGAGTCGTTTGGCTAAGTTAGATGCTAATTCTCCCTTCGATTTAGTATATAACCCCCACGTTAAAGGATTTATTGAACTTTATGCCATGAGAAAGCGAACATTAGTTAGCCGCATGATGGGTTTATCTCAATTATATTACCCAATGTTTGAAGAAATTTTTGATCGGCACAATATTCCTTTAGAATTGAAACATTTAGCAGTGATTGAATCTGCATTAAATCCTATCGCTCGTTCAAAGTGTGGTGCAACTGGCTTATGGCAATTCATGTATCCAACAGGAAAGATGTATGGCTTAACCGTTAATTCTTATATTGATGAGCGTTCTAATGTATATAAAGCTACTGAGGCAGCGGCTGAGTATTTAAAGAGTTTATATGGCATGTTTGGTGATTGGCAAATGGTTTTAGCAGCTTATAATGCAGGGCCAGGAACAATAAGTAAGGCAATTAGAAGAAGTGGTGGCAAGAAAACGTATTGGGAGATTCGCCCGTTTTTGCCAACGGAAACTCAAGCATACGTGCCAGCGTTTATTGCAGCAAACTATGTAATGAATTACCCTACAGAACACAATATATACGCATCTACGCCACGAAAAACATATTTTGAGGTAGACACAGCGATTGTTAAAGAAACGATGTCATTCGAGCAAATATCTGCTGCATTAGATGTTCCAATTGAAGAAGTTATTTATTTTAATCCCCAATATCGTAAAAATGTTATTCCCGAAGGTGGAAATTCACTAACTTTGCCAAAAGCAAAAATTGGGATGTTTTTCACCAATGAAGCTGAAATTTATGCGGCTATTAAATCTCAAAAATTAATTGTTGCCGAAAATTCAGTCGCTGTAAAAGAAATACAAAAAACTCATACTGTTCGAAATGGTGAAAAAATAAGCACTATTGCGCGTAAATATGGCGTAACTGTTTCTGATTTAAAATCATGGAATTATATTGGGAAAAAGGGAATTAAGGCAGGCAAAAAATTAATTGTTTATGTTAAGCAAAATGTTCCGTCTAGTAATCCTGTAGATGTAAAAACTGATACACCAAAAGATCCTCAAATAAATATTGCATCAAAAACTGATTCAACTTTAGATGGAAATGGAAAGAAAAAATTGGCTGACAATTCTATAGATTCTAAAATTCAATATCATAAAGTTGAAAAAGGAGAAACGTTATATAGGTTATCAAAAAAATTCGGAATCAGTGTACAAGATATTGCTGATTTAAATAATTTAAATAAAAATGCTCAATTGCAAAGAGGGCAGAGGTTAAAAATAAAGCAAAAATCATAAAGTACAGTCGCCCTATTTGTTAGGGGGTTTTTTTGTAATTTTTATCATTTTATTGTATAGGTAATATGCCAACTAATACTAAAAAACTGTTCTATTTTAAAGTTGGGTAAAATGCAGAAACAATATGTTCTAACGAAAACTCATTTGAGTTTTGAATGATTGAAATAATATCAAAACGTGTTTCGTAATTTAAATTTTTCTCAATAATATATGCATGAGCCGCTTTAATGGTGTTTTTCTGTTTTTTAATTGACACAAAATCTTCTGGTTGCCCAAAAGCATTTGATGACCTCAGTTTCACTTCTATAATAACAAGTGTGTCATTTTGTAATGCGATAAGATCTATTTCTAAATGTTTATATCTCCAATTTTTTTCTAATACCTGATACCCATTTTTAAGTAAATGTATTATTGCAAAATCCTCACCTTCTTTTCCTTTACTAGTATTATTTGACATCTCTTTCATATATTCATAAATATAATTAATTTAGATAAATTTTAAAAACTTAAACGCAAACCAATGAATAAATTTAAATTATTAGTAGCTTTCATAAACACTTCTTTTTTTTTAGTAGCACAATCTTTCGAAGGTAGTATAGAATTTAAAATGGAATCAAATAAGGGTGATACAACTGCAAATATTTATTATATAAAAGGCAATAATGTTAAGTTAGATCAAATAGGCCATACTTCCGGAAAAGTTGAAGGAAGTTTTGTTTTTAATTTGGCGACAAAAGAAATTAAAGTTGTTAATCCAGGTAGAAAAATTTGGGTTGAAACAAAAAGTGAAACATTACCTGTAATAATTGGTGTTTGTGTTATTACTAAAAGCGCAAATATTCGTATGTTCCAAGGGCAAAAATGCACCGAATACATAGTAAAAAATATAGATGAGAATACACAAATTACATATTGGATCGCTACAAATAAATATGAGTTTTTTGTCCCTTTAGTGAAAATGTGGAATAGAAAAGACAAGCAAAGTGTTTATTTTAATCAGATTATTGATTTGCCAAAAGGTTCAATGCCATTATTATCTGAAGAAAAATCGCTTATTGATGGTAAAATTATAAGTAGGTTAGAAGTTTCCAAAATAACCAAAACTGTAATTGATGAATCGAAATTAAATGTGCCTTCGGATTACAAGAAATTTGAACAAAAATAATATTGAATTTTTTAGTTTTTTTATTTACAAGCCAATATTAAATCCAATTTGTATGATTGGGTTTTGATAAGGGGAAAGAGGTGATTGATTAATGTTATAAAAGATCATAGCTACAACTGTTCCATTATCTGAAAACTTTTGTCTGTAACCTGCCCCAACCAAAACATTATCTACCCAGGCTCTGCTATCTATTAATCCTGTTGTGTAATCCGGTACGCTTAATCTGTCCCAACCTACTTGGGCAAATAAATTCTCTGTTACAAAATACCTAGCAAAAGTACTTCCGCCATATATAGTTGAAACATATTTTTTCCCAATATACATTTGACTATAATAGTTATAAATTACGCCAACGCCTACCGAAAATTGTTTGGTTATTTTTATGCCTAATATTGGTGATAAATTAATATATGTAGTCGATCCAAACCAAGCACCAACAGTGCCTCCAGAATAAAGTCTGTCCTTGAACTTTTCAAATGTTTTAGGTTGATTTTGTAAGTTTGTTTGAGGAGAAATTGATGATGGCCACGGTGCGTCCTGAGCTTTTGCAATGTTGGCAACATTAGCTAAGCTAATAATGAGCAGAATATAAATGTTTTTAAAAGCAGTCAATTTTTATATTTTAAGTTATATCTTCATAATCAACATATTCTCCATCACTGGACTTAAAGTGAGGTTTTTGTTTTTCACTTATTTTATCAACTTTAACTTCACCTTCTTTTTTATTGTTAGAAGGTGGCGCTTGGTAAGATTGATTATTTTGCGAATTAAATGGTTGTTTGTGATTTGCGTTTGTTACAAGTTTAAAAGCGTCGTAAATTTTCCAAACGACCCACAAAATAATTACCGTCCAAATGAAATCGCGCACTTTAGTATTGTTTATTGTATAAGGTACAAAATTACATTATTTATGTATTAAAAACTGAAATTAACACTTTTTAATATTGATATTTTAATAAAGAAAAAACCCTCACAAATTATTGTGAGGGTTTTTGATATTATAGTTTAAAATATTATTCTGATATTTCTTCTGAATTTTCTTCTCCTTTTACCTGTGGTTTATATGCAGGCTTGTTAGATTTAGGAGCATTAGGATCTTGATAATCCCAATTTACGATTTTGAATACTGTACGACGATTTTTTTGGTGTAAAGCTTCTTTATCTTCTTTACTTTTGACTTTTTCAATTTCAGAATCCTTAACTAATAATTTTTTCTCACCCCAACCTTTAGACATTAAACGAGCTAAAGGAATTTTTTTCTCATTAGCTAAATAATCCACACAAGATTTAGCACGAGCATCTGATAAAAGTTGATTCGCTTCATCATTACCACGGCTATCTGTATGAGCTTGTAATTCAATTACAATTCCGGGATTATCAACTAAAGTTTGGTATAAAAAGTTTAGAGAATCTTTAGATTCTGGTTTTAAATCAGCTTTTCCTAATTCATATAATACTGCAGGGAAACGAATTTCTGCCTTTACAGGAGTTAATGCAAAATCTTTGATAAAATCTTTTGATTCGTTTTCAGCAACTGTTGTTAATTTGCCTAAGTCTTGATTTGCTAAGAAGCCTAATTTAAAAGATTGTGAAGTTGTGTTTTTGTCTGTAGCAACAGTAACCTCATAAGATGTACTTTCTTTTAATTTAAAAGTATATTTACCATCTGTACCAGTTTTAATTTCAAACATTTCTCCACTTGATCCTTTTAAGTGAATTAAAGCGTTTTGCACTGGCTCATTATTTTCAGCACTTACAACTGTACCATTTAAGTTAAAGAATAATGGTGGTAAAATAAAAGAGTAAATATCATCATTCCCTTTTCCACCTTCACGGTTTGAAGTAAAATATCCTTTCATTTTTTTACCTTCAAAAATAATCCCAAAATCATCACCAGCCGAATTCATTGGCGATTTTAAGTTTTCTGGAGCTTTAGTAAATTTACCACTTGCATCTTTTTCAGTTTTAAAAATATCTAAACCACCCATACCTAAATGGTAGTTTGAAGAGAAATATAATGTTTTATCATCATCAGCCATATAAGGGAACATTTCATCACCAGAAGTGTTAATGCTTGGACCACAGTTAACTGCTTCTCCCCATGCTTTTCCTTTATCATTATAAGTACTCATCCAAATATCTTTACCGCCATATCCACCTTGTAATGTAGAAGTAAAATATAAAACTTTACCAGTTGGGTTAATTGCAGGGTGAGCAAATGCAACTGAATCTACATTGAAAGGTAATTCTTCAGGCTCTGCCCAAGATGGACCTTGTTTTTTGCTAAATAATATTTGACATTTAAATTGTTTGCCTTTTCCTTCAGGGCAACGAGTCATAAACATGACATCTCCTTTTTTAGATACAGCAACAGAAGCATCATTCATTTTTGAAACGATTGTAGTACCTAATTGAACTGGAGTACTCCATTTGCCATTTTTATCAATTTTAGTTTCATATAAATCTGAGTGATTTTGTCCGTTAGTAACATCAACTCCACCAGATCCGCCTAAACGGGTTGAAGTAAAAATTATAGTAGTGAATTTTTTATCAGCAAATGATGGGCTAAAATCAGACTCTTTTGAATTGATTAAAGCCATATTATCAACTTTTAAACGAGTTTCTGGTGTGTTTTTTGCATCTTTCCATTGTTGAGCTAATTCACAAGATTTTACACCATTTTCTCCTTGAACATCAGAAGGCATTTCTTTCTTGTAATTATTGTATTCAACTATAGCTTCAGGATATTTTTGTTGAGCCTTTAAACAATTAGCCAATTTTAAAAGTGCAATTGGATCAGGATATTTTGCTTTAATTGCTTTACTATAATATGTTTCAGCTCCTTTTAAATCATTAATCTCATGATAAGATACTGCGGTTTTAAATAAAATTTTTGCTTTTGCATCAGCTTTCTTAGCTTTTGTATAGGCTTGTTTATAAAGCTCTATGGCGTTATAATATTGAGCGTTGTTGTATGCTAAATCAGCATCTTTTAAATAATTTTTTTGTGCACTAATAGAAAACACAAATGCAATAACTGCTGTAGTGGTTAGTGCGAGTTTTTTTAAGTTTTTCATATGTTTATTAAACTTTGTTGGATGCTAAGATATATAAATTTTTAAAAGAACAAAAATTTTATTAACAAATATCCTGCTTAGCTAACAATTATATTTGTTAATAGCATTTTAAGTTTAAGGCCCAATTCTCTTTTTTACGCATCAATTCTGTGTCAGATTTGGATTTATCTTTATATCCACATAAGTGTAAAACGCCGTGAATCATAACTCTATGCAGTTCTTCTTCAAAGGAAACTTTAAATTTTTTAGCATTTTCTTCTACTCGGTTAATACTGATAAAGATGTCTGAATTGATTTTTAGCCCTTCAGTATAATCAAAAGTGATTATATCGGTAAAAGTATTGTGGTTTAAGTGCTTTAAATTGATTTCAAGTAATTCAGAATCATCACAAAAAACATAATTAATTGTTCCTAAAGTGTGTTTTTCTTTTTCAACTACGGATTTAACCCATAACTTAAGCTTGGCTTTGTTTTTGAGTTTAAAAGGAATGCTTTGGTTGTTGAAGGAAATTGGCATTAATTATTATAGTATGCTTTTAGTTAATCTGTATTTAGACGTATTTAGTTTAAATTAAAAGTCAAAAGAACCTCTTGCCCATTATTATTAAACTCTACTTTATCGGCTAAATGTTTCATTAAAAAAACGCCTCTACCTTGAGGTTTGTCAATATTGATGGGATCGGTTGGGTCAGGAAGTCCGTCATAGTCAAATCCATTCCCTTCATCTGCTACTGAAAACTGAATTTTTTTCTCTCCTGAAATAAATCCAATTTTAACGTGTTTTTTAGGATTACCTTCGTTGCCATGGTAAATGGCATTATTTACTGCTTCTGTAACTGCAATTAAAATGTTTCCATAACTGTCTTCATTTACTGAATAAATCTCACAAACGTCTTCTACTAATCTCTCAACTAAACTTATGTTTTCAAATGATGAACTAATGTCTAATTTTTCTCCTATTGCTAAAATCATTTATTTACGTTATTAAAATAATTATTTACTTTATCTTTATAATAAGGCGTTAAACTTGGTGGAACAGTATTAAGTAACTCCAATTCTTTTTCCTTAAGTCTTTTATACTCTAAAAATTGCGTAGGGTTACTTAAATTTTGATTTTTTGCCTCATTACTTTTGCGTTTCTCATCTTGTTCCCTTTCTCTTTCAGCTTTATCGCTTTCTAAAAGCTTTGTAATAATATCTTGTTGGCGTTTCATTGTTTCTTGTGTAATTTGTCTATTAACTATGTCTCTTTCAGTTTGTTCCATCATTTCTGCTAAATTTCCGCCAGGATTATTGCCCCCGTCTTTTTTAATTTTATCAAGCATTTGTTGCATTTGTCTGCGTAATGCTTCTTGTTGGGCAGCAGCTTTTGCTAATTGTTGGCTCAGGCCAGGCATTCCATCCGCACCTTCTTTACCCTGATTTCCCATGCCGCCTTGTCCTCCAGGTTTTTTGCCGCCTGGTTTTTCTCCTGGCTTATTTCCGGGTTTTTCTCCCCCTGGTTTTTGCCCTTTTTCTAAAGCCTTTTTTAGTTCTTCAATTTGCTTATTAAGTTGCTCTTGCATTTGTTTCATGCTTTGCATGCTTGGTTTGTCGCCTGGTTTACTTGATGGTTTTGCACCTTTTCCTGGTTTTTTACATTTCCCCGAACCATCTTTTTTACCTTCCTTTGCTTTTTGTTGCATTTGCTCAAGAGATTCATTTAAAAGTAAAGCCAAATTATTTATCGAAGTCATTGAATATTGCATTCTGGTTTGAGCATCAGCTTGTTGCCTTTCTTCTAAAGAATTAACCGTTTTTTTCATATTCATAATAATTGATGAAATTTCACGATTAACTGTCGCTGATATTGCTGGGTTTCTTTTGCTTAATGCAAATAAACTATCTTCTACAATTTTAGAATCATCTTGTAACTTTCTTTGTTTTTTTGGAACATTTAAATACTGTGGGTTTTCAGTTCTTAATTTCGAAAGATTAGTCATTAAGTCTTCTTGTCCGAAAGATAAGTTTAATAAATTTTCTAAAATTTGGCGTAAAGCTTGCATGTCCTCTTCTTGCTCTTCTTTTTCCATTTCATCCATTGATTTTTGCATTTGTTCTTTCATCTCTTGCATTCCATCACTAGCTTCTTTTTCGGACTTTGCAGCTTCTTTTTTATTCTTTTTATTTAACTCATCAGCACTTTGCTGCATATCTTTCGATATTTCTTTTTGTTTTTCTTCAGTTTTAGGAATCTCATTTTTTTGCTCAAGCGCATCATTTTTTTGCTCTAAATCTTTGATGTCTTTTTTTAAATCATCAAATTTCTTGTTGAGCTCTTTTTGTTTTTCCTCTAATTTTTGATTGTCTGTTTTTGCGTCTTTCGTCCCTTCTTTCTCTTTCGTCCCTTCTTTCTCTTTTGTCTCTTCTTTCCCTTCTGTTTCTTTTTTCAACTCATCCTGTTTGTTTTTAATGTCATCTAATTTATCAATGGCCTGTTGCATTTTTTGTTCAACTTCCATTTGCTTAAAGGCTTCTAGAGTTCGGTCCAACTCCTTTTCCATATCTTTGTTAGAGAGCTTCAATTCTTCTAGTTTTTCTTGAACTTGATTTTTATCCAGCTTATCCAACATTTTATTTAACTCATCAAATAATTTTTTCATTTCAGGAGTCATAATGTTTTCAAACAATTCTTCGAGTTGTTTTTGTTTTTCTAATAAGGCTTCATCGTTTTTTGTGAGTTCTTCCTGTTGTTTGTTATTTAATTGATTTTCTTGTTTTGTTTGTTCAATTTTATTTTTGAGTTCATTTTGTTTTTTTAAGATATCTTCTAATTTCTTTTTTTCCTCATAACCCATTTGTTTTTTTTCCGCCAATTTTTTACTAAAATCAGTAATATCTTTTTGTAAATCTTTTGCTTTTTTAATTTCATCATTAATGTCTTTTTTAGTTTCCGAATTATTTTTATCAGTAGCTTTATTTATGTCATCTATACTCGGAGCTTTAAACAACATTATATTGGTTTTAGCTGATTTAGAGCCATTAACGCCATCATTATCCCAAACTTCAAAGTAATATTCTATTTTATCGCCAGGCTGTAAATTAAAATTAGCTGCATTAAAAAAATAAAAATAAGGCTGGGTGCTATTTTGTTTATTTATACCAATTGGAATTTCATTTTGTTTTGAGAAACCATTTCCTAAACTGTCTTTTCCGCTTAAAGTATATTTAAAAATTAAACGAGTAAAACCATAATCATCTTTTATTGAACCTGAAAAATAAATATTTTGAGTATTTAACGAATCTATTTTTTCACTTACATCAATTGCAGGAATTTGATCGGGAATAACATTTAGAGAATAGTTAATCGAGTCTGGATTTTGCTTTAAAAAATCATTTCCGGTTTTAATACTGTAAGATACGGATTGCATTACTTGCTTCGAAAACGAAAATTCGTCATCGTTTGTTTGCTCACTTTTAACGATACTATCAATAAAATTTAAATAAATTATTTCGGTATTTTTTGTAAAAAACGTCCATTTAATTTTTGTGCCTTGGGGTAATTGCAAGTCGCCAATGTTTGATAAGGTTTCGTTTTTTTTATTAAGGTAAGCGGGATAAATTAATTGTGTATTAAATTTAATTAGTATTGGTTTAGGCAAAACACTTAATTCGTATTGTTTAGAATTAAATCCGGCGGCATTAAAATTAAAGTCTATATTTTTTTGAACGTTGTTAAATGTATAAGTGTATTTTAATTTGTCACTCTTTTCCATTTTATGTTCAATACCATCAACTGTAATAAACACTTCGTTTGGAATTTCATTTCCTTTCAAATGCATTTCTAAAATAAAATCTTGTTGTTGAATTGCTATTAAGTTTTTATTGGAAATTGAAAATTGAAAAGGAGCTGGTTGTTCAAAATAGGTTTGGTGATAAAGTAGATGTTCTGCTCCATCAGTAATAATGCCAGGCTTTATTGTGAATATTAATAGAAATAAAATAACTGGTGGTAAGGCATATTTTAAATACTTCTTATTGTGGGATAAATTTATTGCCGACGAAAACGGAATCGGATTTAGTTCTTCCATTTTTTGATTTATGCTCGCATTTAATAATTCTATTGATAAAATTGAACCCGAACTTCGTTGGAGTTGCAATGTATTAATGAGTTTATCATTAATTGCTGAAAAGTGCTTACCCACAATAGTGGCGGCTTCGTCGTATGAAATTATTTTACCAAATTTATTTAATTTTAAAACTGGAATTAGTATGTATTTGGTAATAACTATCCCGCTAGTTATAATAAAAAAATAAAATAAAATGGTTCTGATAGTAGTTTGAAAATTGGCAAAATATTCTGTTATCACCAAAAACAAAAATGCACCTAATAATAACGCTAAAGTATATATTAAACCTTTTAATAACTGATTTTTATAATACTTGCGAATAAATTCATCAAGTTTTAATAGAAGTATATTTTTGCTATGTAACAATGTGATTCGGCTTTCCTACAAATTTACTAAAATAGGGAAAACATTGAACTTTAATTTATGTTAATTTTGCCTTTCTTTTGATGTTGATTATGCTTTTCTTTTAGGGTTGTCTTTTAAAAAACTATCCCATCCTGAGTAGCTTTTTTTAGTGCCACTTTGTGTTTTACTATTTTGAAAATAATGACAAACTGCGGCAGCTAAAGCATCCGTTGCATCTAAGTATCCTTCTGTGTTATCAAATTTCAAAAGGTTGTGGAGCATGGCTGAAACTTGTTCTTTACTTGCATTGCCATTTCCTGTAATACTCATCTTAATTTTTTTTGGCGAATATTCTACCATTGGTATATTTTTAGAAAGTGCTGCTGCAATTGCAACACCTTGTGCTCTTCCTAATTTTAACATGGATTGTACATTTTTACCAAAAAAAGGCGCTTCAATAGCTAGTTCGTCTGGTTTATATTCTACAATGAGTGCAACTACTCTTTCAAATATTTTTTTTAATCGATCAGAATGTTCTTCCAATTTATCCAATTTAATTACTCCAAGTGCAATTAATGACAATTTATTATTTTGAACATGCACAATTCCATAACCCATTACAATTGTTCCTGGATCTATTCCTAGTATTATTCTATCGTTAATTGCCATTATTTTGTAAATTTAATTTTTTTATCAATCCACAGACTTATTAAACCAAAAAACATATTAGCCCTTTCGTTAAAACTAATAATTGGAGTCATTAGTTTTTATGTAATTTATAATCGGCTGGTTAATATCCCTCAACTAAAAGAGCAGGTTATTTTTTGGATTACAGAACCTAAAATACTAGCGGCAATTGTTTTTGTTGTTGTTTTAATGCCACTCAATTGGGGAATCGAATGTTTTAAATGGAAATTAATTACAAGGCAAGTTGAAACAATATCCTATAAAACAGCAGTAAAGTCTGTGTTTGCAGGTATTTGTTTAGGAAATATAGCACCAGGAAGGGCCATGGAATTTGTTGCTAAAATTTATTTTTTTAAACCTGTAAATAAACCAAGTGTCACCATTTTGCACTTTGTAAACGGAATGTTTCAAATGATAATTACGGTTTTCGTTGGCATTTGTGCAATTGTATATAAATTTAAAAGTGATGGCCAGTCAAAAGTTTTGCTCTACAGTATTATTTTTGGAGGACTATTAATTTGCGGTTTTTTTTGTTTAGCAATCTTTAATATTTCATTTATTCAAAAGAAGCTTAAATTTATAAAGTGGTTTAAGGTTAGCGAATCAAATCATACATTATCATTTTCCAAAAAATTAATTTTGCAATTAGTTTTATTATCTATACTTAGATATGCAGTTTTTACTTTTCAGTTTTATTTTATTTATACAGCTTTATCCGAACCGTTGCCATTTTTTCAAATCATGGCAAGTATAGCTGGGTATTTTATGCTTACAAGTATAATTCCAATGGTTAGCATCATTGAGCCAGCTATAAGAGCTGCAATAGCCCTTTTTGTGTTTAATAATAACGGCGATAATTCAGTTTCGGTAATTTTATCATCAACTTTGCTTTGGCTTATTAATGTTGTGTTGCCTAGTTTAATTGGTTATGCAATTATTTTAAAAGAAAAAATTAATTTTAAAACGAAGGATGTTAATTGAACTTTCTATATTTTCAATCATTATTATTGCTTACGGTATATTTATAACCTTAGCTATTTTTGGAATTAATAAGTTGAATCATACTTCAATTAACCAACAATCTATTTCAAGTTTTCCATTTATTTCTATTGTTGTTTCTGTTAGAAATGAGGCCAAAAATGCTGAAGTTTTTATCAATCAAATAGCGAAACAAAATTATTCAAAAAATAAGTTCGAGTTAATTGTCGTTGATGATTTATCTGATGATAATACAGTTGAAGTTTTTAGAAAGCAATTAGAAAGTTCGGATATTAATTTCAATATTGTACAACAGTTAAATCATAAAGGAAAAAAACAAAATATAGCTGAAGCTGTTCAATTAGCAAAAGGAACTATTATTATTACAACTGATGCCGACGTTATTTATAGACACGAGAATTGGTTAAAGATTATTGGCAACTATTTTGAGGTTAATAATCCCAATTTATTAATAATGCCAGTTGATTTTGAGGAACAGCCGAATGCATTAACATGGTTTCAAATTACCGAAAACATAGCGCTAACTGCTATTACCGCAGGATTTAGTGGAATTAATAAACCATTTATGTGTAATGGTGCAAATTTGGCATTTACTAAGCGTGCCTTTGAAAGTGTAAATGGATATTCGAGTCATTTACATATTTCTTCTGGAGAGGATGTGTTTTTGTTAGAGGATTTAAAAAAAATTGATGTTAAAGCAATTCATTATTCGTGGCAAAAGGAAATAATTGTAAAAACAAAGCCAATTCAAGTTTTTAGCGAATTTTTAAGTCAACGATTGCGTTGGGCAAATAAAGCAAAAAACAACTCTAATATTATTAACGTAACATTTGGCTTCGTCGTTATTTTTGCTAATTTAATTTTTTTAGCTCTCATGGTTGCAGGGCTTAAAAATCAACCAATTACACCTTATTTATCGATTTTTGCCTTAACAAAGCTAATTTTTGATTTTTTGTTGTTATTTTTATCTTCTAAAATTTTAGGAAAGGTAAAATACCTATTGTTGTTATTTCCATTTGAAACTGTATACTGGTTGTATGCTTTATTTGTTGGATTTGGATCGTTGTTTTTTAAACCAACCTGGAAAGGAATTAAAATTAAGTAATTGAAAATTAAAAAAGAACATATAGATCTTCAATCCGAATCGCTTTCAAAGCAAACGTGGCATCGATTTAAAAAAAACAAGCTAGGGATGTTTGGTTTGTTTTTAATAATTATTGCTTCTATTATATCAATATTAGGATATTTAATTACCCCAGACTCTTCGCCATTTGCCAATGATCAAAAGCCTGAATTACACATTAAGAAACCTGGATTTTCATCTCCATTTTTGCTTATAAAGAAAAATGAAATGCCACGTAATACAAATTTTTTCTCTAAAATGTTATTTGGTAAGATTAGTGAATTTTCTTCATTACCTTATTATCAATACACTTTTATAGGTTTTAATGTTGAGGTAGAAGAATATACAGGCAATACACCAAACAATGGCACCAAAACAGTTTTCAACTTAGCTGATGTAGTTTATGATGTAAATAATAATTATCCAATTAAAAATGATAGTGTTGCAAACACAATTGAATTTTATCAATTAAGTACGGGTAGTAAATTGAATATTAATATTGCAGAACTTAAAGCTAAAATTCTTCAAGAGCATTTAAAAACAAAAACATTTATACTTGGAACCGATCTTGCTGGTAGAGATTTATTAAGTAGATTAATGATTGGAACTCGCATTTCTTTATCGGTTGGGTTTATTTCTGTTATTATTTCAATAATTATTGGAATTCTTTTAGGAGCTATGGCTGGTTATTTTAGAGGTTGGATAGATGATGTTGTTATGTGGGTAATTTCGGTTGTTTGGTCAATACCAACATTATTATTAGTTATTGCTATTACTTTAGTTTTAGGAAAAGGAATAGTTCAGGTTTTTATTGCTGTTGGCTTAACTATGTGGGTAGATGTTGCTCGATTAATTAGAGGGCAAATATTAAGCATCAGAGAAAAAGAATTTGTTGAAGCCGCAAGAGCTCTTGGATTTAAAGATATGAGAATTATAATGAAACATATTTTGCCAAATGTAATGGGCCCCGTAATTGTAGTTGCAGCTTCAAATTTTGCCGCTGCAATATTAACTGAAGCTGGGCTAAGTTTTTTAGGAATTGGAGCACAACCACCAACTCCATCTTGGGGAGAAATGATTAATACACATCGTGGTTATGTGTTAGTTGATTCTGCTTATTTGGCTTTTGTACCAGGCATAGCAATAATGGTTTTAGTACTTGCGTTTATGCTTGTAGGAAATGGTTTAAGAGATGCTTTGGACTCTAAAACTATTGATTCGAAACAGTTATTAGGTAATTAAATCTTTGTTAAGTCCTTTGCGTTTATTACTTTGCTATTTCTATAAGCGCCTTTACTAATTCATCCAATTCGTTAGTTGTTGTAAATACATTTGGCGTAATTCTGCAACCTTTTACCGTTTTTGTATCAATTGCTACTGTATAAATTTTATACTTTATAAAAAGTGTTTCAGCAAGTAAGGCAGGTTTCATGTTTTTGATTCCAACGTTTGCAATGGCACATGAACGCATTTTATCAGTTGGGGTATTAATAATAATATTTGGAATTTCTCTAACTTTATCTGTCCAATAATTCTGAAGATAACGTAATCTAGCTTCTTTTTTTTGACCCCCAATTTTATTATAGAAATCAATTGCGTTAGCAATTGCCAAATCAGTATGAACTGGTGATGTACCTGTATGATTTAATCTTAAAATATCATCCTCTTTTCTACCACTTTCTGCAAATAGCGGCCAAACTTTCGAAATATTTTCTTTTTTTACATATAAAAAACCTGCACCTATTGGCACACTTAACCATTTATGTAAACTGCAACCGTAAAAATCACAATTTAATTCTGGTAGTTTAAATTGTATATGCGCAAATGCATGAGCTCCATCAACCATTACAAGCACTCCTTTACTATGAGCCATATCACATATTTTACGGATAGGTAATATTTGCCCAGTAATATTTATCATATGGCAAACCATTAATAGTTTGGTGTTTGCGGTAATTGCATTGGCGTATAATTCAACAATTTCTTCATCAGATTTTGGGTGATTTGGAATGGAAATAATTTTGTTTATTACTCCATAACGGTTACTAACTTGGCTAAACATATCCAACATAGCGCCATAATCTTGTTCGGCCATTATAGCTTCATCACCTTCTTTCCAATTCAATCCAGCAATAATCATATCTAAAGATTCGGTTGTGTTGCGCGTAATTATTAATTCATCTTTTTCGCAACCAGCCAATTCAGATAATTTAGCAACCATTTTATTCTTATTCTCGAATTGAACAGTGCGCATATAATGTGCACCTTGATAATTTACATCACGAATGTGTTTGATATAAGCTTCAAGTATTTCTTCGGGTTGAATACAATAGTATCCATTTTCAAGATTTATGTATTCTGGATTTAGCTTATAATTTTTTCTTAAAGTTTCCCAAAAATCTTCATCTTTTGCTAAAACATCAGGCGTAATGTTTGAAACAGATTCTATTAATTTACTCATACCTGGCAGGCTTAACAAACTGCCGATGCCAATTAGTGATGAAGTTTTAAGAAACTGACGCTTATCCATTTTTAATATAATTTAATTAATAATTAACTTGTTTTAATTTCCTCTTTTCCATCTGCATATTTTGCAAATCTGGTTTTTTCTCTTGGATGAACCTGATCGTATTTTGGCTATTTTAACTCACTTGTTTCGTAAATTATTTTATTATTATCGGATTTCCAGATATCTATTACAGCATCATTACACCATAATTGTATCAAGTTTTCAGAAAATTCTATTGAGTAACAGCCCATCTTTTTTAGATGTTTTATTGTTTTTTCATTCTTCTTCAAATGAGTAATTATTTCTTCATTTTCGTATTCTGTTAATTTATTCTTACAATGAATGTTTTGATACACTTTTTCTTCGATTAAATGGAATTCGGCCAAACATTCGAGTTTCATTAACGGTTCAAATGAATAATAATATTTTGATTTATTTATATTAATATCAATTGTTTCCCGAGTACCATACAACCCAAATAAAATTATTATCACATATAATGAGTAAGGAATAGCTTTTTTAAAAAAAACTCCTAACAAAAAAAACACAATAAAATTAATCAATATGAGCTCAAAAAAAATATACGTATTTAAAATAAAAATTAGAATGGATAATATTACAAAACCAAACATGAAGATGAGTAGAGTACTATTACTAGGTTTAAAAAATCTATCTGATAACACTTATGCTATTTTTTTAATCTGTTCAAAGTTATTTTTATATATTGCAATTCCACGATTAATTGAATATGTATTTTTTTCATCATCGAGTCCTGTTTTTTTCAACTGATTAAGATTGGTACCCCACAACAAAGTAGTTTCATCTAATCCGAACGTAGAAGGAACAGCAATTGATTTTGGTGAAAATTTAAGTTTTTTTTAGAAGAATTGATTTCATTATTAGTTAATTATTTTACAGAAATGCATCAAAAAGGATACCAAAACACCAATTGCCAGAAAATTTTATTTTAATTACGAGGTCTGGAAGAAAATAAAGAAGGGACTCCTCATCTTTTTGACGAAAAGTCCCTTTCAGTACCCAGTGCCGGACTCGAACCGGCACGGTTTCCCACAGGTGTTTGAGACCAGCGCGTCTACCATTCCGCCAACTGGGCATTTTAGACTATCTTTAATCAAGTAATATGATTTTAAGGAGTGCAAATGTAATCAGTTTTTTAATTAATCAAAAAAAACTATCATAAACATTGCAAAAACCACTAAAAATGCTACATTTGTATCCCTTTAAACCAACATGGAAACAGACGTTAGATTATTTTCAGGTAGCGCAACTCAAGTGCTTTCAAACCAGATTGCTAAATCATATGGTAAAGACTTAGGTCAAATGTCTCATTATTGCTTTAGCGATGGTGAAATACAAGTATCATATGATGAAAGTATTCGTGGACAAAGTGTGTTTGTAATTCAGTCAACAATGCCTCCCGCTGATAATTTAATGGAGTTATTATTAATGCTAGATGCCGCAAAACGCGCTTCAGCAAAGGAAATAATAGCGGTACTTCCATATTTTGGTTATGCCCGTCAAGACAGAAAAGATCAACCACGCGTAGCAATTGGAGCTAAATTAGTAGCTGATATGTTAGCATTAGCTGGCGCAACACGTGTAATGACAATGGATTTACATGCAGATCAAATTCAAGGTTTTTTTGATATTCCTGTTGATCATTTATATGCTTCTTCGATTTTTTTACCATATGTTCAATCATTAAATTTACCACATTTAACTATAGCAGCGCCTGATATGGGTGGTAGTAAGCGCGCAAATGCTTATGCTAAGCATTTAAAAGCGGAGATAGTTATTTGCTATAAACAGCGTTCAAAAGCCAATGTAGTTGATAAAATGACAGCTATTGGAGAAATTGAAGGAAGAAATATTGTTTTAGTAGATGATTTAGTTGATACGGGCGGAACGCTTTGTAAGGCTGCTGATATGATGATGGAGCGCGGTGCTTTGAGCGTTAGAGCAGTTTGTACTCACGCTGTATTGTCAGGCAAAGCATACGAAAACATTCATAATTCTAAATTAACAGAATTAATAGTAACGGATACTGTACCTCTTAAACAAGTTAGTGAAAAAATAAAAGTAATAAGTGTAGCAGAATTGTTTGCTAAAGTAATTCATAGTGTTCAAAATTATGAATCAATCAGCAGCAACTTTATAATGTAATTAAACTCGCATAAATAATTAAATAATAGATGTCTAAAAATGAGCGAGCATTTTAAAAACATCACAAAAAACAAATAATATGAAAACAGTATCATTGAGCGGTTCGTTAAGAACGAACGTAGGAAAAGTAGACGCAAAAGCAATCCGTTTAAAAGGACATGTACCTTGTGTAATTTATGGTGGAACAGAACAAATTCATTTTCATGCAGATGAGCGTGCATTTAAACCTGTTATTTTTACTCCAAATGCACACATTGTAGAAATTAATTTAGATGGAAAAGTTTACAAAACTGTATTGCAAGAAGTACAATACCACAAAATTAATGACAAATTAATTCATGCAGATTTTTTAGAAATAATGGAAGGTAAGCCAGTAACGGCAAATATTCCTGTTGTTTTAACTGGCCAATCTGACGGTGTTAAAAAAGGTGGTAAATTAGTTTTAAAATTAAGAAAATTAAAAGCTCGTGGCATCGCTGCAACTTTACCAGATACCATTGAAGTTAGTATTAGTAAATTAGATATTGGTGATTCAATTTCGGTTGGTGAAATTTCTATTGAAGGTGTTACTTTATTAAACGCTAAAAATGTATCAGTTGTATCTGTTGTTACAACTCGTGCAGTTGCTGCTGAAGCTCCAAAAGGGCTTCCTGCTAAAAAATAGTTAAATCTATAAATTAAAAAAACCCTATTTGATTTCAAATAGGGTTTTTTTATGAGTAAATGCAAAAGTGAGTTTAAAATCAAAATTAAAACTTGCCCATGTTTTTTAATTTTTGCTGAAATGTAAATGCTATAACTTGAGCTCTTTGAATAGCAAGTTCTGCTTTATCGCCGATAAATAAGTGGTTTATAGTTTCTTCAAACGTTTTTAACCAAAGTGTAAAGTCGCTTTCCTTTAAAGGTAAATTAACATGCTTATCAAATATATTTGTTGTGTAACCTGCTTTATCCAACAAAACAAATTCCCAAAATGCAATCATATGCGGCATGTGTTTTTCAAAATCGACATGAGCAAAAATTGGTTTTACCTCCTCGTGCAATAATAAATTTGAATAAAATGTTTTCACTAAAAGAGTAACGTCTTCCGAATTTAAAATATCTTGTTTCAACAAAATAGAATTTTTTTTATTTTTTTTTGCAAACTTGCACGGTATGGCTAATTCCAATATTATCAATTTGTTCGATAACTGTAAACCCAGCTTTTTCAATTAATTTATTAAATACATTGCTATCATACATTTGGCTATTTCCATTTGCAATATTTGTAAAATAAAGCGATGTCATTTGCAAACTAAATGCCCCAGGTTCAAATTTTTGTCGATCCCAAAATGTTTCCATAATATAAACGTATCCATTTTCATCAAGTGCTTCGTGGCAACGTTTTAAAATACTAACTATTTCGTCTTCACTAAAACAATCCAAAAACTGGCTCATCCAAATTGCATCAGCTCCTTTCGGAAAACGATTGCTTTCATCTAAAATATTAATTGGAAAATAATTTACTCTATCTGTAAAATTTGCTTTATCAATATTTTCTTTTGCCATTCCAAGTTGTTGAGGCAAATCTAGTATTGTCATTTTTACTTCATCATCATATTGTAAACACTTCATTGTAAATTTACCAGTGTTTCCGCCAATATCTAAAATGTGTTTTGGTTTACTTTTAAATAATTGTTTTAACGCAGAATCAAATGAACCATCCGAATAATAGTGATCAAAACTAAACCAACTATTTTGAGCTGGTTGTTTCATAGTTGATAAGCCTTCATAAACAGTGGGCCAATTACCTAATGCTTTTAATCCTGTAGGTTTGCCTTGTTTAATGCTATCGGTTAAAGTAAACATACCTTCGTAACAAACATCGTTTGTAAAATCAAAGTTTACACGTGTCATTTTATCATTTAAAATAAAATTTCCAGTTTTTGTAATAGTATATTTATTATTATTTTTAATTACTAGTCCAATACCAAGCCCAGCTTCTAGTAAAACACGAACTCCGTATTCAGTTAGATTTAATTTAGGAAAAACATCTTCTAAAAATACCCCTTCAATTCCGCTATCTTCAACTAATTTCAAAATTCCCAAATCTCTTAATGCTTTTGTTGCTTGAAAAACAATTGGCGCAAAAGCTATTTGTTGAGCTTGACTTATAGCTTCAAAAGCTGTTTTGGTATCTTCTTTAAAAAACTTCATTTTTTTTTAACAAATTGTAATAAGTTGCCAAATTACTTAAAAGATTTTTTTTAACAGTACTTTTTTCACTATTTCTTAACAAATAATAAGACAATTGCACTGTACAGAAATTCTTTGTAATATTGTAAATTGCACACAATATTATGGTAAGTATAGGAGATCAAAAAATTTCGGGGGACGATTTTTATAAAGTTTTAATAAATAATTTAGAACTCAATTTAGATGAGGAAGCTTTACGTAAAGTTTTTCGTAGCCATTATTTTTTGAAGGAGTTTACTCGCGAAAAGCTTATTTATGGTATCAATACAGGATTTGGACCAATGGCTCAATACCGTATTAACCATGATGACCAAATGAAATTGCAGTATAATTTAATTAGAAGTCATTGTTCAGGTTCAGGAAACCCAATTCCCGAAATAGATTGTAAGGCAGTGATGTTAGCAAGGTTAAACACCTTAATGCAAGGCTTTGCAGGTATTCATCCAGATGCACTTGTATTAATTAAAGATTTAATAAATAAAAACATTTCGCCAGTAATTTATGAACATGGTGGTTTAGGCGCTAGTGGTGATTTAGTTCAATTAGCTCATTTGGCATTAACCTTAATAGGCGAAGGCGAAGTTTATTATAATGGTGTTATTACACCAACGGCTGATGTTTTTAAAAAGGAAAACATCAAGCCGATGGAAATTCATATTAGAGAAGGATTGGCTTTAATGAATGGGACATCTGCCATGAGCGGCATTGGGATGTTAAATGTTATTTATGCCCAAAATTTAATGAATTGGAGTTTATTGGCTTCTGCAACTATTATGGAATTGGTGCAAAGTTTCGATGATCATTATTCTACCCCATTAAATGAAGTTAAGCACCACGCTGGCCAAAATACGGTTGCAAAAGCTTTACAAGACACACTAAAAGATAGTAAATTAATAAAAAGCAGAGAGGAACACCATTATAATCAAAAAGTAGAAGTGGATGTATTGGTTGAAAAAATGCAAGAGTATTATTCAATTCGTTGCGTTCCTCAAATTGTTGGACCTATTTTAGATACAGTAAAATATGCAAAAGATGTTTTAATTAATGAAATAAATTCTGCTAATGATAATCCAATTGTTGATTGGGAGCGTAAAAATGTCTACCACGGGGGTAATTTTCATGGTGATTATGTTTCACTTGAAATGGATAAATTAAAAATTGCAATTACCAAATTATCCATGTTAGCTGAAAGACAATTGAATTTTTTATTGAATAATAAACTGAATAATATTTTGCCACCATTTGTAAATCATGGTACTTTAGGTTTAAATTTAGGAATGCAAGGAGTTCAATTTACAGCAACTTCTACAACTGCCGAAAATCAAATGTTATCAAACCCAATGTATGTGCATAGTATACCAAGTAATAATGATAATCAGGATATCGTAAGTATGGGTGCAAACGCAGCTTTAATATGTAAAAAAGTAATAATGAATAGTTATGAAGTGCTTGCAATAGAGTGGATGACAATATTACAAGCAATTGATTATTTAAAAATGGAAGACAAATTATCTTCAAAATCAAAAGAGGCGTATGAAAAATTACGAAAAATTTTCCCTTGCTTTGTTGAAGATAGCATAAAATATAAAGATATAAAAAACGTAAAAGAGTATATTTTTAATAATCATATTGAAATTTTGTAAAGTAAACTTAGAAACTAATAATTAAAAATAGTAAAATGGAATACGCATTAGTAACAGGTGGAAGCAGAGGAATTGGAAAAGCAATTTGTTTAAGACTTGCCGACATGGGTTATAATATTATTATAAATTACATGTCGAATGACGAAGAAGCAAACAAAACTCAAGCCTTAATAAAAGAAAAAGGAGTTGATGCTATTTTGATGAAATTTGATGTGAGTAAACTTGAAGAAGTTGATGCTCATGTTGAAAAATGGATGAATGATAATCCAGAAAAAACAATTTCTGTTTTAGTAAATAATGCAGGTATTCGTAAAGATAATTTAATGGTTTTTATTAGTCCTGAAGATTGGCATCGGGTAATGGATATAACTGTTGACGGATTTTATAATGTAACTAGAAATATTGTAAAAAGTATGGTGCGTAAACGTAAAGGACGTATCGTAAATATTGTTTCATTATCTGGATTAAAGGGAATGCCTGGGCAAACAAATTATTCAGCGTCAAAAGGAGCAATTATTGCCGCAACAAAAGCATTGGCTCAAGAAGTTGGTAAACGTGGAATTACTGTAAATGCTGTAGCTCCAGGGTTTATTAAAACCGATATGACCCAAGATATAAATGAAGAAGATTACAAAAATATGGTCCCAATGAATCGTTTTGGAGAACCAGAAGAAGTTGCAGGTGTTGTTGCTTTTTTGGTTGGACAAGATTCTACATATGTAACAGGCCAAGTAATATCAGTAAACGGGGGCTTATATAGTTAATATAATATAGTAGTAAAATGAATAGAGTAGTAATCACAGGAATTGGAGCTTGGTCATGTTTAGGAAAAAACATTGACGAAGTTAAAGATTCTTTATTTACAGGTAAATCTGGTATAGGATTTAGCCAAGAAAGAAAAGATTTAGGCTATCGCTCTGCCTTAACAGGCATTATTGAGCGGCCTGTTTTAAAAGCATTATTAGATAGAAGACAACGAATCAGTTTAGGTGAACCTGCGGAATTTGCTTATATGGCTACTATTGAAGCATTAAAAAGTGCTAATATGGATTTGGATTGGATTGAGAAAAATGAAGTTGGGATTATTTATGGCAATGATAGTGTTGCTGAGTCAACAATTGTTGCCAATGATATAATGAGGGCTAAGAAAGATACAACTCTAATTGGTTCGGGAGCTACATTTCAGTGCATGAATTCAACGGTAACAATGAATTTATCTACTATTTTTAAATTAAAAGGAATAAATTTTACTTTAGCAGCTGCATGCGCTAGTGGCTCTCATTCAATCGGAATGGCTTATTTGCTTATTAAAACGGGTTTACAAAACCAAGTTATTTGTGGCGGAGCTCAGGAAGTAAACCCATTTACATTTGGTAGTTTTGACGGTTTAAGTGCATTTTCTATTAGAGAAAATGATCCAACAAAGGCATCACGCCCTTTTGATAGAGATCGTGATGGGCTTGTGCCAAGTGGCGGAGCAGCAACTGTTATTTTAGAAAGTTTGGAATCTGCTCAAAAACGCGGTGCCAATATTTTAGCTGAGGTTATTGGCTATGGCTTTTCAAGTAATGGCGAACATATTAGTAATTCGAGTGTTGACGGGCAAACGCGATCTTTAAAAATGGCACTAAAACAAGCAAATGTTGTCCCTGATGAGATTGATTATATTAATGCTCACGCTACGTCTACAACTGGCGGAGATGCTGTTGAAGCGCAGGCGATTTATGAAGTTTTTGGTTCAAAGACTCCGGTTAGTTCTACAAAATCCTTAACAGGCCATGAATGTTGGATGGCAGGCGCAAGCGAAATTGTGTATTCAACAATTATGATGCAAAATGATTTTATTGCTCCTAATATCAATTTTGAAAACCCTGACGAGCATTCAGCCAAAATAAATATAATCGCAGAAACCAAGCAAACCCCTTTAAATACTGTGTTATCAAATTCTTTTGGTTTTGGAGGCACAAATTCAACTTTGATAATTAGAAAATTTATGTAATTTTGTATTTATTTATAATACAAAACGTAATATGGTGCAAGAGGAAATTATAAAGACCGTTAATGGCTTTTTAGTTCAAGAATTTGAAGTTGAGGAATCAAAAATATCATCTGAAGCTAATCTTCGTGAAACTTTAGATTTAGATAGTTTAGATTATGTAGATTTAGTAGTTGTTATTGAAAGTAATTTTGGTTTTAAAGTTAAAGGAGAAGATTTTTTAGAAATACATACTTTTCAAGATTTTTATAATTATTGCCAAACCAAAGTGCAAGAAAAAGCTACAGCTTAATGATATCATTTATTAAAAATTTTAAAAACAAAACACAAGTTGTTTTGTTTTTTTATTTAATGCAATTACAATAAATGGAAAATAAAAAGGAAACTAAATGGGACGGGCAATCAAAAGGAAAAGTTTTAGGCTTTAAAATTTTTGTTTTTATACTTAATAATTTTGGTTTAAATCCAGCGTATTTTATATTACGATTTGTTTCATTTTATTATTTTCTTTTTTCGAAGCCAAATAAATTTATTCGCCAATATTTTAAAAAAGCACATGGTTACTCAAATTTAAAAGCACGATTATCAGTATATAAAAACAATTATATTTTAGGGCAAACCATTATTGATAAAGTTGCTGTGATGGCAGGCGCCAATAACCCTTTTAAAGTCATACATAAAAATGGTGATTTATTGGATGAGATTGCAAAAATAGGAAAAGGCGGAATTTTAATTAGTGCACACATTGGTAATTGGGAAGTTGCGGGCCAAGGTTTAAATAGACTAAATACAGTTTTTAATGTTTTAATGTATTCTAACGAAAAAGAAAATATTAAAGAGTATCTGGATGGCGTAATGAAAGAAAAAAAAATAAACATCATCCCAATAAATGAAGAAACTAAAAGTCATATTATAGAATTACATAAAGCATTTACAAATAACGAATTAGTTGTAATGCATGGCGATAGATTTAGAGAAGGTGCAAAAACAATTACTGTTCCGTTTTTTGGGACACCGGCAAAATTTCCTGCCGGTCCTTTTATAATGGCGGCAAAATTTGGAGTGCCATTATGTATTGCTTTTGCTGTAAAAGTGGATAATCATACCTATGAATTTTCTATTGAAGAACCAATTATTGTTGATAGAGTGAGAGGAGAGGCACAGTTAGAAAAAGTATGTAATGAATTAGCCGTAAAATACGTTTCAGCTGTTGAGAAAATGGTTTTAAAATATCCTCATCAATGGTTTAACTATTACGATTTTTGGAAGTAATATTATTTATTAGCATAAGCAATGCTTAATACGGAAATTTTAATTCCTTCAATTTTATTTAACACATTACAACAAGCCTCAATGGTTGCGCCAGTTGTTATCACATCATCTACTAAAATAACGTGTTTGTTTTTTAACTCATCAATATTTGTGATTTCAAAAACATCTTCTACATTTTCCCAACGTTCATATTTATTTTTTTTAGTTTGAGTACTTGTAAATTCTTTTCGAATTAAAAGAGTTGTGTTAGTTTCAATATTTAATTTTTTAGATAATCCTAAAGCAAATTCTTGGCTTTGATTATAACCTCTTTGTTTTAATCTTTTAAAATGTAATGGAACGGGCAATATATAAGCTGCAGATTTTAATTTTTCTTCACCATCTAAATAGTTTCCAAACCAAGTTCCTAATAAAGTAGCTAATTGTTTATTTCCTTTATACTTAATAGCGTGAAGTAATTTTTGTACATTTCCTTTTTTATGAAAAAGATAATAGCTGGTTGCAAAAACCAAATCTACTCTTCCGTAAAATAAATCTTCAATTGGATTTTTTTGCAGTTTGTGAAAATGTGTTTTAGGCAGATTAGCATAACAATAATTACAAACTTGATCCTCGTGCTTAAATAATGAGTTGCCACAAGCTACGCAATTTCGCGGGTAAATAAGAGCTAAAAAATCTTGGAACATGTATAGGAAGTATAAAAACCTTAAAGTTTTCCTGCTAACGTACAGCTTAATTTGTATTTATTGAGTTTGCCGGATAAATTAAAAAGTTCAATGTATACAACATAAATTCCAATAGGCGCTTTTTCATTATCATCATTTATTCCATTCCAACTTACAGTTCCTTCTTGTTGCAATTGTTGATTTCGAATAAGGTATCTTACTTGTCGCCCTTTGCTATCATAAATATAAATATTTGCAATCTTTCCAATTTCATCTAATTTATAATTTATATTTAATACATCATAATATCCATCATTGTCTGGAGAAAATAAGGGATTAGTTATACTTACACCACTTCCACCATCTGCAAGTAAGTATTGCGAATTTTTATAAGCTGGAGTAGCAAATCCAACAGCCTCTGATGCACTATTCCAATTTGTTTTATCATTGGTTGGCCTGTTAAAATCAATGCGCTCTAAAGAAACTCCTTTTGAACTAACTAATAATGGAAAGTGCATTTTGCTCGTATAAATTAAATTATCAATTACAATTGAATTCTTATCACTAAGTGTTACAACGTCATCGTCAATATTCATGCTAGGTAAATCAACAATATCATAAAATCCTTTTGGGTTAATGGTTTGATATTCTCTTTTAACGGTTGTGCCATTTTCGCTCAACACAATGTATGTTTCTGGAAACAACAAATAACCATCTTCTGTAATTTTTTCGGTATAAGTTAAAATACTAGTTAACGTATCCATCGAACCTATTCGTAAGTCTTTTAAATCAATAATTTTATTACTTCTGTTATATAGCTCTACAAAATCAATACCCGTAGTTGTGGGATCAAATAACACTTCATTAATTACAACATCATTTGGTAATGCAGGAAGCGGTAATCCAAATAATGCTGAACTTCCTGTAGAAATTAAATTTCCAACACAATCCTTAATATTTCCTGTTACTGTGCAATTATAAATTGTTGACCCTACAAGCGATGATGATAATTTTAATTTTACTTTTTTGAAGTCTGCCGAAATTGGTAAAATATAAGTTGGAGCAGTTAAGCCATTATCAAACGTATAACTCGCTGGGTTTTGTAAACTTAAACTGTCAAGCGATTCATTAAAAAATAACATGATTGTATCTGCGCTTAATACGGCAATTCTCTCTAATATTGGGGATGTATTATCTGTATTAGAGCTAATAACTGAGTTTCTGCGCCCTGGCGTTCCACCGTTTGGGTTAGTGCTTGCATGCCAGTTTGATTGGCCGCCGCATGGATTATTCGCATCAATTTGTTCCATACTCCAACCGCCGTCTTTTTTATTGACATCGTTATACCAACTACTTAAATAATTAATTGAATTTATTACAACGCTATTGCTATCTCTAATTGTAAGTGTAGTTCCGTCGTTTAACAATGAAGGAAAACTTGTTACTTCATATACAAATACGCCATAATTATCAAAAGCATTAAAGTTACCAGCGGCTGTTAGTACAACAAAACTATCTGGCTCTATGGTTAAGTTAGGTATTTTTTTTGTTGAGGTAGGAGTAGAAATAGTCCAGTTTTTCAAATTTATTTTAAAAGGAGTTCTGTTTCTTAATTCTACATATTCTTCTGTTGGCAAATTTATTGCAGGATCTGGATCTGGCATTAACTCATTTATTACAACATCAAACGCTTTATGTTTATAAAAGGAAATTAACCCTTTGTTTGGAGATAAACTGTTGGAGGCACAATCTGTAATGCCAGTAATTGTAATCGTGTAATTAGTAGCATTAATTAATTTTGTAGCTAACGAAAGTGTAACACAAGTATTTCCGCTTCCGACAACTGATAATGTTGGCGAGCCAATGGAGCCATTAATACTATAATTAGAAGAAATTGTTAATTGTGAAACTGAAATTAAATCATTAAAACAAATGCTGATATGTGTAGAGTCTATAACCGTTATACCGGATATTTTTGGTCCTGTTACATCTGGTGCAATTGAATAAACAGAATTTATAAATCCTGGAGTTCCACCATCAACATCATTTGAAGCTATCCAATTATTAATTTGAGCGCAACTGGGATTTATGTTTGGATTAATTTGTTCTAAGGTATAACCACCATCTTTTTTAAATGCGTTTTTGTACCAAGTATCACTATAATTTACACTATCAATAAAAGCACCAAGCACAGTTTTTAAATATAAATTTTTACCAGAATTAGTTAAGGATGCAAATGAACTCACTCCTAATTTATTCATATAACCTAATGCCGTAAATTGGGCTGTATCAGCTATTGGACAAATTATTACATATCCATTAGGCGCCAATGTATAACTACCTAAAGTTGCTAAAGATGTATTATCTGTAAACTTTAATCCAGATAAATTAAATGGGCTAGCACTTCTGTTATATAATTCAATAAACTCACAGCTTGTTAAATTTACCACTGGTGATGGATCTGCAAATATTTCGTTTATCACAATATCTTTAAAATTTGGAGAGCCAAATGCTATATAAAGAAAACTGGTTGCAGATGTTGAAATTGCATTGCCTGCTAAATCTTGCACATTGTTTATAGCTATGGTATAAGTGATTCCGGAAACCAAAGATGGAGTTGTTGTTAAATGAACTAATTTAAAATTAACTACATCGCGGGTTGCACTTGCTGGTGTTCCAATACTTGGTGTGATTGTATAATTTGATACAGTTTGAGACGTTATTAAATCAACATTTTCATTAAAAAAAACATCAACAGAAGTAGAGGAAGTTGAAACGGCGCTTACAATACTTGGGGGTGTTATATCCAAAATAATCGGACCAACAACTATATCATCAAACACATGTTTTCCTACAAATGATCCTGTTGATTGTTGAATAAAAAATCCGAATGAATTAGACGTTGTAAATGTCGCGTCTGTAATAGTTCCTTCCGAAACATAACTTGAGCCTGTGCCCGTCATATCTCTTTCTAATGAAAATAAATTAGATGCATTTCTAATAACTTTTATTTTTATTAAGTTACTCGAACTGCTCGAAATTATAGCATCAACGCCGTCAATAATTTTTACAGCTGTTCCTATTGCGCCAGAGCGTTTGTATAAACAAATTTCATCCAAAGTGCCACCTAATCTCACAAAATAACCGTTAATGTTTGTGGCCTGTAAATTTGAAACATCGCTTGTTAAATAAATATCAACATAATTGGTGCTTGAAGTAGCAAATTGCAGATTTGTCCAAAATTCCCATTGACAGTTTGCTGCTAAAGTATTACTTGTACTAATGTAAAAATTACCTGGCGTTGTTGTGTTTGCTGATTTTAATTGCCCTGCATTTACAGTAAAATCAGTTGTACTATTTAATGTCCATGAGGGAGCACTCGTAAAATCACCATCCGCAAAGTTTTCAGAAATTTGAGAAAACGTATAATTGAAACACAAAAGTGATGTAATTAAGGTGAAATATCTTAGCATATTGTATAAAGATTTATAAATAACTAATGTAAGAAATTTTTTTGATTAAGAATTAATTAACACTTTTGTTATCGATTAATTAATGTAAAAATAATAATGAAAATAGCTGTAGTTGGTGCAACTGGATTAGTAGGTACAAAAATGCTGGAAGTTTTATCTGAAAGGAATTTCCCTTTAACTGATTTAATACTTGTAGCCTCCGAAAAATCGGTGGGTAAAGAAATTAATTATAAGAATAAATCTTATAAGGTGGTTTCAATGCAAGATGCTATTAATTTAAAACCACAAATTGCTTTATTTTCTGCGGGTGGAAATACTTCATTAGAATGGGCTCCAAAATTTGCTGAAGCTGGCATTACTGTTATTGATAATTCATCAGCTTGGCGCATGGACGAAACTAAAAAATTAGTAGTGCCTGAAATTAATGCGAATACATTATTAAAGACTGATAAAATAATTGCAAATCCAAACTGTTCAACTATACAAATGGTTGTGGCTTTAAATCCTTTGCATAAAAAATACAAAATAAAAAGAGTAGTTGTTTCTACCTATCAA